>JAEEGL014371351.1_pt1 | contig 12726 bp, 14 predicted proteins | sample 9134231 | NCBI WGS metagenome assembly JAEEGL01 (sample SAMN16246548, study PRJNA631951) | gut metagenome | biome: gut microbiome; feature: rumen; material: fiber-attached | host: Bos | place: Iran: Karaj | collected 2018-10 | reverse complement strand
TGGCCGATCAACCTCTCAGTTCGGCTATGCATCGTTGCCTTGGTAGGCCATTACCCCACCAACTAGCTAATACAGCGCAGGCTCATCTTTAAGCGAGGCTTTAAAGGCCCCTTTTAATATAGATTGACGTATCGCACTATATATCATCCGGCATTAGCAATCATTTCTAACTGTTATTCCAGACTCAAAGGCAGATTACCCACGTGTTACTCACCCTTGCGCCACTAGGCGGAGGATCCACGTCATATACTTCTATCTTTGTGCAAGCACTCCAACTTCCGTATAGTCAGTGGGCCGCCTCGTTCGACTTGCATGTCTTAGGCATGCCGCCAGCGTTCATCCTGAGCCAGGATCAAACTCTCAAATAAAAATAATATCTATTCAATATTATTAAAGTTCAATTTATCCTAGCTACTCAAAATTGACGTTTTGCTTAGTTTTCAAAGATCATTCAGCTCTTTTTGTGAGCTGCACCAATAATATACCAAACTCATTTTTAAAAGTCAACACTTTTTTTAAAGTTTTTTTAACTTTTTTTACAATGGTTTGTACATTATTTTACACAACCTACTTTCCTCTAAATATTGATATTTCAATATGTTCGGAATTTTCGATTTTTGTCAACTTTTTTTTGAAATTTGACAGGTCTTTTTTGCAAGTTGCTCCACTAATATATCAAACCAAAAATTAAAAGTCAACAAAAAAATTTAATTTTTTTTCGACACGCCACGTGGTGTTGATTTTTGTTTTCTTTTAGTACCAATTAAATAATAATTTTTATTTTTTTTAAACTTTTTTTGTTTTGATATTATATTTGCTAATTTTGTTTATTTTTTACCTACAAATTTACATTTTTGTTGATACTTTTTGACAAAAAAAATACAAAAAATTAAATATTATTTTAACTTTTTGTATTCTTCGTAATACTTTTCCACAGTTCCTGGAGCAAATGATAGCTCTTTTTTACGAACCCTATCAATTAAATTAGTTAATTCTGATTTTAATACTTTATCTAAATCTTTTGAATAACCCATTAAATTTTTGTGATATTTATATTCACCACGATCTAGTACTTTGAAACTTCCATCTGGGAATACTCTTAAATCTAAATCATAATCAATATATTTTATTGTACCTTCTTCTATTATAAAAGGTGAAGCAATATTACAGTAATAATAAATACCATCTTTTTTATATTGGCCTATAATGTTATACCAATCTTTATAAAAGAAATATAAGATAGCTGGTTCTTTAGTTCTCCATGTCCTACCATCTGATTCAGTAACTTTGGTCTTTTCATTTCCGAAAATCAAATACTTATCATGAATTTCTAATAATACTGCTTCATCCCATGCGCGATGAATATGTCCATTATGTTTATATCCATGAATTTGGTATTTCTTTCCGATGACTAGTTTTTCTGAATTCATCTTTTACCTCGTTCGTCATTTATTATACTAGGCTTTTTATATTTTTTCAACAAAAAAAGCCCGAAGGCTATTTTTTTGACATACCATTTATAAAAAATACTGCTATAAAAAGTAGACCTAAAAAGATTGCTGTGCCCCATATTGGACTGTCAAAATTACCAGCAAAGGCATTTAACTGTTTGTCTATTCTTTCTATTACTTTAGATAAGTTTTCTAATACAAAGAAATAATTACTCATCTTTTTTCTCCTTTTTATTCTTCTTTTTTTGTTTCTTTTGTGTTTTTGGTTTTTCTTCGTCTACTTTTTCTTCTTTATTTTCTTCTTCTGATTCTTCTTTTTCTTCTACTACATCAGCGTCTTGTACTGATATTTCTTTTATGACACCAGATACATTAACTACTGTTCTTCTTACTGTTAAAGCGGATACTATATCTAGTATGGCATATATTATGATGAATACTCCAATTACTTTAGTAGCTGCTTCTGCTGCAGCGAATGGATTAAATAATAATACGATACCACAGATAGTAGATATGATAGCTATTAACATAGTTGTTTTCCAGATTGAAATCTTAGCTGCTTTTAGTTGTAGTGAATAATCAAATTTATTTGCACTATTAATAATAATTGCTATTCCTAATATAATAGGTACGATACTAGCGATTCCTTGAGGATGAGAAATAACAATTATACCTAATATAATAGATATTAGACCATATGCTACTTCTAATTCTGTCTTTTGTTGATTTTTAGCTTTTCTTAAAAATCTTATTATTGATACTGTTCCTAAGGCTACTAATATAGCTCCAACTACATAAGATAGCATGAACATTACATCGCGTGCTCTAAAGATTAGTAATAATCCTAGTGCTATTAGTATTACTGAACTTATTATGGCACTTGTTAGATACTTTTTAAATATTTTATTCATTCTATTCCTCCTATCCTTTATATATATTATATACTAAGATTTAATAATTAGAAACATTAATAATAATTCTGGGTCTTTTCCTTCGACAACTATTTCATATATTAAATCTATTATTGGGATAAATACTTGTTTATCTTTTAGTAGTTGATATATTGATTCTAGTGTGTAATAACCTTCTACTGTAGTATTTTTTAAGTATTCTTCTATTACTTCTTTTTCTGGTTTTTCTCCTATTAATTTTCCAAAACTATAGTTTCTTGATTTTGGTGAATTACATGTTAGTAATAAATCTCCAATACCAGCAAATGATAGGACTGTTCTTCTATCACAATTAAAAGCTTCTAGTATTTGTTCCATATCATGAACAGCTTCTGTTATTAACATAGCTTTTGTTGAATCATTAGCTTTTAGTCCTTCTAACATTCCAGCTGCTAAAGCTATGACATTTTTAATAGATCCACATATTTCTACTCCATAGATATCATATGTTTCTCTTACCTTAATATATTGATTACGTAGTGCTTCTTTTACAAATAAGGTTGTTTCAGAACTTTTGCAAGCTAGTGTTAGGCCAGCTGGTTTTCTTGTTATTAAGTCTACAGCAAATGATGGTCCACTTATTACTGCTATGTTTTCGGTCTTGATATATTTTTCTACTATTGAATGCATGAATAGACCAGTGCCTTGTTCTATACCTTTAGTAGCTATTAATATATGCTGATCTTTCTTTATAAAATTTTTTAAATCTTGACATAATGAATCTACAAATGCTGCAGGTATAGCTATTACTAGTAATTGCATATCCTTTGTACATTCTTCGATACTTGATGTTATCTTTAATGAACTTGGTACTACAAAGCCTTCTAATTTAGGACATTTTTTTTCTTTTTCTATCATTCGTTTTTCTTCTTCAAATTTTGTCCACATAGTTACTTCATGTTTATTATCAATAAAGATATTACTAAGAGCCATTCCATATGCTCCACTTCCAAATACTCCTATTCTCATTGTTTCTCTCCTATTCTATCTTTATATTATGATTTTATGATTAAGAACATTAATAATAGTTCTGGATCTTTTCCTTCTACTACTATTTCATATATTAAATCTATTATTGGAATAAATACTTGTTTATCTTTTAATAATTGATAAATCGATTCTAGTGTGTAGTATCCTTCAACTGTAGTATTTTTTAAGTAATCTTCGATTGCTTCTTTTCCTACTCTTTCTCCTATTAATTTACCAAAACTATAGTTTCTTGATTTTGGCGAATTACATGTTAGTAATAAATCTCCAATACCAGCAAATGATAAGACTGTTCTTCGATCACAGTTATATGCTTCTAGTATTTGTTCCATATCATGGACTGCTTCTGTTATTAACATAGCTTTTGTTGAATCATTAGCTTTTAGTCCTTCTAACATTCCAGCTGCTAAGGCTATGACATTTTTGATTGAGCAACATATTTCTACTCCATAAATATCATATGTTTCTCTAACCTTAATATATTGATTACATAGTGCTTCTCTTGCAAATAAAGTTGTTTCAGCACTTTCTGATGCTAGTGATAGACCAACTGGTTTTCTAGTTATAATATCGACAGCAAATGATGGTCCACTTACAATAGCTATGTTATCTGTTTTTATATATTTTTCTACAATTGAATGCATAAATAGACCAGTACCTTGTTCTATACCCTTTGTTGCTATTAGTATATGTTGTTTTTTATCAACATAGTTTTTTAATTCTTGGCATAGTGAATCTACACTAGCCGCAGGTACTGCTATTACTAATAGTTGTTTATCTTTAGTACATTCTTCGATACTAGATGTTATTTGTAGTGAGCTTGGTACTACAAAACCATCTAGCTTAGATATTTTTCTTTCCTTTTCAACAGTTTTCTTTTTTTCTTCAGATCTTGTCCAAATAGTTACTTCATGTTTGTTATCAATAAAAATATTACTAAGAGCCATTCCATATGCTCCACAGCCAAATACTCCTATTCTCATAATAATCTCCTATCCTATTGTTATATTATTGCTAATTGGTACTATTTGAATAAATGTATTACCATCGTTTAGAACTATTTCTTCTCCATCTTTATATGTATATTTAGTTTTTGTTTCGCGAGAAGCTTTGTTCCAAGTAATTGGTAGTGCATAGCCATTTGTTATGAAATAGCCTTCTCCTGTACCAACTGTGTCTAAATCTTGTCTTCCTTCACTATCAAGATTTTTATTATTTACTTTTTGAATTATTATATTTTTATATTCTAATTGATTTTGTGTTTTTCTTACTACGTGTGCTGCTCCATTCATTTCTCTTAAATAAACTTGATTGCTTGGATCATATACGTATCCTCTTGTTTGTTTTTGTGAATATGAAACACTTACGTTAGTAGCAGTTAATAAATCTGTTGATGATTTAGTAGATAAGTCTATAGCATCGGCTGAATAATTAAATAATTTCCAAGTTGTTGAGTCTGTACTATACTTTAATCTTTCTGCTTCTGTTTTTATACGTTTAATTGATGTAAATACATTATGAGGTGATGCAATTGAGGTGTCTCTAGCAAAACCTGCTCCATGTTCCATACCATTTATGTTGTTTACATTTAGTTTCTTTATATCTGATAGTGCTTTAGGACTTCCACCAAAGTGAGCATAAATACAATCGTTTTCTAAGGCATAGTCTAAGAAATAATGACGTGAACTTCTTACTGGACCTATTATAGGTACATCTTTATCTTTATATACAGACATTATTCTTGTTAGTCCACCTTCTACAATTATTTCATAGCTTAAATAAGCATGTTGTAAGCCGACATGATTATCATTACCTACTAAGTTATCTATCATTACACATATTGGTCGATCATTACTGTTCTCATCAAATACTGTTAAGCTTTTTACTTCTTGTTTTGTTACTGGGGGAACAGTTTTTTTCTTTTTACTATTTATACTATGACTAATAAAATAATACATAAGTAAACCAATAGATATTAACAATAGAATTCCAGCTGCTAAAAACAACATATTACTTTTTTTATTTTTTCTTTTAATACGTTCTTCTTTTTCGACGTCATGAACTTCAAAATCCATAAGCTCACCTTTTTCTTTTTATTCTTCTTTTTTATAATAACATAGTATTTAAAAAAAGTCATATAATTGGAGTTAAAAAAAGCTCTAATTATTAGAGTCTTTTATTTATTATTAAGATTTATAAACTAAGGTCTTTCTTGTAGGACTTCTTCTGGTTGGACCTCTTCATATTCATTATTTTGATCATAATCACTATTTTGTGAGGCGTTTTTATTATTAATATATAGTAATACTATACCTGAGGCAATCAATATTATGGCTAATATAAATAATAGTATTATAGGATTTTTTTTCTTTTTATTTTTCTTTTCTTCTTCCATAATATTCTCCTTTTCTATATTATATATTATTTTTTAATATTTTATTGATAAAGTTTTTGTTCTTTACACTTAATTAGCATTTTTTAATAAAATAAGTATGCTATAATATAATAGGTGGAAGATATGGAAGTATTATTAATACAAGGAATTGGAGCTATTGGTTATACAGCTTTAGCACTTAGTTATTATAGAAAAAAGAAGATAGATATCTTATTTATGCAAATAATTGCTTATATATTCTTTTCTATACATTATTATTTATTAGATGCTATTACTGGTACTATGTGTAATTTATTAGGTTTAATAGCTATTACTTTTATTTATTTAGTTGAGAAAAAGAAAGATTTAAAGAGAAGAAATAATTTTATATTAGGCATTATTCCTATATTAGTATTAATAGCTTTATTAACTTATGAAAATATGTATTCTATTCTTCCTATATTTGCTTCTGTACTATCTTTAATTTCTTTTTTAACTGATGAAGAGAATACAATTAGAGGTATAGGTATTATTTCAGCTATTAGTTGGTTAATATATGCAATTATTTATAAGTCTTATGTTGCTATTGTATTTGAGATTATTACTGTGATAGCAACATTAGTGGCATTTATAAAATATAAAATAATAAAGCAATAAAGAGTTTTGTTGCTTTATTTAATTTAAATGATATAATATAGATAGATAATTATGATAGGAAGTGATTTTATGTTTAAAAAGATTAAAAACAAACAATTTCTCTTCCTTTTTGTTGTGTTATTTGGAATGGTAGCTTTTTTAGGAGTTGGTTATGCACAAATAACAGGTATAAATTTAGAATTAAGTGGTACGGCTAGTTTAAGTGGTCAGACTGGAATTGTAATAAGTAATATTAGTTATTCTTCTTCAGTAGCAGCTGATCCGTCAGAATCAAGTATTAATACTTATTATCAAACTATGTTAGATAGTACTATTGTTCTTGGTAATGATACTACTTCTAGTATTACTTATCAGATTACAATTAGAAATTTAACTGATGAAAATTATGTTTTTTCTAATGTAGTTTATGATGATGATTTTTATGATAATGAGAATATTACTTATGAATTAAATGGCATTAGTCATGGCAGTGTATTGAGTGCTAATCAGGGTGTTACTTTTAATGTTACTTTTAAATATACAGGTACTGATATTAGTAATAATACATTGAATTCTTTCTTGAATTTTAAATTTAAAAAAGAGAATTATGTTACAGTTACATTTAATACTAATGGAGGTAGCCCGGTGCCAAGTGATTTAGAGTTAAATGCTGGTGATGAAATTGGCACATTGCCTACTCCTACTAAAGAAATATGTGCAAGCTATGGTGAGGGTACTCCTCATGATAGAGGTTGTACTTATGTTGGAGTACTGGTTGGTTGGTATTTAGAACCTACTTTTGCTACACAAGTAGATGAACATTATGTTGTTAATGAAGATACTGTTTTATACGCTAAATGGCATTCTACATATGAAGAATATGAAAATATGCAAGTTATTAATTTTGATGGTGTTGATGATAAGATAGATACAGGTATTAATCTATATAGCGAAGATAATATTAATAAAGACTTCGAGTTGTCATTTGATGTAGTTGATTTTGATAGAGACTTTATTAGAGATACTTCTCATCTTCAAATATCACTTATGAATTCTAAAGATGAATCACAAAGTACTTATCCAGGTTTTGTTGTTAGATTTAATACAGGATCATTTGATAAGATTAATATTAACTATAGATGGGGAAGTTTAAATAGTTCTAAGAGTATAGTTACTACTAGTTTACCAATTCATTTTGAGTTTTCAAGAAGAAATGGAATTGTATATTTGCAAGCTTCTTCGGCAGCAGCTACTATATCAGAAGTAGCATTATATAATCAAAGTTCTTATACTTTAACTCAATATAGTCCAACTAATGTTGTATTTGGTAGTTCTTATAATTCAACAGGTAGTCCGTTTAGATTCTTTAAAGGAGATCTTGCTAATCTTAGTGTAGTTGTACATGAATAAAGCTAACGATTGTTAGCTTTTTTTGACAAATTTTATATTTTTTGATATAATTAGCGCGTAATGAATCAATTAGTTATTCGCGGTTTATTACCATAACACTTTTTATTAAAGTGGGGTTAATAATGATGAGAACCTTAGAATCTCCTCATGAATGACAAAAATATCGCAGAAAAATTTTGTGGTAGATTTTTGCTGTTCATGAAAGGAGGTTCTTTTTTATACCACACAATAAATAAAAAGAAGAGAGGTAATATTATGAAACAAGAAAATGAATTAAAGTATTATGAAGAAATAAAAGATTGGGATTTTTCTAAGTTTGAAATAGAATCAGAGTGTTTAACAAATTGGGATTTATATGAGTTATTAAAAGAAGTAACTGATGAGAATTCAAGAGTACTTGATCTAGGAACTGGTGGTGGAGAAAAGGTATTAAGATCTTTTCCAGAATGTCGTGAAATACTTGGAACTGATTTTTCTGAAGAAATGATAAAGACTGCTAAGAAAAATCTAAAAATGAGTGGAAGGGGTAACATTTCTTTTAGATTAATGGACAACTTGGACATGGATGTAGAAGATGAGTACTTTGATGTGATTGTTGCTAGAAACACTGTTACTGATCCAAAACAAATTTACAAGGCATTAAAACCAGGTGGTCATTTACTACTTCGTGGAGTAGATCGAGATGATTGTTGGAGTTTAAAACTATTATTTGGACGTGGTCAAGGTTATCTTGATAAGAAACCAATAAGTTTAGTAGATTACGAAGCAATATTAGAAGCTGGTTTTAAAGATGTTGAATTAGTTCCTATACATGAAAGAGAATATTTCAAAAACAGATTTTTATTCAAAGAATTTTTAAAGAAAGTTCCAATAATTGATGATTTCAGTGAAGAGTTTGGTGACAACAAAGATTATTATGCTCCAGACATTGATGATCAATTATTAGACAAGTACATTGAAAAAAACACTTATGATGGAAAGATTCTATTACTTAGAAGATACTATGGAATAACTGCTAGAAAGTAGTTAATTAAAAAGCACTAATAATTAGTGCTTTTTTTATTTGATATTAAGTTTAATTGTTCCAGAAGTATTTTCTTCTTCTACTTTAATGTATTATAATATAAATATATAAGATAAATGAGGTAGATAATATGATAGAGATTAAGAATGTATCTAAGACTTTTAATAAAGATAATAAAGTAATTGATAATGTTAATATGACTATTAATGATGGAGAGATAGTAGGATTTATTGGACTTAATGGTGCTGGTAAGACTACTTTGATTAAGATGATGACAGGAATACTTAGACCGGATGAAGGGATTATTACTATTAACGGTTATGATATTGTGAAAGAGGCAATTGAAGCAAAACAATTAATTGGATATATGGCTGATAATCCAGATATGTTCTTAAGATTAACTGGTATAGAATACATTCACTTATTATCGGATATATATAAAGTAGATAAAGAAGAGAGAGCAAAAAGAATAGAAGAACTTAGTAAAAAGTTTAATCTATATGATGTGTTAGATAAACCAATGCAAGGATATTCACATGGTACTAGACAAAAGATGATGGTTATGGGGGCATTAGTACATAATCCTAAAGTGTGGATATTAGATGAACCATTGATTGGATTAGATCCACAAAGTGCAATACTATTAAAAGATATGATGAGAGAACATGCTAAAAATAAAAATACAGTATTCTTCTCTACTCATGTTTTAGAGATTGCAGAAAAATTATGTGATAAGATTGCGATTATAGATAAAGGAAGAATAATATATTATGGAACTTTAGATGAGTTAAAGAAAAAGTATAAGAAAAATGATTTAGAAAAATTATTTATGGAGGTTATTTCTGAATGATTAATTATTTAGATTTAACTAAATTATTTATACGTTCTTTAAGAATTAATAAGTTTAATAGAAAAGGAGGAAAAGTTTTTTTCTATACTTTGATTATTCTTTCTATATTATTTGTATTTCTTCCATTTATGCTTATTTACACTATATTTGTTTATGATACTATGAATAAACTTAATGATGTTAATTTTGCTAATATAGGATTTGAAGCATTATTATTTCTGATTTGTATATTTTCATTTGTATTTAGTTTTAATGTATTATTAAATGAATTATATTTTAGTGAAGATATAGAAAATATATTACCATTACCTATTAAGGCTGAGACTCTAGCAGCTTCTAAATTTAGTAGTTGTTTTATAGTAGAAAATGGAATATTATTTATATTTTTATTATTAGCAGTACTAGCTTATGTATTTGCTTTAGGTTTACCTAAATATTATATATTACTTGGTATTATAGGTATTATATTTTTACCAATGTTATCGATGATATATTGTTCTTTAATATTATTTGTAATTATTAGTGTTTTAAAGAGATTTATTAGTAGTAAATCTATTAAAAGAATTGGGTATGTATTACTTGGATTATTAATAGTATTAATTGTTTATTTATTATGGAAAGTATCTTCTTTTAACTTTGAACAATATATAGAAGAGTTTGCTAAAGGAGATCATACTTTTATAGAAGTTATGAAGTATATATTCCCTACTATTCATTTATTTGTTATAGGATTAAATGATGGTTCTATTATTTATATGATGCTATCTGTATTACTTAATTTTGTATATTTTGGAGTAATGTTATTAGTAGCTAGATTATTATATTATGATGGGTTAATAGAGATTATTAATAAAGATACTGAGAGTAAGAGAATGTCTTCTAAAAAGATTAAGCATTTTAAAGTTAGAAGTCCTTTTAGACAATATATGAGTAAAGATATAAAGATGTTGTTTAGATCCCCTACTTTCTTTATTAATTGTATTTTAATTAATATTATTTGGCCTATATTTGTATTTTTAATATTTAGGATTGGTATGAGTAATTATACTATTACTTATATGAGAGATGCTATCGGTAATAATAATGTATTTGATATGAGATTATTATTAATAATTATTGGAGTTTCTATAATAGTTCCAGCTTTTAATGCATTAGCTTCTTCAGCTTTTTCTAGAGAAGGTAAAAATTATCATTTTATTAAATATATTCCTATGAAATATGGTGTTCAATGGAGAGAAAAATATTTATTATCATTTATTATTTCTTTTATTGGTATTATGTTTTATGCACTACCTTTCTTTATAATAATACATGTACCTATTATTACTATGATTATGTATATATGTTTAATTAGTTTATGTATATCTTTTGTAGCATTTATTGGATTATTAATAGATTCAGCTTTTCCTAAGATAGTATGGGATGATGAAGCAGATTCATTAAGAGAAAATTATAATGCTTTTATTGCGATGGGATATTCATTACTATTATTTGGTATATTATGTGGATTAGGATATTATTTATTTGATCATAATATTATTAATATCAATCAATTTGCCTTACTTAGTTTTTTAGTATTAATAATATTAAATATATTATTATATATAATTAGTGATAAAAAGATTGGTCATAATATTGTAAAACAAGAAGTCTAGTAAGACTTCTTTTTATATTTATATTGTATTTTTTAGTTTTACTTTTTATAATATAAGTAAGATTGGAGAGATTATATGGAAAAAGATAAGAAAGAGGAAAAAGTAGAAGTTGTTGAAACTATTACGGCTAATAATAATGTATCTGCACCTAAGAATAATATGGCATTAGCTGGATTTATTTGTTCTATAAGTGGATTAATTACTTGTGGAATTGTTAGTATTGTTGGTTTAATACTATCAATTGTTGGGTTGAATAAATCAAAAGAATTAAATGGTGAAGGAAAAGGATTAGCAATTGCAGGTATTGTTATTGGTGCTATTGAAACTATATCTATAATTATTATTGCATTCTTTATGATATTCTTCCTTTCTATTGCGATTCCTGATACAGTAGAAGGTGTTGATAGAGTATATACTGACGGAATAGAAGATGATGATGATTATGCTTGTCTTGTTTCTTTCAGAGATACTAATGATAATTTAATTATGAGTAATAGTGTTTTAGGATATGAAGGAGCTAGTTATACAAGAGATGCTCAAGGTAATAATGCTATTAGATTATCAATAAGTGATAAGAATAGATTATTTACTGTTACTTCTAATCTTAGTAAACAACCTAATAATTTATTAGTTGTATGGACTAACTTTGATAGTGATTCTGATAGTTATGAAACTGAAAGTGAATATTGTGGCACTTATAGTTCTGATTGTTTAGGTGTTGTTAATGTTAAGAGTGGAATGAGAGATGACCTTGTTATTTCTGGAGACTTTACTAAAGAAGAAGCTATGGATATAGTTGATTGTATAAATAATTATTAAAATAAAAAAGAGATTTAATCTCTTTTTTTATATATTAAATATTAGACCTAATATAGCTATTAGATATATAAATATACTAGATATTATGGTCCATTTACCAATATTTTTCCAATCTTCTTTTTTTAGATTTTTAAAGGCAGGTCTAATTGTAAAAATTCCTAATTCATGACCAGTAAAAGCATATAAGCCTACTAATAAGACACAAGTAGCAAATATAGTCATTAATATACTAAATCCATTCATTTTATTATTCCCTTTCTTAGATTTCATTATAACATATACTATTAAATAGAAAAGATATATATTATAATTAAATGGGATGTGATAAGATGACAACAGTTTATTTAATAAGACATTCAAAACCATTAAAAGTAAATAATGAATATAATAGTGATAGTTTACAAGTACAAAATGAGAAGAATTGTCTTTCTATTGAAGGAGAAGAGATTGCGAATAATAAGTTTAATAATGATGAGTTTAATAATATGGATATATTGTTTTCTTCTAATTATGTAAGAGCTATACAGACTGCTAAGTATTTAGCAAATAAGAATAATTTAGATATAAATG
>JAEEGL013368287.1_pt1 | contig 12726 bp, 4 predicted proteins | sample 9134231 | NCBI WGS metagenome assembly JAEEGL01 (sample SAMN16246548, study PRJNA631951) | gut metagenome | biome: gut microbiome; feature: rumen; material: fiber-attached | host: Bos | place: Iran: Karaj | collected 2018-10 | reverse complement strand
TGGCGTGATTTGGGTTTACCGCCTTTGATTTTCGAAAATCGCTATCTATCTCATTTTCAGAGAAATGCAGTCATTCTCGTCAAAACTGATAAAATCGGGTATAAGCAGGAGTTAGCGCCTCATCCCGACAGAAAAAGAACCTAACTGATTGATTTTCAGATAGGCTCTTTTTTTAGTCACATAACATTTTTTTCATATTGATTAAAAAATGGTTTGTTTTATTGCTTAATTCGTATTTTATTGCTAATTTTGCAGCCATGATACACAAAAACCGAATTACTATTGCAAGGACATTCCTTGTTGTTAATCTATTATGTGCCGTGCTGGCTTTGACGGTGGGCTGCACGAAGCCAGACCGCAGCGAGGAGGCGGCACAGCTGAAAAACGAGCTGCATGACATGTTGTACAAGAACCCCGAACAGGCATTGGTGCGGGTGGACAGTGCTGAGCAGGCGGGCCTTTTCTCGGTAGCAATGGCCAACCTCCTTAGGACCAACATCTACGGGTCAATGGGACAGTCGCGGTTGGCTATATTCTACGGTGAGCAGATAATGAACGATCTTGAACTGAAGCGTGAAGGCGATTCCTATTATTCGGCGCTCCTCATGCTGAACGGATTAGTGGAGAGAAATGGCGAATACGGAAAGGTGATACGTCTGTCCGACGAGATTATAGCCGACGTAGACAATGAGAGGAAACAGGGCGGCGGAATATCTGGTATCAGCGAGGAAGTGGCTTTGCGGGTGAAAAGCCGTGCGCTGACCTTCAAGGGCGATTGCGAGTTCCATCTGGGACATCCCGACGAGGCCGAACGCTATTATCTGGAAAGCATCAATATGATGATGGACGGCGTGAAGCAATCCGACGATTACTGGGTGATAGACGGCATGTTCACCGCCATTTTAGAGACCACAGAGTTCTATCTTGAGCAGGGCAAAGCAGATAAGGCGCTGGCCCTGGTGGCTAAAGGTGACACGGCGCTGGCCCGTCTGGACCGCTGTCCTAACGTGCCCGATTATGTTCACCACATCCGCCACAACAATGTAACCATCGGTCAGGCCATGATCTATGCCGCCAATGGTCAGCGCGATAAGGCCGAGGCTCTCTACCTGAAGCACCGGCAGGCAGAAGACTTGACGGTATATGATATTGGTGCCGATGCCCGTTATCTGGCTATGACCGACCGCTACGACGAGGCCATCCGCCTGTTCCGTCAGGCCGACTCCCTCTATTTGGCAAAGGGAAACGCCATCAATACCGCTTACATCAAAAACTACATGATGAACCAGTACAAGGCGTTGCAAAGTGCTGGACGCAAGGACGAGGTGCCGGCTTTTGCCGACCGCATGCGCCAGCTGACGGACTCCATCCACTTGCAGGAAAGAAAGATTGACGTGGAGCAGCAGGAGGAGATCCGCCAGAAGGAGACAGAGCTTGTCAGCCGCCGCCAGTCACTCATCATCCACCGCATCATCCTCGTATCCGCTTTCCTCATCATCCTGCTCGTAGCCTACTTGCTTTGGCGTTCTTATAAATATAATAAGGTACTGACGGAGAAAAATCGCCGCCTGCTGGCTGAGATTGAGCAGCGCGAGAATGAACAGCAACAGGCCATCGAGCAATTGGAGGCTACGCCCGAAGCCGATCTCACCGCCGAGCAACAGCTCTACCGCCGACTGTGCGAACTGATGAAGCAGCCCGACATCTATACTGATCCCGACCTCGACCGTAGCCGTCTGGCCCAGCTCCTCGGTACCAACGAGCACTATGTCACCGATGCCATCAGTGCCTGTGCCGATGGCAAGAGCGTCAACGGCTTCCTCAACGAGTACCGCGTGCGCCATGCTGCCCGTCTGCTGGCCACCACCAACGACTCCGTTGTCCTGATTGCCGAACTCTCAGGCTTCTCCCGCAGCTCATTCTTCCGTATCTTCAGCGATACCTACGGCATGTCACCGTCCGACTATCGTAAGGTAGCAAGAAAGAAATAACAAAAAATCCCCATTTCATCGGTAAAAAGGTGTCTGGTTTCACATTCCAGGCACCTTTTTCACGATATGGGACATTATTTTCCTACTGTGAGACAATTTTTTTCCCGTCTTGCCGTACCTTTGCAATCGTTATGACAACAAATAGAATCAAAATGATGATTGTTTCGGATGAAGCCAACTGGCGATTAGGAGAACTAGTCAACCTCGGTTGGGATTACAAAGTGATAAAAAAGAATGGCGGGAATATTTACGCCTATTATGCCGCGTCACATTACATTTGTATCCGCGAGGCAACCAACGGGCAGTGTGGCATCTTGGTGAAAGTCCTTGGTAAGATGCCTAAGGATTGCATCATGCTTGTGAACGGCGAGCCATTCTGCAAAGACGAACGCGAAGAGCTGTTCATGGGCAAGCGCTACTACAGCTACCCCTTCCCTACGGTGAACGCTTTGAAGGAAGTTTTGGATATTATCAGCTCAGACGAAGTCCTCCGGGGCAGGTTCGAGGCGGAGTCGATGAAATTCAATCCAGCTTCCAGTTTCTGGGTCCGCGAGGCTGCAGGTACTTTCCTGAAGAAGAAAAAGCCGCAATACTATAATGCCACTTCCGGCCAGCTCTGCAAGGATACAGACAATACCGCGCACTACCGCCTATCTATAGCCTACTTCAACAAGAACGAAATGAATAATGATTGAGACTACCCGAAAAAACACTTTTTCACGATATGGGACAATGTTTTCCTACTGTGGGACTGTTGTTTTCTGAAAAACAGCTAACTTTGCAAACGAAATCAAATCAATAATGCGTATGGATCTGACACTAATCTTTACTGTAGCGACTGCCGCCACTTTCATTGTGGTGATGCTCGTGCTTATAGCCATCATTATATACCAGCGTTGGCGTATTGGCGACCAGAACGTCTTTATCGAACGCTTCATCCATCAGAATGAAGAGCAGCGTAAGAAGATGAGAAAAGCAGGAATCATATAATAAATGAAGCATAGGATATACATAGTTTTGTTATGCACCGTGCTGACCATGATGGCAGCCTGCACTCATTGCAGCGAGACAAAGGACGATGAGGGCAGTGCGGCCATGGCTGACTATCAGCGTGCACTCGCCTACGACCAAGGGTGGCAGATGAAGTTAGCCGAGCATTACTACAGGAAGGCTTATCAAGGTTTCGCACAAAACCCAGCTGAAGACTGGCATCACTATACCGATGCAGGCTACCGCTGGGCTTGTTTGCGTTTCAGACGGGGCGACACTGAGGGTGCACTGAATATCATTACCGAACTGCTGTCTTTAGCAGAGGAAAACAAGGAGTTTCCCAAAAGGGTAGAGTCTGCCTTGCTCATGCTCATGTCTGATATCCAGTTGCAACTGCATCAGTACGACGAGGCCAAACTCACAGGACAAAAAGGCTACGAGGCTATAGAACAGGATGCCGATAATGGGAAACGAAGAGAATGGGATATGGCCTGGGCCTGCATGTGCATCTCCGATATTTACCACGCATCAGAAGACATCGAAGGCGCATTAGCATGGCTTGACCGTTGCGCACAACGGCTCGCCCTTGCCGAGCAAGAGCATGGTGACTCGCTGGTGATTGAGGAATGGAAAGGCCATGTTGCTCTCAAGCGGGCATTGTATCTGTTAAAAACGGGTCACGCTGACGAAGCCAAAACCACTTATGTCGCCATCCCCCGTACCCGTCTGATGGAGCCAATAGCCTATACCGAGGCGGCAGACTACCTGATGGCTGCTGGTCGCTACGACGAGGCAGCTTATTGGTACGAACGCATCGACAGCACCTATCTGGCCACCGACGGCGCCAAGATGACTTTCGACAACATCGCAACCCGTATCTCTCCCCGCTACATGGCCTACCGCAAGGCTGGGCGCAACGCCGATGCACTGGTACTTGCCGACAGTGTCAGCGCTGCCATCGACTCCGCTCTCGCCTGGCAGAAGCAAAACGATGCAACCGAACTGGCGATTATCTACCAGACCCATGAAAAGGAACTGGCAATGAACGAGGCCAAAAGCGAGACTCGCATCCATCGTATACTGCTCGCTACTGCCATCCTTGTCATTCTGCTCATAGGTTACCTGTTCTGGCGTGCACGTAAATATAATAAGGTGTTACTTGAGAAGAATCGTCGCCTGCTAATAGAAATTGAACAGCGCGAACACGAGGAGCAGCAGACCATTAAACTGTTGAAGGCAGAGCCGGAAGATTTGCTCACTGCCGAACAGCAGCTCTTCTGCCGTATCTGCGACCTCATGGATGGTCCTGACCATATCTATACCAACCCAGATATGGATCGCAACCGCCTTGCCCAACTTCTCGGTACCAATGAGCACTATGTCACCGATGCCATCAGTACCTGTACCGATGGTAAAAGCATAAACATCTTCCTCAATGAGTACCGTCTGCGCTATGCTGCCCACCTACTGGCAACCACAAATGACTCTATATCCCTTATTGCCGAGCTCTCTGGCTTCTCCCGCAGTTCGTTCTACCGCACCTTCAGCGATGCCTACGGCATGTCGCCGTCCGACTACAGAAAGGCCGCGAGGACTCCGAGCTTGCTCGCCTGAGCACCCACTGAGCGCAATAAGTGAGAGAAAAGTCACACCTTAACTATTGTCTCTCTCATTCAAGCAAATGAAATCAAACATAAACGACATGTCAACAAAAACTTTAAACATTAAAGACTTAGCGAGGCGGGCAGCGATGATGTTGCTGCTCGCCCTTATGACCACCACAGCTGCGGCAGGAGGAAACAAAGTGTATGAAAAAAGCCAGGCTCCTATTGGCTGTCTGGATTTGATCGAAGTGCATCCGGGTGTCGTTCGTGTGGCAGGATGGACCTGTGACCCTTATCTCTATATCTTTGAACAAGGGGAAACTTATGACTTTCATAGTGATAAAATTTATGTGCTGAATGATAACGATTGGGACAACATGGTATGGTGGAGCCTTACCATTTGGGGTGACCCTGTTCACAAGGCCAAACAGAATCAGGTGGTAATTCATTTTCAACAGGATGGTACGGACAAATATGTCTTTACCTACGACATGAACACAAAAAGACCTGACGCGCAAGAGTACGTTTACAGAGAAAATGGTATTTATGGAACATCTGATGCTGACAGATCTTTAAATTTCGGCTTTGATTATAACATGACAATCCCGGAGGCTGGCAATTACAAGATGTTGGTATACGGGACAAACGTTCATGGCGATCAGCCGAACTGTCTTTTGGGCGCAGAAGACATCTACGTCCCGTATGGCTATAACATCACTTACGATGCCAATGGCGGTAGCGGCTCCGTACCTGAAACCCAGGTAAAAAACGCTCTTAGCGACCTCACGCTGAGCGACGGCACCACCCTGACTCGCGCGGGCTATACGTTTGTGGGATGGAACACCGAGGCGAGCAGCGACGGCAAGCACTTCGATGCGGGCGAGACCTACACCACCAATGCCAGTCTTAAGCTCTATGCCCAGTGGGTACCCACCTCTTTTTATAACAGATTCAGTGGCATCATTCCCATCAGCTCGGTTGACGACTGGAACAACCTCGCTACCATGGTTAACAATGGCCGCAATCATGTTGCTATAGATCTCACTAACGATATCGGCGACGACACGCCCATCACGCGGTGCATTGGTACGAAAGATTCTCCATTTCAAGGTACCTTCAGCGGCCATTTTCACTCCATCACAGTCGACATCAACGATACCCAACATGAAGGGACGGCGCCCTTCCGTGTGGTGACAAAATCTACTTTAATGCGGTCGAGCATCGAACAGCTGAAGGTCAAGGGCACGGTGCGTGGCGGCAAGTATTGTGCCGGCTTGATAGGCATCGCCAACCAAGCCCACAGTTCTCAATGCTCCGTTCAGACCAACGTCATTACCAGCAGTACCCATTGTGGTGGTGTCATAGGCTATGTTGAAGAAGAGGCCGGGACGGAAAAAAACATCTTTTCCGGTAGCATCTCGGGTGCGACCCAAGCCACAGGCGTTTTCATTGGAGGTGGTATCGGTGGGTACATTGAGGATTGTGTCGCCATTGGTACGGTGAGCGGTGCTAACATCGCAATGGGACATAACGTAAGTGATTTAAATCGTGTTTATAAGACCTTCAATTTTGGTCAGCAAGGCACATATATTCCATACAATCCAGAAGCCATTATCAAAATGATGGAAGATAATCATGCTAGTGGTTTCTGGATACCATGGAGTCAAGATGACGATGGCACCCTGCTTCCTTTCAACATGATCCGTATTTGCAACGCATCCGAATGGAACGACCTCGCGGCACGCCTTGCCAGCGGCATTTCGTTCAAGGGCCGCCAACTGGTACTGGTGAACAACATCACCGTCAGCACCATGCTCGGCACCGAAGAGCACCCCTTCGACGGCACCTTCGAAGGCGCTGACCGCACGCTGACCTTCAACCTAACTACCGCCGAGTCGGGCATCGCCCTTTTCCGCTATATCAAGGATGCCAAAATCATAAACCTCAAGGTTGACGGCACCCTGCAGCATAGCGAGAGTATTAAGGAGAATCTTGCCGGCCTAGCCGCCTTTGCATCGGGCAATAACACCATAACCAACTGTACTGTCAGCTCCACCATCCGAGGCCTCGATGATGCCCTTTTCTTGGCCGGCTTTGTGGCACAAATCGATGATGGCTGTGTGACGTTCGACAAATGCACCTTCAATGGCAAACTCCTGGGCGGCGACAGGAGCCGTGCCAGCGCCGGTTTTGTGGCCATTAACCTTAGCAGCGGAACCAAGATCACCAACTGCATCTTTGCGCCCACAGAGTGTACCGTAGGCACAACCAACAGCGCCACCATCTGCCGCGACATCGTGCACCTGTCCACTGTCAAGGACACCTACCACACCTATCCGTTAGGCTATGAGCAAAGCACGCGGGTCTATACCGACGCCACTGTCCCTGACAACATGTTCTGCCGTCAATGGAAGGGGCCTGACAACGTCTACTACTACATGCCCAGCTCCGCCTACATCAGCGGTCTGCAGGAATCTTACGGTTACAAGAATGGCAATCCCATCAACATCAGATACGATTTCTACTGCAACGGCAAGAAGGTAGCATCCAACAAATATACTGCCACCATCACAAAGAGCACAGAGGACACAGAGGCGACGGAGGTCACAGCGGTCACGGGCGAGGGTTGTTACACCCTCACCCTCACCGCCAAAGAAGGTTCTGGCTATCATGGCGCTGTAGTACGGACATTCTATGTCACCAAATCATCACTTGCCCAGAACGACGAGGGGCACTTCCTCATCAGCTCGGCTGGCGACTGGAACACGCTCTGCGACCTTTCTAGTGAGGCACATTATGACGTGTACCAGTATTTTTCAGGCAGAGTGGTGGAACTCACCGCCGATATTACCGTCAGCCGCCAGCTTCCAATATTCTGCGGTATACTGGCCGGCAACGGCCACACGCTGACCTTCAACATCGGCACCGACGATTGGCCCGTTACCAATAACACCAATACCCCCATTTTCCGTCTGTGTGGCAATGCCATCGTAGAGAACCTGCACATTGCAGGCACCATCATCACCAACGAACGCTTTTGCTCAGGATTAGCGATTGGTGCCCAAGACAATGTACGCATCAACAACTGCCGTTCCAGCATCCGCATCAAGACCGCCTACGATGGGCCGTGTTACAACAGCGGATTCGTGGCTCAAGCCGGTGACGGTAAGCTGACCCTCACCAACTGCCTGTTCGACGGCTGCTTCACCAGCCTGAACCAGAAAGCCACACACTGGGCGGGCTTCATCGGTTACGCCTTTGACGAAGCAGATGTGCAGCTCAATAGCTGCCTTGACTATGCCAACCGCCATGAGATGAGCGTACCGTCAGACTACAACGCCACCTTCTATCTTCCTGCCGAAGCCTCCAACGTTACTTTGCAGAACTGCTGCCACACGGAGCAGAACTGGGTGAACAAGCAAGGAACGTATGTAGAGGATCATTATGAGGCGAGTGATATTATGAGGGCCCTCGGCAAAGAAGGCTGGTTTATCGACTTCCAATATCCTCAGTGGAATGAATACTTCCCCTCGGGAGTACCAAGGCCGCTGGTATTCCCCCGTACCGACTATCACACTGCCGTGCCTGGCAATATAGCAGGGCTGGAGGGCAGAGGCACTGCCGCCGACCCCTACCTCATCGGCTCTGCTGACGATTGGGGCGTCTTTGCCGCCAGTATCAATAATAATGTGGGCACAGAGGCCTGTTACCAGCTGACCGAGGACATCACCATCAACCACAGTCAAAAGGTGGGTACTGTTGTAAAGTATTTCAATGTCAACGATGAAATTGACGAGCATCGGGCCTTCCGAGGCACCTTCGACGGCAACGGACACACCCTGACGCTCGACATGTGGGCGGTTAACGATTGTGCTCCCTTCTTATACGCCCGTGACTGCACCATCAAGAACCTGAACATCGATGGCACCATCACCACCATTGGGCAGAACGTTGCCAGTCTCATCGTCAACGCCAGCGGTACTATCAACATTACGGGCTGTCGCAGTAGTGTGACCATCAACAGCAGCTACGACGGTGCCGGCTACAATGGCGGCTTCGTGGCCAAGAGCAGCGGTACCACCAATTTCGATGGCTGTCTGTTCGTGGGCAGTTTCCTTGGCGAGACCACCCACAGCTGTGGCGGCTTCGTGGGTTCGCGCTCCAGTGGCAAGGTGAACATCAGCAACAGCTTCTTCGCCCCGGCAGCCGTTACCATCGCCCTCGGCAACGTCAGCGACAATAGTGCCACCTTCTGTCGTAACAACGGTACCACCATCACCAACAGCTACTACACGCAACCCCTTCACGCCAGCCAAGGTAACGCACTCTATAGCGTCACCGCCGCAGAGGGCATCGACATGAGCATCACGGGCAGCGGTTCGCTGACAGTGTATAGCAGTGGCATCAGCATGATGGGTGACATCGGCTTCCTGGTAGATGATGTGTTCTATGCACCCGTAGGTGCGCAGGTTCCCATCGGAAAACTGGAGCTTATCATAGGCTATAGCCCGCAGAATGCCACCATCGTACCCAGCGCAGGCACCTATGCCAACGGCGTGCTGACCATGCCCGCACAGAATGTGGTGTTCCAGACCAGCACCCCCATAGCCCTCAGCACCTATACCATCCACTTTGATGCCAACGGCGGCACGGGTGATGCGATGGCCGACATGCACCTCACCTACGGCGACGACCCCACGCAACTAACTGCCAACACCTATACCCGCCCTGGCAACAGCTTCACGGGCTGGAACACCGAGGCCAACGGCAGCGGTACGGCCTACACCGACGGCAAGACGGTGGAGAACCTGACCACCGTAAGCGGCACCACGATCACCCTCTATGCCCAGTGGGAACCGTGGATAGCCAAAGGTTTCGGCAAGACAGACAGCTACACGCCCGACGGCACCGCCGACAACCCCTACATTATCAGCAGCGAGGAAGAGTGGAACCTGCTGTGCGACTATATCAGTTCCGGCAAAGACGGCCTGGCTTCCTGTCACTACCGCTTAGGCAAAAATATCACTATCAGCCGCATGATGGGCACTGCTACGAATCCGTTCCGGGGCACCTTCGAGGGCGCAGCCTATACGCTGACACTCAACTGGAAAGCTCTGGCAGAAACAACTACCGCAAATACATCAGAAGAAAAGGAAAGGCAAGTTCTGGCTCCCTTTGCCTATGTCAATGGCGCCACCATCCAGAACCTCCGCACTACGGGCACCATCAGCAGCAGAATCAACTTTTATGCAGGCGGTATCGTAGGAAAGGCTGACGGCTTCACCACGTTGCGTTCGTGTCACAGCAGCATGACCATCACCAACAAGGCCCATGAGGAAGACTTGGCATATTTCCTGAACAATGAGGAATCATATAATGAGGCCACGCAATACCCGATAATCGGCGGCATCGTGGGCCTGAGCACTGGTGAGAAACTTTGCTTTGTCGATTGCCTCTTCGACGGCAACATAGACGCTAACGAGACCCCGCATTGCGGTGGTTTCCTTGGCCACCGCCAGTCGGAAATAGTGATGTTCACCAACTGTCTCATGGATGGCATCATGGACTGCCTCCCTGACAAGTGCGGCACATACTATCAGCCGGACGAGGACACCAAAAGCTACTCCATCACCAACAGCTACTACCACACGGCATACGGCACAGAACAAGGAACCCAGACCGACGACACGGGCGAAAAACTGCGCAGTCGCTTGGGCGAGAACTGGACGGTGTCAGACGAAGAGAAAGTGGTGCCTTTCGTTAACCCACACAACCTGACTACCGCCAACATTATCCTGTCGCCTATTGTCTATCCCTACACGGGTTCGCCCGTCAACGTAAGCTGCACGGTAAAGAATTTCTACGACGAACCGCTGAGCAAGAACACCGACTACACCGTCACCATCAAGAACGCCGAAGGCACCGAACTGACGGAGGCCACAGCAATTGGCGAATACACCCTGACCATCAACGGAACAGGCGACTATACAGGTTCCAAGAGCGCGCACTTCTTTGTGCTCGAATTTGATGGAGAATTCCCTTTGCAGATTGACAACGACTTCCAACCGGGTCAGACGGGATATTTCTTTGTGAGGATGCCGGGTAAAGAGATTACGGATTATATATACGATGAGGGCATTGGTAAGTGGAGTGAATTTACCATTTTCAAATACGAGGAAAGCCCCAAGACCGTCAATATCCCCGCAAACTTCAATTTGCCCTTCAAGGTATACGACAGCGGCGGAAAAAATAACGTTTATTTTAATTCTGAAGACTATGAAAGTGGCATGTATGTCAGCACGCTCACACTGACCTGCCCCAAAGGCTACGTCTTCAACGTGCAAGGCTACATGAATACGCCATCATGGTATGGTCTTATCAGCATCTACGACGGCAATTCCACAAGCAGTGAGGCCATCATCGACCAGACCAGCGGATGGCAAAGCATTAACATCGTCTCCACTGGCAACAGTATCACATTCTGTTTGACAGACGTTGATGGTGTGGAGCACGGTGAGGGTTTAAATGTGACCGTGAATGTCGTAACCCCGCCGCAAGACATCATGCTGGCCACCGATGACTCGCAGCTGGAGGAGAGCAAAAAGAACGTCAGAGTGATTACGTCGAACAATGGCACATTTGCCAATGTCACACTCGATGGTCGTACGCTCTATAAAGACGGTTCATGGAACACTCTCTGCCTGCCCTTCGACGTTGAAAACATCGCATCGTCACCGCTGAATGGCGCCATCATGAAGACACTCACATCGACAGATTTCAGCGACGGAATATTGACCATGAACTTCAGCGATGCCAACAGTATCGATGCAGGCAAGCCCTACCTCGTGAAGTGGGTAGATGTCCCCACCAACTATACGGCTACCGCTGGTACAGGCTCCACATACAAATTATTGTTTGATAAAGAAGACACGTACAGCGCATGGGAGTTAGGAAACGGTTATGAAGATAAATTGAGCGAGGATAATTTCTGCGAATTCCATTTGGATAATCCGTTTGCTACAACAGGATATACATTTTATACATATGTGGACGATGAAAGTGACGCTGACGAATCACCAAAAAAATGGACACTTAAAGGCAAGCTGAACGCCGAGGACGAATGGACTCTTCTTGATAGCCGCGATATCACACAAAACGAAGCAGACACACCGGTCTGGGGTACCAACACCTACAACATTAGCAACCCTGGTACATACCGTTATTTCCGCCTCGATGTAACAGATACCAATGACGCTTTATGGATAGTAGAGATGTGGCTTGAGGGCACCGTTATTCCGCTCGACATCGTGAACCCGACGTTCCGTGGCGTGACCATCAAGGACGAGCTTTCCCCCGTGAACCGCAGCAACTTCACCTTCGCAGGTAACTACAGTTCGCTGGACAACACCGACGGTCTGCTGCTTGATGCGCACAATGCCGGTGGCAACGCCTTCCATGCCTCACTCAGTCTGTCCAATGCCACCTGGTACACCGATGCCGGGCTGACAACACCCTTGTCCGACGTCATTCCCTTCGATGCCTCAACTGGCAACATGACGTTCTACCCCGCCATGGAGTTGACGATTAATAACAATGACTCGCAGGCAGCAGAATACGAGAAGAACACCGCCGTCATCAGCAAGACTGCCTCCATATCCGTGAGTTGTGTCGCCACCCTCGCCGACCGCACCCTCTACAAGGATGGCGACTGGAACACGCTCTGCCTGCCGTTCGACTTGACGATTGCAGGAAGCGTGCTTGACGGTGCCGATGTGCGTGCGCTGGACAACGCCGACCTGACGGGTGGCGTACTCACGCTGAACTTCACCAACGAGGGCGACGTGACCACCATCGAGGCGGGCAAGCCCTATATTATCCGCTGGGCAAAGGCCGAGGGCTACGTGGACGACGATGATCACAACCTCGTGAACCCCGTGTTTAGGAATGTCACCGTGAAGAGCGACATGAATAACTTTGAGAGTACCGACGGCAAAGTTTCTTTCTGCGGCACCTATGATTACATCAATTGGTCTAAAGAAACGCCGAACATCCTGTTCCTGGGCGCAGAGAGCCAGCTGCACTGGCCGGATGCAGGGGCAAGCCTCGGTGCCTGCCGTGCATACTTCCAACTGACGGAGGGT
>JAEEGL012194716.1_pt1 | contig 12726 bp, 9 predicted proteins | sample 9134231 | NCBI WGS metagenome assembly JAEEGL01 (sample SAMN16246548, study PRJNA631951) | gut metagenome | biome: gut microbiome; feature: rumen; material: fiber-attached | host: Bos | place: Iran: Karaj | collected 2018-10 | reverse complement strand
TTCAGAATGACCACGGATGTACTGCATTCGGAATGACCACGGATGTACTGCATTCGGAATGACCACGGATGTACTGCATTCGGAATGACCACGGATGTACTGCATTCGGAATGACTACACCTTCTGTCATCCTGAGGCTTTAGCCGAAGGATCTTTTTCATTTAAATCTTATAAATACTAATGCTTCAGATCTTCTCTGTAATATTCCTTAAAGTCCTCAAAGCCATTCTTTGACAGCTGTTCCTTCTGGAATTTTTTATTCTTGTTTGCCCAGACCAGAAGTACCCTGCTGCCCTTCTCGCGCAGAACTGCGGCTTCCTTCATGGCCTCCTTCATACGCTCCGCCGGCAGGCCCTTTTCCAGAAGGATCGCCGTGGAGGGCGCCTCGGTGGGCACCTTAAAGCCCTCCTCCAGAAGGATGGTGATTATCCTCTCAAAGCCAATTGAAAATCCCACAGCGGGAGTCGGCGTACCGGTGAAACGTCCGATCATCTCATCATATCTGCCGCCCCCTGCCACTGAAGAACCGAACTGGGGCATCTCTATCTCAAAGATAGTCCCGGTGTAATATCCCATTCCCCGGACCAGCACCGGATCAAAGACCATCTCAAAATCCGCGTTCCTGACCTGGGATACCAGTGTCATGATAGTCTCCAGATTCTCTGCACAGCCCTCCGGAATGTGCTCTCCCAGGATCTCCTTTATCCCGTGAAGAGGATCCTCTTTAAGGGCGTCACCGGAAAAGATCTCCATTATCCTGTCCACACTGTCCCCCGCAAAGCCCGAGGATTCCAGCTCCTCCCTTACGCCGTCGGCGCCTATCTTATCCAGCTTGTCGAGAATGATGAACAGAAGGCCCTTCTTATCCTCCTCCACTCCGGCGTAGGCAGCCAGGGCGGAAAGGATGCGCCTGTCGTTAATCCTTACCTTGAATCCGGAAAAATCAAGCCTCCCCAGAAGAGTGGTGGTGGCTGTGATCAGCTCCACCTCGGCCAGATAGGTGGGATCGCCCAGAATATCTATATCGCACTGGGTAAACTGCCTGAAGCGTCCCTTCTGGGGGCGTTCAGCCCTGAAAACACTTCCCATCTGGAAGGCCTTGAAGGGAACCGGCAGATTCTGTGAATTGTTTGAATAATATCTGGAAAGAGGAAGGGTCAGGTCATAACGAAGTCCTGAATCCACCAGTGAATCCTCGTCCTGAATATTGCCCAGGTCCAGCTTGTCTCCTCTTTTTAATATCTTGAATATAAGTTTTTCATTTTCCCCTCCCTGCTTGGAGGTGAGGTTTTCGATATGCTCCACACAGGGAGTCTCTATGGTCATAAATCCATACCGGGAATATGTCTCCCCGGCCAGTTTTGTCACGTAATCCCTGATGATCCCTTCCTCGGGAAGCACATCCTTCATTCCTGTTACAGGTTTCTTTTTCATTTATCCCTTTACCGCCTTGTCAAATTTATCAAACTGCTCCCACATTTTACTCATTTACCAATCTCCAAAAATTGGATCAAAAATCCCCGTCATTATTAAATGAAGGAAAATCACTGCTGCTCATGTTCATATTGGTATCGTTCTCATAGGTCTGGGTAGGAACAAAGGTCTCGTCTGCATAGTCCGTGCCGGCATCACCCTTCAGTGAACGGTAAAGCTCTGCCTCCGTGGCATAATACCAGGGATGCACATAGAAAACACCCAGGATAAATAAGGTACAGCAATCAAGTATGAACCAGCCTAAGAAAGACAGCTGCATGCAGAATACGTTCCACTTCTGACCATCCATCATCTCCCTGGAACGGGTGATGGCTTCGTTGGCGGACATCTCGGGGTTATCCGCTATTATGTAAGGCACCATCATATAGGAATAGGACTTGATGATACGGGGTATGATAAACAGAAGTCCCCACAAAAACAGATACAGATCCTTCATAAAGCCCGCTGCCATAACATTTTTGTAATGGGAACTGAAGGCATATACCATTTCCTTGATATTAGCGGGACCGTAGGAATTCTCCAGGAAAAACTTCCTGCACCCGAAATGAATAGGATTGGTGAGGAATATCTTGAAGACATATGCTACGATCACGGAAACGGCAATAACGGAAATTAACACAGTGACAATAGTGATCATCTCCTCCGTACTCATGTTGCCGCTCTGGATATCCTTTCCCAGCCTGGAAAAGGAATTACCGCCGCCGCCTCCTCCGGCTGCGCGTGAAGTAGCCAGCAACACTATTCCCGCCAGGACTGACGGCCAGTAATTGGCCTGGGATGCTGCCTTTCCTCTCTCCTTAAGTTCTTCAGTGGTCCACATATGAAACCTCCTTATCTGTCGTAAAATCAATACAAGCTACGATTATACTTTAAAAACCATGTTATTTCAAGAGAACAATTCCCTCTTGCGCTTTGCCATCTCATCTATCCTGTCGATGTATGCGGCGATCTCCTTAACATTATCACAACGCTCAATGGTACGCTTGCGGTCAGGATCGTCATATACCCGTTTCGAAACGGCTCCGGCTCCCAGCGCCAGGATGGACTGGGTCTCCTCCATGGTGACCACGTTGTAGATGCTGTACTTTCCGCTTTTTGCATAGCCTATGTTCTCGATATTGTCGGTGATGCGCTTCTGCCTGTAAAGATAATAGGGCTCCATACCCATCCCGGCCACATATTTTGCCACCATATCCTGCATCTGCTCAGTGACGTTAAGTGAAAGGACCGACATGTCATGCTCCAGTATCTTTTCCTTCAGAAGAGAGCCTTTTTTGATGGCCAGGGAATGGACCGTCAGCGCATCAGGTTCAAGAAGGGACAGGGCGGTCATGGTACGCTCCAGCTCATACATACCTTCCTCGGGCAGTCCCATGATGATATCCATATTGATATTGTCAAACCCGGCATTTCTGGCCCGGTGGAAGGCCTCCTCCACCTGACGCGGCGTATGATGTCTGCCTATGATCCTCAACGTGGGTTCATTCATGGTCTGGGGGTTCACGGATATCCTGTCCACCCCATAACGTTTCAGCACAGCCAGACGCTCATCATCCATGGTGTCCGGGCGTCCCGCTTCACAGGTAAACTCTTCCACCTTGGACATATCAAAATATTTTGTGAGGCTTTCAAACAGGAATTCAAGTCTCTTTGGCTCCAGGGCTGTGGGCGTACCGCCGCCGATATACACGCTGACAGGGGATTCACCCCTTAAGATACCGGCAGTCTCTTCCATCTCCCGCCTCAGGGCCTCCAGATACTTGTCCACCATACCTCCGTAGGCTGACATGGAATAGGATGCGAAGGAACAGTACATGCAAATACTGGGGCAAAAAGGAATGCCTATGTAAAGGCTGTAGCCCTTTCTCATTCCGTTAAGGATGCTCTGCTGCTTATGGTACACCGAAAGAGCCAGCCGTGCTTTTTTGTCGCTGACATGATACTCTTCGCAAAGCACCTTAAGGGCAGCCTGCTCGCTGCCTTCCTTTTTGATAAGTTTGGATAAAAAGTGAACCGGTCTGACACCGGTCAGACAGCCCCAGGGCAGACCTCCTTTGTCAAGGCCCGACTCCAGGGTGGTATACAGAAGCTTCTTCAGGGAATCCCGGACAGCTCCCGTCATGCTGCGGGTCCCGTCCAGCTCTACTGATACGGCGCTTTCCCTCTCTCCGGTGAACACCCTCACCATCCCCACCTCGAATTTAAGGTACAAGGTGATGTTGTCGCCTTCGGATCTGATGGCAGAATCATCCAGAACGCGCTCATCATCAGCTAAGGACACCACTTCCTCACCGGGATAGAACGCCCGGCAGATCGGAATGGCGGCCCCTTCAAAAAGTTCTTTATTCTCTGAGTTGTCAAAGATTATTTTGATCATGATAAAAACGGGTTATATTTTTTCTCATCACCTATGGTAGTGGTCCCGCCATGTCCCGGATAGACCTTTGTGTCATCGGGAAGACAAAAAAGCTTTGTCTTTACGGCGTCCACCAGAGCAGTCATGCTCCCGCCGGGAAAATCGGTACGGCCCACAGACCCCTCAAAAAGAGTGTCGCCGCTTATCAGAAGATCCGCTTCCTGCACATAAAAGCAGCAGCTCCCGGGAGTATGTCCCGGGGTGAAGATAGTCTTAAGCTTAATGCCGCAAAGCTCGATCTCCTGACCGTCGGCAAGCAGGACATCGGGCGTGACAGTCACCACAAGACCGTAGTTCACGCTCATGTTCTTATTCTCATCACCCAAAAGCTCTGCCTCATCCCTGCCGGCGTATATCTGACAGTGCGAAAGCTGGCGGAGCTTCGCCACCCCCATGATATGATCGAAATGACCATGGGTGAGCACGATGGCACCCACGCTTATATCCATATCCTTAAGCGCCCTGAATATATCCGCGCCGTGGTCCGCCGGGTCAAAAACTATGGCCTCCTTTGTGTCTTCCCTGTAAAGGAAATAACAATTGGTGGATACGGCTCCCAGGACCATACGTCCCGATTTTATCTCATTCATCATCAAGTCCTTTCTATGCCCACGACACCGTCGACGGCATTCAGTTTTCTGATTATCTCATCCAGTGCCTGCGCACAGTTTATCTCAAAAGAAAGATCTATGGTGGCCACATTCTGCTTTGAGATCCGGGAATTGATACCGTTTATGTTGATGCCGGAATCGCTCACGGTCCTGGTGACATCGGCCAGCAGTCCCTGACGGTTGTTTGCATAAATATTGAGCTCGGCCTGATAACGGGTATCCCTGTTATCGTCCGGAGTCTTTTCCCAGTAGACATCTATGAGCCTGAAGCCGTCATTTTCACGGAGCTGCTTTACATTCTGACAGGTAGCCCTGTGAATGGATATGCCTCTGCCCCTGGTGACAAAACCCACGATCTGGTCTCCCGGAACAGGGGAACAGCACTTTGAAAAACGAACGGCCATATCAGAAAAACCGTTGACTATGACGCCGTTGCCCTTGCTCTTGGAAGTCTTGGCCATAGCCTGGTTGAGCCTGCTCACCGCAGCCTCGTTCACTCCGGCCATGATCTCCTCATCGGACAGCTCCACCTTGGGGGCAAATTTCTCGATGAGACGGTTCACCACCTGTCCCTCTCTGATACCACCGTTGTAGACGGCGGCAAACAGGGAGTTGATGGAATTGATATGGAAAGAAGCCGCCACCTCCAGAAGATGCTCCGGCGTCAGAAGCGGAGCCGGATCTATACTGTTGTTTTTACAATAAGCCTCCAGGGCCTTTCTGCCGCCCTCGGAGCTCTCATCCTTATTCTCATGCTTGAAGAACTGAAGTATTTTAGACCTGGCCTGGCCGGAATGTACTACCTTCAGCCAGTCAGCTGAGGGTCTGGCGTTAGGCGAAGTGATGATCTCCACCTGATCGCCGGTCTGGATCACATAGTCTTTTTTCACCTGGCCGCCGTTCACCCTGGCCCCCACCATATGATCCCCCACATTGGAATGGATGCTGTAGGCAAAATCGATGACCGTGGAACCTGCAGGCAGGTCCTTTATATCGCCCTGAGGCGTGAAACAGTAGACATGATCGGAGAAAAGCGAGAATTCATGCTTTGTGAAATCCAGGAATTCCTTATTGTCCGTCATGTCCTGATGCCATTCTATGATCTGCTTGAGCCAGGTAAGTTTTTCCTCATCCGCATCCGCAGGACGGGAATTCGAGATACCCGCCTTGTACTTCCAGTGGGCTGCGATACCGTACTCCGCACGCTCATGCATCTCATGGGTACGGATCTGTATCTCAAAGGGCGTACCGGTAGGACCGATCAGGGTGGTATGCAGGGACTGGTACATATTTGACTTCGGCATGGCTATATAATCCTTGAACCTGCCGGGGATGGGCTTGTACATATCATGTATGATACCAAGGGCCGCATAACAGTCCTTCACGTCATCCACGATTATACGTACGGCAAAAAGATCATAGATCTGGTCTATGGTCTTGTTCTGCATCTTCATTTTTTTGTAAATGGAATAAAAATGCTTGATCCTGCCATCTATATCGGCCTTGATATGCGCATTCTCGATATGTCTCGTGACATCCTTTACGATGTCGATGATATACTGCTCCCTGTCTGATTTTTTGAGAGCGATCTGCTGTACCAGCTTTTCGTATTCTTCCGGTACCAGATATTTTAAGGAAAGATCGTCCAGCTCCACCTTGATCTTTGAAACCCCCAGACGGTTCGCTATGGGAGCGTAGATCTCCAGAGTCTCCAGAGCGATATACTGCTGTTTTTCCGGCTTCATATAGGACAGGGTGCGCATGTTGTGAAGACGGTCCGCCAGCTTTATGAGGATCACCCTCAGATCCTTTGACATGGCCAGGAACATCTTGCGCAGGTTCTCACCCTGAAGCTCTATACGGTCGCCGTTGAACTGGAGCTTGGACAGCTTGGTCACGCCGTCCACCAATACTGCTACGGTCTCGGAGAATTCATTCTTCAGATCTTCCCGGGTCATGACGGTATCTTCCACCACGTCATGGAGGATGCCCGCTGAAATGGCCTCCTTATCCATGCCAAGGTCCGCCAGAGTAATGGCCACACAAAGAGGGTGTATGATATAGGGCTCTCCCGACTTCCTGACCTGATCCTTGTGAGCCTCATTGGCCGTATCATAGGCCTTCTGTATCATCTCCACGTCTTCGGAGGGCAGATATTTATTGACGCTCTCCATCAATGTGGCGTACAGCTCCTCGGGGGGCTGGAACTCTTTTTCCGCACGTATCCTGCCGTCATCAAGTATCACATCGCTGTTCCGGATGCGCTCATACTCAATGTCGGCTATTCCCGCACTGCTGACTCTGGTTTTCGTTTCAAGATTCTCTGACATAGATCACACCGCCACCGGAATTTTTATCTGAGGACCCGTCACATAGTCCTCCAGTTCAAAATCATCGGGCGTAAAGGAATAAAAATCCTTTATGCTCTCATTCATCTTAAAAACAGGTGCAGGATGCTCTTCTCTGCTGATAAGCTCCCTGACCAGGTCCACATGTCTGTCATAGATATGACAGTCGGCGATCACGTGAAGCAGCTCCCCGGCCCTCATGCCGCAGACCTGGGCAAACATATGCAAAAGCACCGCATACTGGACCACATTCCAGTTGTTTGCCGTGAGCACATCCGAAGATCGCTGGTTCAGGATGGCGTTCAGTAGCAAAACCCCATCCCTGTCCTGAGTCACATTAAAGGTCATACTGTAGGCACAGGGGTAAAGATTCATCTCACAAAGCTCACTGTGCACATACAGATTAGCTAATATACGTCTGGAGAAGGGATTATTTTGCAGATCATACAAAACTCTGTCCACCTGGTCCATATCTCCCTCTTTGTAATGATGCTTGACCCCCAGCTGATAACCATAGGCCTTGCCTATACTGCCGTCCGGATCCGCCCAGGAATCCCAGATATGGCTGTGAAGATCATTTATATTGTTTGACTTTTTCTGCCATATCCAGAGTATCTCGTCTATGGCGTTTTTAAAACCGGTCTTTCTATAGGTGATGGCGGGGAATTCCTCCCTCAGGTCGTAGCGGTTCACCACCCCGAAGCGCTTAATGGTATATGCGCTGGAGCCGTCCTCCCAGTGGGGACGTACCTTTTCCCCCTTTGTATCCGTGCCGTTTTCCAGAATATCCAGGCACATGTTTTTAAAGATCAGATCTGCTTTGCTCATTTTTATATCTCCGGATTTTGTTTTTTATTACATCGTTTTACGTATTATCCCCTGCAGCTGTCAAGATCCTTCGCTTCGCTCAGGATGACAAAGGGTGAGGTATTCGCTCAGGATGACAACAGGTGAAGTATTCGCTCAGTATGACAAAGGGTGAGGTATTCGCTCAGGATATCAATTCACGATAAATATAGTCCATGACGGCCTCGCCCAGATCCACGCCGGTACACTCATAGGTGCTGACAAACTGCGGATTGGAATTCACCTCACATACCAGAGGCCCCTCGGCAGACTCAAGGATGTCCACTCCCGCAAAATCCAGTCCCAGCGTATGCATACAGCTGCGGGCCAGTGCCACCTCGGCATCCGAAGGCTCATAGGCTGTGCCCCTGCCTCCGTTTGAGATATTGGCCCTGAAATCCTTTTCATTCACCCTCAGCATGGCGGCGACACACTCATCCCCCACCATGTTCAGTCTCAGATCCCTGCCTGCTGCCTCACCTATAAAACGCTGGGCCAGAAGCTCACGGCTTCCGTGTTCCCGAAGCAGCTCACAGGCCCCGGCCGGATCCTTTGCCAGATATACCTGGGCTCCAAAAGAACCCCTGCATTCCTTTATTACCATAGGATAACCCAAAACGCCGGCTATGTCATCAAAAAATGCAACATCCTCATATCCCAGATTATCATAAGTAAAGGGAAGAGGCACCGTCAAAGGCTGGGGTATCCCCGCTCCCGAAAGGACTTCATAAGTATCCGCCTTGTTATCGCAGACGGCTATGGCCCTGCTGTTATTGAAGGTGCGAAGATTTGCCTTTTCAAGCCTCCTGCAGAGCCTCACATCCTTATCCCAGAATATACAGAAATCATACTCCCGGGCCGCCTGTGCCACTTTATCCTCCGGCACCAGGTCCGCATTCGTCATAAGACGAAGCTCCATGTCCTTATCCGAAGCATTTTTTCCAAGCCTTTCATAAAGGATCTCGAATTTGCCGGAATTCAAAAAGGCATTTACCACCAGAAGGCCCTTAAAACGTGCGCTCAAACCTGGCCTCCTCACCTATGACCACAGCCGCGTTCTTCTCTAGGGTCAAAAGCAGCTCATCGGGAGGCATGGGCCTGTAAAACCCGTTTCCCTGCATATGCGTGACCCCCAGGTTCTTGAGCTCCGCATACTCCTTCTGGTTCTCCACTCCCACGGCGGCCACGATCATCTTTAGCTGCAAAAGCATACGGCAAAGGACCCTCATGGACTGCTTTGACCTGTCTCCGTCAAAATACTGCCTTATCACGTCCTCGCCGATCTTAATATAATTTTTGGAAATAGCCGTAACCCTGTCGGGATCGATGAGACGATTACCGTAATCATCTATGGCAAATAATGACCCCTGGGCCGTAAGACGGTTGATATTGCGGTTAAGATTACCCGTCATATACTCCGCAGTGTTCTCGGATATCTCAAATCTGAACAAAGACGCCGGAACATTGTATTCATCCATGATCCGGATCAGCTCCTCAGCCAGGTCCCTTTGCTGGCACTGCACCATGGAAAGGTTCACCGCGATCCTGTTAATGCCTGCCTTTTTTAAATCGTTGTCCTTGACAAAGCCACAGATCTGACGAAAAACTTCAAATCCTATCTCATTTATCTCTCCGCTGGCCTCAGCCGCCGGGAGTATATGTCTGTTGTCAAAAAAGATACCCCTGGAATCCTTCACTCTCATAAGGGCCTCCACCTCGCTGCAGCGGCTCTCATATACCGGAAAGATCGGTTGGTAATATACCTCTACCCTGCCCTGCTTAACAGCGCCCTCCAGCTCGTCACTAACGTGATTCACCGCCTCCATCTCCCAAAGCTGGCGTCTGTCGATGCAGATATAGTCCTCATGCTCCTTTATGCTCTTTTGGGCAAAATACATGATACAGTCCATGATATTGTCGGAGGTGATACCCTTTATCATCCTGACTGCGGGATAGGCCACCACATTGGCCTTCATCTCGAACTCCACCAGACCCGTGCCCTCAGACTCATCCACAGCCCAGGCCTTTGTAAAACGCTTCCGGATCCGATCCACATGATCAAAGAAGAATTCATCCTTTTCAAAAGTAAGGATAAAATCCTCCCCGTCCCCGGAAAACACCTTTGCCCCCTTAAGCGTCTTTAAAAAATCCGCTGCTCCCCGAAGAAGTCTGGAGGTGATGGTGGTACCTGCGATCTCATTCATGTTTGAAAAGCCGCTGATCCCCACATAACAGACATTCGCCCTCCTGTTTTCCAGGCAGAGATTCTCCAGATAAATATGAAACGCATCCTTGTTAAAGGTACCGAAGGCCCTGTCCATATATACATCCGCCGACTCCAGCACCATATACATGAAGGTGAGCATAACGGAAAGACCCAGGGAGACCACTCTCCTGTCAGGGTAAAACCATTGGAAAAGGGCTGCGCTGACCATGATCACAGCGGCCAGATAGATGGCCAGCTGGCGGTTGCGCGGGATGGCGCTGTGCTTTATAAAAGCATAGAGCACACAGACAGTCACATAACAGACAGCCACGCTGAAGGCAAGGACCACAGCCGGGCCGAAGGAAGAACCATCCTCCGTATAAAGAGGAAGCTTAAGACAAAGAGGAATACATACGATGAGGGGCAGGATATAGATCATACGCCTGCCTCCCGATATCACTGCCACAAGATATATCTCGGAAAGTGTATAAGTCAGCAGGGAAAAACCCACAGCAGCGAAGGAGATCATAAACAGTCTCCGGGACAGCTCGCTCAGGCCCTCACAGACCTCCCCCTCCATACCGGACAGAATGAGAGGGCACATCTCAAACAGACAGCAGGCCAGACAGGTGGTGATAAGGGCCATAAAAACCCTCTCCCTCGTGATATGGAGCTTAAGTCTCAGGGAGAAAAGCACCAGAACCATGAGGATGAACACCAGGGCGATTATCTGAAATTGAAGATTATACACGTAATTCATAGGCAATCTCTGATAAAACTAAGGGATATTTTACCACAAAATTTAAGGTCTTGCCATTTAAATTACATTTTAGTACAATATTTCTTGTTTTTCAGCTGTCATCCTGAGGAGCATAGCGACGAAGGATCTTGCAAATTTACCTTTGTCATCCTGAGGAGCGCAGCGACGAAGGATCTTAAACAAAGAAAGGAAAAACCATGATAAGCGCAAACAATGTAACCTACAGAGTAGGCAAAAAAGCCCTCTTCGAAGATGTCAATATAAAATTCACGGAAGGAAACTGCTACGGCATAATCGGTGCCAACGGCGCAGGGAAATCCACTTTTCTGAAGATCCTTTCCGGCCAGCTGGAGACCAGCAAGGGGGAGATCGCCATCACCCCGGGCCAGAGGCTCTCGGTGCTGGAACAGGACCACTTCAAATATGACGATCAGGTGGTGATGGACACCGTCATCGCAGGAAACCAGCGGCTCTATGACATAATGAAGGAAAAGGACGCCCTCTATGCCAAAGAAGACTTTACCGATGAGGACGGCGTAAAGGCCGCTGCCCTGGAGGCAGAATTCGCCGAGATGGACGGCTGGGAGGCGGAATCAAACGCAGCCACCCTGCTCAACGGTCTGGGGATCCCCGCCGAGCTCCACTACAGCGTCATGAACGAGCTGAACGGCAGCGAGAAGGTAAAGATCCTGTTAGCCAGGGCCCTTTTCGGCAACCCGGACATCCTTCTTCTGGACGAGCCCACCAACCATCTGGATCTGGATGCCATCACCTGGCTGGAAGAGTTCCTCATCAATTTTGAAAACATAGTCATCGTGGTATCCCACGACAGATACTTCTTAAATAAGGTATGCACCCAGACAGCGGATATCGATTACGGAAAGATCCAGCTTTTCGCAGGAAACTACGATTTCTGGTACGAATCCTCACAGCTCCTCATCAGACAGATGAAGGAAGCCAACAAGCGCAAGGAAGAAAAGATCAAGGAACTCCAGGAGTTCATCTCCAGATTCTCCGCAAACGCGTCAAAATCCAAGCAGGCGACCTCCAGAAAGAGAGCCCTGGAAAAGATAGAGCTGGACGAGATAAAGCCCTCCTCCAGAAAATATCCCTATATAGACTTTAAGCCCGACCGGGAGATCGGAAACGAAGTGCTGACTGTAGAGGGGATAACGAAGAGTGTAGACGGAGTAAAGATACTTGACAACATATCCTTTACTCTGGGACGTGAAGACAAGGTAGCCTTTGTAGGCGGAAACGAGCAGGCCAAAACCATGCTCTTTAAGATACTGATGGGCGAAGAGGAAGCCGACGAAGGCACCTTCAAGTGGGGCGTGACCACCTCACAGGCCTATTTCCCCAAGGATAACACAAAGGAATTCGATTCGGATCTGACCATAGCAGACTGGCTGATGGGATACTCTCCCGTAAACGATGTAACCTATGTGAGGGGCTTTCTGGGCCGTATGTTCTTCCCCGGAGAGGACGGCGTGAAAAAGGTAAGAGTCCTGTCCGGAGGGGAAAAGGTGAGATGCCTTTTGTCAAAAATGATGATCTCCGGCGCAAACTGCCTGATCCTGGATGAGCCCACCAACCATCTGGACATGGAATCCATCACCTCCCTGAACAACGGAGTGATCAAATTCCCCGGGGTGGTACTCTTCTCCTGTCACGACCACCAGTTCGTACAGACCTCGGCCAACCGCATCATGGAGATCATGCCTGACGGCACCCTGATCGACAAGATAACCACCTACGATGAGTACCTGGAAGCAGACGAAGCTGCCAGAAAGAGGACCATCTATACCGCTCAGGTTGAGGAAGAAATGACAGAAGAATAAACAGATCATCCACCTGTCATTCTGATGTTTTACCCCTCTTGTCATTCTGATGTTTTACCCCTCTTGTCATTCTGAGGAGTGAAACGACGAAGAATCTTTAAGATTCTTCGCTTCGCTCAGAATGACACTGATGAAACACTCAGAATGACACTGATGAGCCGCTTACCGCTCCGCTCTCATGGGATTGTTAAGGAAATCCTCATA
>JAEEGL010335934.1_pt1 | contig 12726 bp, 7 predicted proteins | sample 9134231 | NCBI WGS metagenome assembly JAEEGL01 (sample SAMN16246548, study PRJNA631951) | gut metagenome | biome: gut microbiome; feature: rumen; material: fiber-attached | host: Bos | place: Iran: Karaj | collected 2018-10 | reverse complement strand
TGGACAAGGCAAGGTCCCGCGAGACGGGCGGCACGGGCCTCGGGCTATCGATCGTAAAACAGATCATCCTCGCGCACGGCGGCACGATCAACGTCACCAGCAAAGTGGACGAGGGCTCCGTGTTCACGGTTACGCTGCCGCTCACCAGGAGCGCGGGAGGGCAGGGCTGATGAAAATGCGGCTTTTGTGCGCGCTGCTGGCTGTGCTGATCGCGGTAAGCTTCGCGGGCCTTGGCGAAAGCGCCGAAGACGGCATTTCGCTGTACTACCCGGCAAAGGACTTAAGCGGGCTCAAAGAAGTGCGTGTCGCCGCGGAGGGCGGCGTTTCGCACGCGGAAAAGCTGTTTCAAAAACCGACTGAAGTTGGTTTGCTGCCCCTCTTCGGAGAGGGCGCGCTGCTGAGCTTCGTCGAGGACAGCGGAAACGTGATCACCGTGAGCGTTGAGACGCGCGAGCCGATCAGCGAAAAGCACCTTGCCTTAAGCGCGCTGGCGCTTTGGAAGACGCTCAGCGAAAACACGTCCGCCGAGGGCGTGAACGTGATGGTCGACGGCTGCGCCGCGCGATACGACGGCAGGACGCTCAACACCATGCATACGCTTCGGGGCGGCGCGCTCACATTTGAATCCCTCCTTGCCGACGCGCAGAAAATGCGCATGTACACGGTCTACATGCCGGATACGAGCGGGAACTACCTCGTGCCGGTGCTCGTGCCCCTCACGGAAAACGTGCCCGACGAGGAAGCGCTTCTGCAATGCCTGGGCAGGATCGGAAACGGTGATGTGCTCCTGTGCGCCTGGCCTGCCGGGTTTTATTTCGCGGGCGGCGCGTGCCTGAACTATGACTTCAACGCTTCCGGGCGCCGTGTGCTCACGCTCGGCTACAGCGAAAGCGCGGATAAGGCCATGCGGATCAGCGCCGCGTTTCAGCAAAGCGGCATGCAGCAGTGGCAGTTCATCGCCTCTCTGGTCATGACGCTCACGACCAACCTGGGCAGCGTCGAGCGGGTCCGAGTGCGCCTGATGGACATGACGGTGCTGAGCTTTACCGACATCAGCGGGGAGAGCGTGAGCTTCGAAGAAGGCGAGATCGCCCGCAAGAGCTTTCAGGACAGGATGGCGCTCAGCATCCTCGCGCTCAAATACGACGAAGCCGACGGAAAGTTCCGTGCCGAAAGAAAGCTGATAGCTTCTTCGGGAACGGACAGCGCCGCGCGCATACTGAGCGCGAGCCTCGAGGACATTCTGGACGAAGGCGATATAAAGAGTGTCGGCATAAGCGGCGGCACGGCGAAGATCGATCTTTCCGGAGAACTTTACGCGCGCGCACAGAGCCTGAACGAAAAAGACGAAATGCTGCTGATCTTCGCGCTGGTCAATTCGGCGCGCCTCAACCTCGGTGCAAGCAGCGTGCTGCTTACCGTAGAGGGCCGAAAAGCCGAAACCTTCGCGGGGCACATCCCCCTGGACGGGCCGCTGCACCCGAATTTCGGGCTGATGAAATGACTTGCAGTTAAAGTTTTATGAAATCCCTTGACAGAAAGGGGACGCAGGACTATAATAGTCAAAGTGCTTGGGGTTATAGCTCAGTTGGTCAGAGCGTCACGTTGACATCGTGAAGGTCGATGGTTCGAGCCCATTTAACCCCAGACAGACGGTGCGTCCCGAAAGGATGCACCGTCTTTATTATGCCAAATCGGCTTCAATGGGTAAGGAAGAAGGATGAAAAAACTCTGGGACAGGTTCGGCGCGCAGTTTCTTCGCTTCGGCCTTGTCGGCGTCGTAAACACGCTGGTGGACATGTTCGTGTACTGGCTGGCGCTGAAGATCCTGGGCACGCAGGCGCTGCTGGGCGACAAGAATTACCTGATCGCGCAGCTGCTGGGCTTTGCCGCGGGCACGCTGAACGCCTACTTCATGAACGGCAGATTCGTTTTCGGCGCGGAAAACCCGAAAAGAAACCGCGGAAAGCGCCAGCTTATAAGGACCTTCGTCGGCTACGGCTTCACCTTTGCGCTCAGCGAGCTTCTGCTCTGGATCTGGATAAGCAATCTGGGTCTCAACGAAATGCTCGCCAAGGTGCTCAACCTCTTTGTGACCGTGCCGCTCAACTTCGTCATCAACAGATTCTGGACTTTTGCACAGAAACCGGAGGACTGAAATGCAACCCGCACAAAAATTACTGCAACTGCTCGATCAAAATATATCCAAGGCCGTCGTGGGCAAGTCGAACGCCGTGGAGCTGGTATTGAACGCCATCCTCTGTCAGGGGCACGTGCTGATCGAAGACGTGCCGGGCGTGGGCAAGACGACGCTGGCCAGCGCGTTTGCCAAATCGCTCGCGCTCAGCTTCAAGCGCATACAGTTTACGCCCGACATCACGCCCAGCGACGTGATCGGCTACACGGCCATGGACTTCAAAACCGGAGAGATGAGCTACCGCCCGGGCGCGGTGTTCGCCCAGCTGGTGCTCGCGGACGAGATCAACCGCACCTCGCCCAAGACCCAGTCGAGCCTGCTTGAGGTCATGCAGGAGCGGCAAGTCACCATCGACGGCAAGACCCATCCGCTGCCCAGACCCTTCGTGGTGCTGGCGACCCAGAACCCGGTAGATTTCGTAGGCACGTATCCGCTGCCGGAAGCGCAGCTGGACCGCTTCTTCATGCGCGTTTCGATCGGCTATCCCAGCATGGAGGAGGAGATCCGCGTGCTGGACATGTACATGGCCAAGGACAGGCTGATCGACGAACTGGAGCCCGTGTGCACGCGCGACGACCTTTTGAAGCTGCAGGGCATGGTGGGGCAGGTGCGCGTGAGTAAGGAAATGCGCGCCTACATCACCTCCATCGCGCAGGCCTCGCGCTCGGTCAAGCTCTTTACAAGGGGCATTTCCACCCGTGGCGCGCTGGCGCTGATGCGCTCGAGCCAGGCCTCGGCGCTGCTTGACGGGCGCGATTACGTGATGCCCGAGGACGTGCGCAAGATGGCCGTGCCGGTGCTTTCGCACAGGCTGATCCTGAGCCCCGAAGCGCGCCTCGGCGCGAAGGGCATCACGGCGGAGAAGGCGCTCAGCCGCATGATCAGCGGCCTGCAGGTGCCGGTCAGATCAAAGTGAGAGCCAGGACATACAATTTCATTTTCGTGGGCGTCGTCTGTGCGCTGATCGCGCTGACGCTAAGCAGCGCGCTGATGCTCTCGATCGCGGTGTGCATGGGCGTCATGCTGCTTTTGTCGCTTGCTTCGGCCGTCGCGGCCTATGTAAGCGTCAAAGTGGCCGTCGACGCGCGCCGCCTGAACGTCCCCCGCGGGCAGAAGGTGGAGGGCGGCGTTGGGTTGCGCTTCGTTTCCGTCTTGCCCCTGGGCAGCGTCGCCTTTGTCAGCGACACGGGCAGGACGCTGCGCTTTGGCACGTTCCCGTTCGTCCGCTACGTGAAAAAGCTCGCGGTGGACACGCTGCACGTTGGCGTGTTCCCCTGGGGCGGCGGAAAGGTGTATCTTACCGACGTATTCAATCTTTTTGTGTTTTCAAGGCGCGTCGATGCCGGCGACGCCTTTATCACCGTGCTTCCGCGCGCATTTGAAACCGAAAAACCGGAAAACCACGCCCGAGAAGCGGACATCGGCGAGATCCGCCTGAGCGACGACGCGGATCAGCCCAGCGGCATACGCGACTGGGCAGAGGGCGACCTGCTCAAGCGCGTGCACTGGAAGCTTACGATGAAAAATTACGATCCCGTGCAGCAAAGCGTAAAGCCCCTCGTAAAGACCTACGAGGAGGCCGTGCGGCCCGACATACTGGTTTTGCCGGACCTTACCGGCGTAGAGGCGCTGGACGAGAGGGCATTTTTGCTCAGAGACGGCGTGTGCGAGGCGGCGCTCAGCCTGTGCAAGGCCGTCGTGGAGGGCAAGGAAACGGTCAGCCTGCTTTTGTGCAATGGAGACACGCGGGAGATCAAGGCTTCCTCGCCCGAGGGACTCAGCGAGATCGCCCTGAGCCTTGCACGGGAGCGCTTCGACGCGATGATCGCTTTCGAGTCGCTGGTCAGCGAGGCCATGCGCCGCGTGGGCACCACGCTCACGGCGGTGTTCGTCACCACGCGCCTGAACGAAAGGGACGCGGACATGCTGATGCGCCTTAGGAGCTTTTCGGGCATGAACGTGGCGGCGATGTTCGTGACCGACGTGCTCACGACCCGCGCGAGCCTCATCCAGGCGCGCCTGGAGGCCGGCGGCATCCCGGTCAGGCTCTGCATCCCCGGCGGCAAGGAGGGCAGCGCATGAACAACGCCGTAAAACGCCTGCCCGACAAGCTGGGCAGCCTGCTGATTTCGTGGCTGTACGGAAGCGGCATGGCCATGATGTTCGTGTATTACGGGGACAGCGTGCCTTCGCCCGCGTACGTGCTGGGCTATACGCTGATCGCGGTCGCCGCGGTACTCGTCATGGGCCTTAGCAAAAAATCGGTCTTTCTCACCTTCGGCGCGCTGATCGCTTCGCTGGTCGCCGCGCTGATTCTGGGCTTTCGGCCCGTAAGCGCGATAAGGACGTTCATCCGCCAGACGGAGAACGGCAATTTTGCCGCCTACGTCGACGAGGTGGCGCTCATTTGCGCTATCCTCCTGTTCGTCATCGCATACATCCTGAGCCGCGACCGGCACGGCGTATACGTGATGATGGCGCTTTCGGTCATCGTCGCGGTCATGTGCTGGTTCGTGGGGCACGAGGGGCGCATGGGGTTCATTTTCATGCCCGTGCTCGCGCTCTCCGCGCAGTTCTCGGTGAGCGGCCAGGTAAAGCAGATCAGCCTGAAGGCGCTTTTGTCCGCTTCGCTGATTGCAGCGCTCGTGACGGCCTGGCTTGTTCCCGCGGGCGGCTCCGCGCTTCCGTCCCTCGAGACCGCTTCCGAGCGGGTGCTGCGCTCCATCATCGAGTTTTTCAACCTCGACCGCGAGAACGTGGAGGAAAGGCGCACCTTCAACATCATTTCCTACGGCTGGCGCAGCCTTTACGACAGCTTCGGCGGCCCCGCGCGCCCGACGAACGACGAGGTGCTGAAGGTCACGGCAGACGAACCGCTGTACCTCAGGGGCGCGCTGCGCTATATCTACGACGGCAGGGGCTGGGTGGACGAAAACAACAGTGACAAGGCGGGCAAGATCAAGCGCTACATGACCACGGGCCTCGAGGGCCGCATGTACCGCGACGAGTACGAAAACGCGCTGGACCTCGACAAGACCGAGACGCTGGAAAAGTACTTTACCTTAAAGACCGCAAGCGTCGAGATCCTCTCGGACAATCTGTACTGGTCGCTCTATACGCCAAACAGAACACGGTCTGTTTCCGGCAGCGAGGGGATAAAGGTCTACTACAACAACATCGGCGAGATCTTCGCTTCGCACCGGCTTTCGCAGGGCGACGTCTACACGATGAGCTACTACAGCTTTGACGGCGACGCGGACGCGCTGAGCAAAGCCGTGCGCGACGCCGCGCAGAACCGCGACAGCGCCTATCAGGCGGCGCGCCTTCTGAACATGGACGTGCCCGAGGGTGTGGACAGCCGCATGTTCGCGCTGGTCAGCGAGATCATACGCGGCAAGGAAACGCCCTATGAGGTCGCCTGCGCCATAAGAGACTATCTGAAATACCACGGCACCTACACGCTGAACGCGGAGTACCTGCCCATCGGCGAGGACTTCGTGAGCTATTTCGTGCTGGGCGGCATGCGCGGCTACTGCATGCATTTCGCCGCGGCCATGACGCTGATGGCGCGCATCGCCGGCCTGCCTGCGAGGTACGTCGAAGGCTACCTCGCCGAAAACTACGAAAACGGGGAAGCCGTGCTCACGGGACTGAACGCCCACGCCTGGTGCGAGGTATACTTCAGGGGCTTTGGCTGGGTGACGTTCGAAGCCACGCCGGGTTACAGGGGCGAAGGCGAGAGCGACGGCAGGGACAGCGCCGATTACGAGACGCAGGGCTCGCAGGGCGGAGACCTTCCGTCCGGCAATGCGGAACCCACGCCGACCCCGACGCCCACGCCCACGCCCACGCCGACGCCCACGCCTTCGCCGACCCCCTCACCCACGCCGGATACCTGGGAGGAGGACGCGGACGACCCGTGGAACGACGACGAAAGCGACGGGGACGATCAGCAGGAACAAAACCCGGACGACGGCGAAAACCCGGAAAACGACGAAACGCCGCCCGGGGACGACGAAAACGAACAGACGCCGCCCGGCGACGAGCCGGACGACGGCAGCGAAAACGACGACGGCGAAGATAACGCGGACGGAAACGACGAAAGCGAAACGCCGCCCGTGCGGGAAAACCGGGATACGCCGCATATGCTCCTCATCATCCTCGCGGGCATACTGATCCTCGTGCTGCTTTCGGCGCTGATACTGCTTCGCTTAAGGCGCAGCGATCCCGCACGGCTCGAAAAGCGCGATCCTTCGGAAAAGGACAGGATGCTCGTGTGGTACAAGGCGTGCCTGGTCGCGCTCGAAGTGCAGGGCCTGAGCCTGAAAAGCGGCTTGACGCCGATGGACCTTGCGGAGCGGGCCGTAAAAATGCAGCTTGCGGACGAAAGCTTCACGGCCTTCTCCACGCAGGTGGCGGCAAGTCTCTACGCCGAAAAGCGAAGCGGCCTGTACCAAACAGGCGCGGCAAAGGCGGGCTATCAGGGCATCAAAATGCGAATGAAATCCAAATACAGGCCGCGCTGGTACTTCAGACGCATAAAATCGCTGCTGGGAAGCATAGAACAGGTGCCGTAATACTTGTAAACGATCAAAAAATCTGCTATAATAAAATATTGGGTCGGTATTTTGACTCCCTTTGGATTTCGGAAAGGACGTAACAGAATGGAAAAGCTGTTTGGAGCAATAAAGAGCCTGCTGGGCGGCTCAAACGAAGCGGAAGTAAAGAAAATAATGAAGACCGTGAAGCTGATCGAGGCGCGGGCCGACGAAATGCGCGCGCTGAGCGATCAGCAGCTTCGGCAGAAAACGGCAGAATTCCGCGAGCGCCTCGGCAAGGGGCAGACGCTGGACGATCTGCTCGTGGAGGCGCTGGCCGCCGTGCGCGAGGGCGCCTTCAGGGCGATCGGGCAGACTGCCTTTCCCGTGCAGCTGGTGGGCGCGATCGTGCTGCATCAGGGGCGCATCGCCGAAATGAAGACGGGCGAAGGCAAGACGCTGACCGCCTCGCTGGCCGCGTATCTGAACGCGCTGCCGGGCCTCGGCGTGCACATCGTCACGGTAAACGATTACCTCGCCAAATACCAGAGCGAGTGGATGGGCAAGATCTACCGCTTCATGGGCATGAACGTCGGCCTGATCCTGCACGACATGAAGCCCGAGGAAAGGCAGCTGGCCTACAACGCGGACATCACCTACGCCACCAACAACGAGCTGGGCTTCGACTACCTGCGCGACAACATGGTGGTCGTCAAAGAGCGCATGGTGCAGCGGCCGCTGAACTTCGCCATCGTCGACGAGGTCGACTCGATCCTGATCGACGAGGCCAGAACGCCGCTGATCATCTCAGGCCAGGGCGACAAGTCGACCGAGCTGTACAACCTCGCGGACCGCTTCGTCTGCACCCTCAGAGAAGGCGAGGACAGGGACTACACCAAGGACGAAAAGGAAAAGACCATCGCGCTGACCGACGAGGGCGTCAAAAAGGCGGAGCGCTATTTCAACATCGAAAACCTGTCGGACGTGCAGAACAACGAGCTGTACCACCACATCCTCGCTGCCCTGCGCGCGAACGCCCTCATGAAGCGGGACGTGGACTACGTGGTCAAGGACGGGCAGGTCATCATCGTGGACGAATTCACCGGCCGCCTCATGACCGGCAGGCGCTATTCGGACGGTTTGCATCAGGCCATCGAGGCCAAGGAGCACGTCAAGGTGGAGCGCGAAAGCAAGACGCTCGCCACGATCACCTTCCAGAACTATTTCAGAATGTACAAAAAGATCTCGGGCATGACGGGTACCGCCAAGACCGAGGAAGAGGAATTCCAGGGCATTTACAAGCTGGACGTCGTCCAGGTGCCGACCAACCGCCCCATGATCCGAAAGGACTTGAACGACGCGGTCTACACGACCGAAAAGGGTAAGTTCGACGCCGTGGCAGACGAGGTCGAAAAGCTGCACGCCACCGGCCAGCCGGTGCTCGTGGGCACGGTCTCGGTCGAAAAGAGCGAATACGTGAGCCACCTGCTCGAAAAGAGGGGCATCAAGCACGTGGTCCTGAACGCGAAGTTCCACGAGAAGGAAGCCGAAATCGTGGCGCAGGCCGGCAAAAAGGGCGCGGTCACGATCTCCACGAACATGGCCGGCCGAGGCACCGACATCCTTCTGGGCGGCAACGCCGAATTCATGGCCAAAGCCGAAATGCGCGCGCAGGGCTACGAGGAGGAACTGATCGAGGAGGCCGTGGGCCACGCCTCGGACGTAAGCCAGGAGGTGCTGGACGCGCGCAAGCTCTACAACGAGCTCTACGCGAGGCACAAGATCGATACCGACCGCGAGCACGAGGAAGTCGTCGCGCTGGGCGGCCTGTACATCATCGGCACCGAGCGGCACGAATCCCGCCGCATCGACAACCAGCTGCGCGGCCGCGCGGGCAGGCAGGGCGACCCCGGCTCCAGCCGCTTCTTCATCTCTTTGCAGGACGACCTGATGCGCCTGTTCGGCTCCGACCGCATCAAGCCCATGGTGGAGCGCCTCGGCCTCAAGGAAAACGACCGCATCGAATACGGCATCCTTTCCAAGCAGATCGAAGCCTCCCAGAAGCGCGTCGAGGGCAGAAACTACGATATCCGCAAAAGCGTGCTGCAGTACGACGACGTAATGAACACCCAGCGAAACCTGATCTACGCCGAGCGCCGCGAAGTGTTGGAGGGCGGCGACATGCGCAAGCGCATCGCGGACATGCGCGATACGCTGCTCGAGGAAGCCATCAACCGCCACATCGCAAACGACGCCCTGCCGGAGGATTGGGACATCAAGGGGCTTTCGGACTATCTGGAGCGCCTGTGCTTGAACAAGGGCGACACGCAGGCGGCCTACGATTCTCTTTCCGTGTGCACCAAGGAAAACCTGCTCGAGGCGCTCAAACAGCGCAGCGACAAAATGTACCTGGGCCGCGAGGAGCAGATCGCCGACGCGGGCTTCGACATGCGCGAGGTCGAGCGCACGATCCTTCTGCGCAGCGTCGACCGCCGCTGGATGGACCATATCGACGCGATGGATCAGCTGCGCGAGGGCATCGGCCTGAGAGCCTACGGACAGAGGCAGCCCATCGTGGAATACCAGCACGAGGGCTACGACATGTTCGAGGAAATGGTGCACCTGATCCAGGAGGACACCGTGCGTGCCCTCTACACGGCCATCATCAACCGCCCGCCCGAGCGCAAGGAAGTGGCCAAGAACATCACGGTGAATACCGACAACACCGTGCCAAAGCAGCCGATCAAGGTCATCAAAAAGGTCGGCCGCAACGACCCCTGTCCCTGCGGCAGCGGCAAGAAATTCAAGGAATGCCACGGAAAGGCGTAAAAACCCGACCGAAAAGCGCTTTTTCCGCGCATACGTTTAGCCGACGTCAGCCTTGAAGACAGCTGCTGCAAGAGGCAAATCATAACTTCCGTCTCCGTAGCGGCGGCGTCTGCGCCGCCATATAAAAGGGACTGTGAAGAAAAGCCGATATATAACGGCCTTCCTTCACAGCCTCTTTTGCGTCGGGCTATTCTCAGGCGATCAGCGCTTTTCCCGCTTAGACGTCTTCTTTTCTTCCAGCAGGCTGAATTCGATCTCTCCCGAGTCGATGTCTGCCTGCGCGCATTTTACTTTTACCGTGTCGCCCAGGCGTATGATGCGCCGGGTGTGCTGTCCGCTGATGAGCGTGCCCGTGTCGTCCATGCTGTACAGGTCGTCCATCAGCCTGAACGGCGCGATGCCCTCACAACCGTTTGGCAGGCTCACGCAGGCGCCCTTCTTGATAAAGCGCGTGACCACGGCGTCGAAGATTTGCTCTTTGTGCTTCGTAAGATACGCCGCGCACATCAGCTTGTCCGCTTCGCGCTCGCACAGCGCGGCCTGCTCCTCGTTCTGGCTGGCCTCGTCGGTCAGCGTGTGCATGCTCTGCGTGAGCTTCAGCGCACTTTCCTCGCCGATGTCCTTTTCCATCTGCAGGCGCAGCATGCGGTGCGCGAGCAGGTCGGGATAGCGGCGGATGGGGGAGGTGAAGTGGCAGTAATCCTGAAACGCCAGGCCGAAGTGGCCGAGGTTTTGTTCGCTGTAGCGCGCCTTGCTCATCGAGCGCAGTATCAAATCGCTCACGATCACTGCCTGACTTGAACCGTGAAAGGCGTCCAGCACGGCGCGCAGCCGCTGCTGGGACGCGCTTTGACCGACCTTCATCGGCTTCCCCAGCGCGATCAGCATGAGCTCCAGATTTGCCAGCTTTTCGCTGTCCGGCTTCTCGTGCACGCGGTAGGGGAAGGGCAGGGCGGTCTTCTGTGCGTGCCCCGCCACGGCGCAGTTCGCCAGCAGCATGAATTCCTCGATCAGCATGTGCGCGTCCCCGCGCGATCTTACGCCCATCGAAACGGGATAGCCGCTTTGATTGAGCTCGAACGCCACCTCGGGCAGGTCCAATTCCAGTGAGCCCTGCTTTACGCGCTTTTGCTTAAAGCGCTTTGCAAGGGTGTTCATGTCCCTGAGCACATCGTGCAGCTCCTGCGGCACGGTGTTTGCCCTGCCCGCGAACAGCTCGTTTACGTCCTCGTAGGTGAGCCGCGCGCAGGAGCGGATGACGGACGGGCGTATGGTCAGCTTCTTGAGCTTCAAATCCTCGTCAAAGCGCATGATCGCGGACATCGTGAGCCTGTCGCGCGCGGGCATCAGCGAGCACAGGCAGTTGCACAGCGCCTCGGGCAGCATGGGGATCGTGCGGCCGGGCAGATAGACGCTCGTGCCCCGCTCGCGCGCCTCGGCATCCAGCGCGCTTCCCTGCCGTACGTAGTAGCTCACGTCCGCGATGTGCACGCCCAGCTCATAGCCGCCTTCAATGGCCTTCAGTGACACAGCGTCGTCGAAGTCCTGCGCGTCCGCGCCGTCGATGGTGAAGATCGTTTCGCCGCGCAGATCGAGCCTGCCGTTTATGTCGAAGGGCTTCGGATCCTCGCCGAAGCGGGACGCCTCCTCGAGGACGGCGGGCGGGAATTCCTCGCTGATCTCGTGCATCGCGCACAGCGCGGAGAGGGGCGCGCCCAGATCGTCCGTCCGGCCAAGGCTTTCGAGCACCCTGACGATCATTTGTCCGTGCTTTACGGGCCATTTGACGACCTCGAAGACGCACATGTCGCCGTCCCGGGCGTTCAGCCTGTCGCCGGTCACACACATCTGCGCGGGATAGCGGCGGTCGGTCGGCAGCGCGTAGTATTTCTCTTCCTGCACGTAGCGGGGGCGGCCCTTGGCCTTGTGGCGCTTGCGCGGAACGGAGGATTTGTCCAGATAGAGCGTGCCGCTTATGTGCTCGCGGGCGCGCTTTACGACGCTGACCAGCGTGCCGCGCCGCCTGTCGCCGCCCTGCGTCTCGCGCACGAAAACCAGATCGCCGTCGAAGGCGAGGTCGTAGGGCATGTCCAGATACAGGTCGCCGCCGCCTGCGAGCGGGCGGGCGAAGGCGGGCGCGTTCAGGTTTGCGCGCACCTTGCACAGCAAAAGCTTCATCACGTCCGGATGGCAGTATTTGCCCTCGCGCGGGGACACGAGCAGGCCTTCGCTCACGCATTCGCCGAGCAGTTTTCGGCCCTTGTCGCGGCTCAAGCCGGAGCGCTCGCAAACCTCCATAAGCGACAGCGTGCGTTTGGCCTTGAGAAGTATTTCGACGATGTTTTCCTTGTTCATAAATAATCCCTTGTTGTCATTAAAACGGCATGCAGCGTTCAACTGCATGCCGTGATTTCGTCTGCGCGTTTATTCGGCCGTTTCGGGCGCGGTTTCGTCGGTTCCGGCGTCGTCGGTCGCGGCGTCATCGGCCGTCTCTTCGGTTTCGGTATCGGCGCCTTCCGTGGTATCCTCGGCAGTGCCTTCACCGTCCTGGGCGGTTTCTTCTTCGGTGGCGGTCTCGTCTGCCACGAAGCGGAACTTCACGGTCGTCGCTTCCTCGGGGAAGACCTTGATCTCGTCGTCGATCCATTCGACCTTGAAGCCTTCCTTGACGGGGTAGCGGCTTTCGCTGATCGCGCTGCCGGCCTTGCCGCTGATGGTCACGTTGGTGAGTTCGTAGTTTTCGTCCTCGGTCTCGGCTTCCTCGGCGAAGGTCACGCTGACGGGCGTGTAGTAGCTGGCGTAGAGCTTGATGCGCTCGGTGCCCATGACGCCGCTTAAGTCCTGACCGTCCTCGGTCGTCCAGGCGATGGAGGTGCCGTCGTGGGTGTGGACGATTACGGAGGCGAGCGCCTCGTTCAGGTCGGTGCCTTCCTTGACGAACAGGCGGTAGAAGTCCTTCTCTTCCTCGGTCTTGTCGGCGAGGGTCTCAAGCGCGCTGTCGTAGAGCTCGTGCGCGTCGAATGTCTGCTGATAGTAGCTGTAGTACATGTAGGCCTGAAGCTCCGCGTCTTCCATCAGCATCGGGAAGTATTCGACAAATTCGCTGCCCTGCGCCGTCTCTTCGGCTGCGGTTTCGGTTTCTGCCGTTTCGGCGTTTTCGGT
>JAEEGL013527116.1_pt1 | contig 12727 bp, 14 predicted proteins | sample 9134231 | NCBI WGS metagenome assembly JAEEGL01 (sample SAMN16246548, study PRJNA631951) | gut metagenome | biome: gut microbiome; feature: rumen; material: fiber-attached | host: Bos | place: Iran: Karaj | collected 2018-10 | reverse complement strand
TTCCAAGAAAGTCTGCATCCAGAAGATTCTTGACAAAGGCGGTGATTTCCTGACGTTGATACATCCTACGGCACAAGTCTCACCGGGCACGAAGATTGGTAAAGGTTGTATGCTGAGTTCTTATGTAGGCGTGGGTGTCGAGACTACCATTGGTGATTTTTGTCTGCTTCAAAGCAAGTGCACGATCGGACATGATGTCTATATTGATGATTTCGCAAGGATTGACTGCAATGTCGTGCTGATAGCTGGCGTGAAAGTCGGCAAGGATGTCTGTGTTCATACGTCTTCTGTTGTGAACCACGATGTGAGACTTGGTGATGGCTGTACTGTAGGCGCCATGAGCTTTGTAATCAAGAATGTAAAACCTGGACAGACCGTATTCGGGAATCCGGCAAAAGTTATTTTTTGAAATGAACAATCCGTTTTCATTAGAAGGCAAAACCGTCTTGGTAACGGGATCATCTTCCAATATCGGCAGAAAGATTGCAATCCGGTGTTCTGAAATGGGAAGCAAAGTCATTGTGGCTGCTCGTGATGAAGAACGCATGAAAGCAACAGTAGATGATTTGGCCGGAGATGGCCATCGCTTCTTTAAGGTAGATTTAACTGATGCGGACTCGATTGCCGCGCTGGCTGATACGGTTCCGACGCTGGATGGTGTGGTGATGTGCGCGGCACGGTTTGACTCGACACCGGTAAAGAACATTAAGCGCGAAACAGTACAGGCCATGTTCGAGACAAACACTTTTGCCAATTTTGATCTGGTTCAGAAACTGTTGAAGATGAGGAAAATAGCGAAGGGCGGATCCATTGTATTCATTTCTTCCGTAGCCTCCATGCGGCCATACAAGGGTAATTCATTGTATTCCGCCACGAAAGGAGCCATCAACTCTTTTTCAAAAGTGTTGGCTACAGAGCTGGGGGCAAAGCAGATCCGGGTCAACTGTATCCATCCCGGAATTGTCCGGCGAGATGAAGGGGTTCGCGAGGGTGCTCTGACAGTCGAGCAACAGCGTGCTGAGATGGAGAAATTCCCGTTAGGCATGGGGGAAACCGACGACATAGCATACGCTTCTGTTTATCTGCTTTCCAATGTTGCCAAGTGGATTACTGGCATTGATTTGATCGTGGATGGCGGACAATCGTTAATTTGATTATTTTTGTATTCTATGAAAGCATTTATCTTCCCTGGTCAAGGCTGCCAGAAAGAGGGGATGGGCAAAGATTTGTATGCTCAGTTCCCGAAAGCCAAAGAATTGTTTGAGAGGGCTAATGATTTCCTCGGTTACAAGATTACCGATGTGATGTTTCACGGCACGGAAGAGGAGTTGATGGAAACCAAGAATACACAGCCTTCGGTGTTTGTTTACGAGACCATCCTTGCTCTTTGTCAGGATGATGTGAAACCCGATTGCGTGGCTGGTCACTCTTTGGGTGAGTTTGCCGCATTGGTCATTGCCGGTTCCATTACTTTTGAGGAAGGCTTGAATCTTGTGCTGAACCGTGCGCTGATTGGCCAGAAGGCATCAGATGAGGCTCCAGTCAAGACGGGCATGGGTGCGGTGATTGGCCTTCCTGATGAATATGTAGAAAAACGCATTAAGGAGATTTGGGAAGAGACCGGAGAGCCGCTCTATTTTGCCAACTACAATGGCCCCGGGCAGGTGGTTATCAGTGGTAGCCGCAAGTCGGTGCGTGTTGCTTGTAAGGCCTTTATGAAAGAGGGAGCTAAGAAGGCTGTGCCTTTGGCTATCGGTGGCTCGTTCCATACCCCGTTTATGGATGAAGCCCGCGAAGAGCTGGGGTCCATCATCAAGACGGTGAATTTCAAGCCTGCGGCTATTCCTGTCTATCAGTGTGTGGATGCTTTGCCCCATACGGATCCCGAAGAGATTCGCGCCAACCTGATTCAACATATCACGCATCCTGTGCTTTGGACGGCAATGACACACAATATGGCCAGGGATGGCGTCACAGAGTTCTATGAAGTGGGCACCGACGATACGCTGGAGAAAATAGTCCGCCGTATGTATCCAGACCTGCACCAGCAGTCGCTGCTTGATGTCCCCACCTATGCAGGAAAGATTAAGAATTTCAAGATGGTCAAAGAAGGATAAACCAATATCAAACATCATATTATTCACTTTTAACAATAACGAAAATGACATTAGAAGAATTTGTTAAGGCATTCGCTGCCGAGTTCGATGAAACCCCGGAAGAAAGCTTCAAGGCTGACACCCGTTACAAGGAATTGGACGAATGGGGTTCCCTCGTGGCTCTTTCCATCATTTCGATGGTTGACGACGAGATGGACAAGCGTGTGACAGGCGCCGATCTTCGCAATTGCTCTACGATTGAAGAACTTTTCAAGCTCGTTGAGTCGAAGTAACCAATAGATGGGAGACACACGCTAGTAATGTGTGTCTCCCTAATCTGAAAGTGTATGTCATCTATTAGTATTAAAAATATTGCCATTAAGGGAATGGCGGGATGCGTGCCTGAGCGAGTTCAGGAGAATAAGGATTATCCAGGCATGACCCCTGAAGAAATCCAGAAATATATCTCCGTGACTGGTGTTGAACGTCGGCATTGCGCCGTACATGATGGAAGTCTTTGCACCTCCGACTTATGCCAGAAGGCGGCTGAAAAACTCATGGCTGACCTGGGTTGGGAAAAGAGTGAGATAGATCTTCTGGTTTTTGTTTCCCATACGACCGACTACAAGCTTCCAGCTACCGGTATTGTTCTGCAAGACAAAATGGGTATACCAACGTCCTGCCTTGCTTTCGACATCACCTTAGGCTGCTCTGGCTTCTTGGTCGGGCTTGGTGTAATGGGTAACTTGATGGCTTCCGGCTCGTTCCGCAAAGGTCTGCTGATGGTGGGTAATACCCAATCAGAATATGCAAGCCCGGAGGACCGCAGCATGACTCTCTTGCTTGGGGATGCAGGCACGGTAACGGCCATTGAGTATGACCCTGAGTCGAAAGATGAAATCAATATTACATATATGTCAGACGGCTCAGGACGAGAATTCGTTATACTTCCGGATGGCGGTTCCCGTAATCCTGTGAACGATAAGTCGTTCATCATGGAGGATTGTGGTGATGGTATTCGCCGTACCCGGCTGCATGAGAAAATGATTGGTGATGAAGTATTCTCATACGGTACGCACTTTATCCCGAAGGTGTATGAAGAGATGCGTACCAAGTTCAATATAGAGCCTGACGAGGTCGATTACCTTTTGCTTCATCAGGCCAATAAATTTTTGTGCGAGAAACTTCGCAAAAAATTGAAATTTCCGCCCGAAAAAGTTCCTTACAACATTCAAGAGTTTGGCAACACTAGCGGAGCGACCATTCCTCTGTTGATGGTTACCGAACTGCAGAAAGAACTTTACGACCGCGAATTGAATATGCTTGCTACTACGATCGGAGTGGGCTTTTCTTTAGGCGTAGCACAGATTAAGACCCATGGCGGAATAATAGTACCTGACCTAATGTATTTGTAAAATGAACAATCCGTTTTCCCTGGAAGGAAAGACATTATTGATTACGGGTGCCTCATCAGGAATAGGTCGTGGTGTATGCATTGACTGCTCCAAAATGGGCGCGACGGTCCATCTGATGGCTCGCAACGAGGGACGTCTCGATGAGACACTGTCAAAGATGGAAGGATTAAACCATCAAATCCATTTGGCTGACCTGTGCAGCACGGACGATATTAATGCCTTGGTTGATGCTTTGCCTGCTATTGATGGTGTCGTGCTCTGTGCCGGAATCATCAAGACGATGCCTGTGAAGAACATAAACGAGGAAGCGATGATGGAGATATTTAATGCTAATATTATGGGCGACATCAAGCTATGCAGCCGATTGTTGAAGAAAAAGAAATTGAATCACGGAGGTTCCGTTGTTTTCATTTCTTCCGTTTCCACATTTAATGTAAAAGTCGGTAATTCGCTTTATTCTGCTACCAAAGGAGCGGTCAACTCGTTTGCCAAGGCAATGGCACTTGAAGTTTCGAAACAGAACATACGTGTGAATTGCATTCAACCCGGCTTTGTTCCTTCCAGTATTTTGAGCAGCGGCGCCATTGAGGAAGACGCTTTCCTGAAGTTCTATGCCGAACGTCACCCGCTGGGCTTCGGAACGCCTACAGATATTGCGAATGCTTGCATCTATCTTTTGTCGGATGCCGCACGTTGGGTAACCGGCAGCATTTTCACCGTCGATGGAGGATATACTCTGCAATAAAGTCAAGGTTCTGCGGTTCGACAATGTTCCGGTGCCTTCCAATACGTATCTGCTGATAGATGCGCAGGGGAGGCATTGTATAGTGATTGACCCAGGGTCAAAAGAGCAGACAAATGTCCGCGGGTTTATCCAGACAAATAGACTGTCTCTCGACTATATCATTCTTACGCACGAGCATTTTGACCATTGCTGGGGTGTTAACTACCTGCTAGATGCATTTCCGGCAAAAGTCGTTGCCACCAGATTGTGCGCTGAGTGGGTTCAAACACCATTAAACTATTTCAATCAATTGTACTATAATTCCGACGATATGTACCAGATTAAATGTGTGGACATACTCGTGGAAGATATCGCTTATAAGATAGTGTGGGAGGGGACGGCCATCAAGTTCATCAAGACACCAGGGCATACCAACAAAGGTATGTGCATAGAAATAGGCGGGTGCCTGTTTACAGGCGATACGCTTTTGTGCCGGACAAAACCTTTCCTGAAAAAAAGATATGGCGCTTCCAAAGAAGATTTAAGGGTAAGCGTCGACAGTATTTATCAGAATTTTTCCGGAGAAACCAAAATTTACCCCGGACACGGAGAACCTTTCCTTTTAAGAGAAACTGAAGAGTTTTATAAACAATATTTTAGCGATAAATAAGATGAAATGTCTGATTAGCAACATAGATATCAAATGCATCTCCACTTGCCTGCCTGAAGGAATATTAGAGATGTCATCATTGAAGGAGCGGTTTGGCGATAAGGCCGTCGAAGATACTGTGAAAGGAAGCGGTATAGAGCGTCTTCACGTTGCTGGACCTCACGAAACAACTGCAGATTTGTGCGAGAGGGCTGCCAACAATCTATTTGATGCAACCAAGGTTGACCGGAACCAGATAGATGGTGTGGTTTTCGTTTCGCAGACGATGGATTATTTTAATCCTGCCACGTCTTGTGTTTTGCAGGGCAAGTTGGGTTTGCCGGAAGAATGTGTATGTTTCGACATCGCCTATGGTTGTAGCGGTTATATCTACGGATTGTTCCAGGCGGCGTCTCTTATCGGTTCAGGCGCTTGTAATAATGTGTTGGTTTTGGCGGGTGATACCAATTCGAAGATGGTGGATAAGAATAAACATTCTTCGTTAATGGTGTTTGGTGATGCCGGTTCGGCTACGCTAGTCTGCAAGGGAGATAACGTCATGGGGTTCCACATTTGTACCGATGGGTATAATTATCAGACGGTGTTAAATGACCGAATGGGGTTCAGAAAGTTTCCTGAAAACACGAGGCCTGATTATATGCCCGACCCCGCTATGAGTGGCGATGATGTTTTTAGTTTTATTGTAAATGTTGGGCCAAAGACCATTAAGTCAGTTCTTGATTTGATGGGGTGGAACAAGGATGAGGTGGATTTTTACGGGCTTCATCAAGCGACTAGAATCACTGTCGATTTTATGCGGAAGAAACTTAAATTAGCATATCCTGAAAGGGCACCGTTTGATATTCAGAATTATGGCAATACTGGTCCGACCACTGTTCCGATGGTATTAACGGACTGGCCACATCGTGCTGAAGGTGTTGACACCAGTACTTGGCACAAAGTGGTTTTGGCTGCTTATGGCGTGGGCCTGTCATGGGGTAGCGTAGCCTGTGACCTGTCAAAGACACTCATTCTTAAGCCTATCAATCAATAATATAATAGTAATCAACAATTTTATTTATTATGGACATTAAAGAATTTATCCAAAACTTTGCAGAGCAGTTTGACGAGACCGATGTCAACGAGTTTACTCCCGAAACGGTTTTCCATGAGTTGGACGAATATTCATCCCTGATTGCTCTTTCGATTATCGCTATGATTAACGAAGAATATGATGTGACCCTGAAGGGGGACGATATGAGTGCTGCCGTGACCATTGAAGATCTCTTCAACATCGTAAAAAGTAAAATGTAATGGCATTCATAGAAGTTCGAAACGTTTCTATCAAGGGAATAAGCGCTGGTGTTCCCCGTCGAGTAATTGACAACCTAAAGGAATTTAATGATTATTCTCAAGATTACGATGCAGCAGCTTTTGTCGAGTCAACTGGCGTGAAAGAGCGTCGTATTGACAATCTAACCACATCGGATCTTTGCGTGCCGGCTGCAGAGCAATTGATCCAAGACATGGGGTGGGACAAGAAGGAAATTGATGCTTTAGTGTTTGTATCACAGATGCATGACTATATTCTTCCTGCAACTGCTTGCATTATTCAGGATCGTTTGGGACTGTCAAAAGAATGCTATGCTATGGATCTCGCGATGGGGTGCTCAGGTTGGGTGTATGGATTGAGCGTGGCTGCTTCACTTCTGCAAAATGGAAGTATTAAGAAAGCTCTTCTCCTTGCAGGTGAAGCTCGGCGACGAGTACCCTACGATGAACCATTGTTCGGATATGCCGGGACAGCAACCGCGCTTGAATATGAGGAAGGAGCGAATGGTTTCAAATTTCATTTCGGGACTGATGGAAGCAGTTATGATGCTATCATCATACCTGATGGCGGTTGTCGTAATCAATTTTCTGCAAAATCGCTCGAAATGGAAGACTTCAACGGTCGAAAAGTCAATCGTCTTTATAGTCGGATGAAGGGAATGGATGTTTTCTCATTCGGTATTTCAACTGTGCCCAAGTCTGTGAGGCAACTATCAGAGCATTTTGGCATTGACTATCAGGATGCTGACTACTATGTACTGCACCAGGCCAATTTGAAGATGAACAACATGATTGCCAAGAAACTGAAGCTGGACGTGGCGAAAGTGCCTGTCTGCATGGACTATTTTGGTAATACTTCCTCTGCCTCTATCCCGCTTACTTTCGTCACTCGTTTGGGGGACAAGTGCAGAGGGCTTCGCAAGTTTGTTTGTTGTGGATTTGGCGTTGGGTTGTCATGGGGGACGGTAGCCTTTTCGACCAATGACCTTCTGTTATCAAAATTGGTTGAAGTAGATGTAAATAACGATACAAAATGGGTATGAGTTATAATCCTTATTCTCTTGAAGGAAAAACGATCCTTGTCACTGGAGCCTCATCAGGTATCGGACGCGGTGCTGCGATTGAGTGTTCCAAGATGGGTGCTAAAGTCATCATTACTGCACGCAACGAAGAAAGATTGAAAGAAACTTTGCAACAATTGGTGGGTGAAGGGCATGAAATGCGTGTTTGCGACCTTGCGGACAACAACGCTATAAAAGCCATGGTCGATACGCTGCCAGAGTTGCAAGGTGTAATCAACAATGCTGGTTTCACTACCATCCAGCCTATCCCTTTCATCAACGAGGATGTGTTCCAGAACATCATGCAAGTAAATACCATGGCACCAGTGTTAACGTTGAAATACTTGCTTAAGAAAAAGAAACTGAAATCGGGGTCTTCAGTAGTTTTCACAAGTTCATTGGCTGGTATTGGGACAATGTCGGTGGGTAATACTATGTATGGATGCAGCAAGGGCGCCATCAGCGCGTTTATTCAAGGAGCTGCCAAGGAGCTTGCTAGCAAAAATATCCGTGTGAATGCCGTGTGCCCTGGATTGGTGGATTCTCAGATTCTGTCTTCAGGTACAATTACCGATGAGCAATTGAAAAAGACCTTGGAACTTTATCCTCTTGGCCGTTCCGGCAAGCCGGAAGACGTCGCCTGGGCAATGATTTATTTGCTTTCTGATGCTTCTAGTTGGATAACAGGTGTCAATCTGCCGGTTGATGGTGGACGTGAATTATATTAAGATGGCATATTATCGATTACCTCATATCAGAATTTCAGCCGTTGCATCAGCTGTCCCTACACGGGTTGTGAAGCTGGAAGAATTTGCCGACAGGTTCGGGGCCGAATATGTAGAGAAGTATAAAGAGCAAACCGGGGTGAAGCAGTTCCATAAAACACGGGAGCACCAGACAGCCTCCGATTTGGCATTTGCTGCTGCAGAGAATATCATAAGCACGAAAGGTATTAACAGGGAGTCCATAGGGGCGTTGGTCTTTATTGCCCATTCTAAGGACTACTGGCGGCCAGCCACTGCTTGCGTGTTACACAAGCGTTTGGGATTGAAGAAAGACTGTGCTGCTTTTGACATCAGTCTGGCTTGTTCTGCTGTACCTTATGGATTGTTTGTTGTCGGTTCCATGATGGAATCTTCTGACATAGAGCGGGCTCTGCTATTAGTCGGTGAAACGCCTCAAAAGATTACCAACCCTGACGACAAGTCATCGTGCATGTTGATCGGTGAAGGTGGTGGCGCGTTTCTTTTAGAAAAGATTGATGCGGATGGGGCCGGCATCAGTGGTATCTGTCGCTCATTCGGCCAGGGATATAATGCTATCATTATGCCTGGAGGAGGCTTCCGCAATCCTAATCCGCCGACTGAGGAGTATATTTGGAAGGATGGAAATCGCCGGTCTATGTTCAACGTGATGATGCGTGGAGAGGATGTGTTCGCCTTTACTATTTCAGATATTCCCAAAACCATCAAAGAATATCTGCTAAAGGAGGATAAGACAGTTGATGATTTTGATTGTCTGGCCATCCATCAGGCAAACAAGTTCATCCTTCAAATGCTTTGCAAGAAATTGAAAGTCGAACAGAATAAAATGCCCATGTGTTTGGACAGATACGGTAATACTTCTGCTGCATCGATTCCTATGGTATTGGGCGACGTGTACGGAAACTCTCTCGAAGATAAAGAATTGAATGTGCTGATGAGTGGGTTTGGCGTAGGCTTGTCATGGGGTGTTTGTTCTGCCAGAATCAACGTGAAAGATATCCTGCCGATTATCGAGTCTGATGATATTTTTGAAGAAGGCATCATTAATTCTCCCGATGATTACTATAATCTCAAATAAACAAGTGTATGAACTTCAAAAAAGTAATTAACGAGGCAAAATGTATTATTAACGCAGACGACATTATCCTTTATTTTCCCAATGTAAAGGCTAATGATCATCGTGTCAACCTTCATGTTTCTGACATGAAGCAGAATGGCCATATCAGTGCTCACGACGACACGAGGAGTCCCTATAATCTCGGTGATTACTTGGGTTATGTCATTGTGGATTGGATGCTGGCTCAAAAAGGACTTTCGCTGGATGATTACGTTGAAAAAAAGAAGCACCTGCTAACTGTCGGTTCGGGTGCGGTTAAATCATATCAGAATATGACTGTCTGGGGTTCGGGGGTTGAGCGGGAGTTGGCATATTTCATCAGGAAGTTCTTTCAGAGAAGTTGGTTCAGGAAACTTGATATACGCGCTGTCAGAGGTCCGCTGACTCGAGATTATTTGATAAATCTTGGTCATGATTGTCCGGAAGTCTATGGTGATCCTGCTATCCTTATGCCGCTGATATATTACGGGACAGAAGGGGGGGGGAGCAAGATGTATGATATTTCGATTATTCCTCAATTGGTTACGGAGGGAAAGATCAAGGAACGGTATCCGGATTCGCACATTATCAGCATGAATACAGATGACTACAAAAGTGTGATCGATCAGATTGTTCAAAGTCGACTCATTATCAGCTCGTCTCTTCACGGAGTGATATTGGCGGATGCCTACGGCGTTCCTTCTGTATGGTATAGGGGGCTTCAGGAAGAAGTTGATTTTAAGTATCTTGATTATTATGCTAGTACGGGACGAAAGCCAAGGGTAATTCCAACAACGATAGAAGAGGCCATTAACTGTGAACCCTTGCCTCTTCCGAATTTAAAAACCATGCAAGATGGTTTGATACAATCGTTCCCGTATGATTTATGGACAAAATAGATTGCAACAATATGACAAGAAACCGTATTTATTTATGTCTCGCTCATATGAGCGGCAAAGAGCAGATTTTCATTCAAGAAGCATTTGACACGAATTGGGTTGTGCCGCTTGGACCGAATGTGAATGGGTTTGAGGCTGACCTGCAAGAGTTTGTAGGGCAGAATAAGAGAGTCGTAGCTTTGTCTAGTGGAACTGCTGCGGTGCATCTGGCTCTTTTGAATTGTGGTGTTGGCCAGGGTGACGAAGTGTGTGTTCAGAGTTTTACTTTCTGCGCTTCATCCCACCCGATAACTTATTTGGGAGCCACGCCGGTTTTCATTGATTCAGAGCCGGATACATGGAATATGGACCCCGAGTTGTTGGAGAAGTCCATAAATGATCGCATTGCAAAGACGGGGAAGAAGCCGAAGGCGATTGTCCCAGTTGCGCTCTATGGTATGCCGTACAAGATCGATCGTATCATGGACATTGCCAATCATTATGGGATTCCAGTGGTTGAAGATGCCGCCGAGGGGTTTGGGTCTCGGTACAATGGTCAGGTGCTTGGGACGTTTGGCAAGTATGGCGTGTTATCTTTCAATGGAAACAAGATGATCACTACTTCTGGTGGGGGCGCGTTGATTACGGCTAATGAAGAAGAGTGGCGGGAGATTATGATGTATGCGACACAATATCGCGAGAGCTATCCATACTATCAGCACGAAAAGATCGGGTATAACTATCGCATGTCGAATATTTGCGCGGGAATCGGTCGTGGACAGATGACCGTGGTAGATGAGCATATCGCGCACCATAAGCATGTACAGAAATTATATGAAGAATTGCTGGCTGATGTTTCTGGAATCAAAGTTCATTCTCAACCTTCGACAGGAGAGTATGATTCCAACTATTGGCTTTGCACCATTACGCTTGACCCCGCTTTGAAAATTAAAGGACAGGAGAATGCCTATAAAACCATTGTCAAAGGGGCAGTTGGTGGAGCTGCCGGTGTGATTCACGTTGCAGATTCTGCCACTACTGATTGCCAACCGAACGACAATGTCGAGGCTTTGCGTGTATTTATGGATGCTGCCGGGATTGAAGCACGTCCTGTTTGGAAGCCCATGCATAAACAGCCCGTGTACAAAGATGTTCCGGCATATGTCAATGGCGTAAGCGAGTCGATTTTCAAGGTAGGTATGTGTCTGCCTGCCGGCCCGTATGTCTCGGATGAAGATGTGAAATACATTGTCGACAACATCAAGAGCGCGATTGTTTAGTAAATAGGCCATGTACAAAAAGTTCTTCAAGCGGATTTTGGATTTTCTGATTTCGTTGGTCGCCCTTTTGCTGATTGGCTGGTTGTTGATCATCATCACCATCTGGCTCCACTTTGCGAATAAAGGCGCTGGAGCATTCTTCACGCAAGAACGCCCGGGAAAGGATGCGAAGATTTTCAAGGTAATCAAATTCAAAACGATGACCGATGAACGGGATGCGAATGGAAAGCTTTTGCCTGATGCTCAGCGCTTGACGAAAGTCGGCAAGTTCGTCCGCAGCACATCAATCGATGAGCTGCCACAGTTAATCAATGTATTCAAAGGTGACATGTCGCTTATCGGTCCCCGTCCATTGTTGCCGCAGTACTTGCCCTTGTACTCCCCGGAACAAGCCCGCCGTCACGAAGTCCGGCCAGGCATTACTGGGTGGGCACAATGCCATGGCCGGAATGCCATTTCTTGGACGGAGAAATTCAAATTGGATGTATGGTATGTGGACCACTGTACACTGTGGACAGACATTAAAGTAATCTGGATTACCGCATTGAAAGTCCTGAAACGCGCTGACATCAATAACGATTCGACGGCGACCATGTATCCTTTCGATGGGACGAACTGATAGCTACAATTCTTTTTTATCATTAATCCGTCTTGGTATCGGAGCGGACGAGGTGCCCTTCAAGGCGGATAACATTGATTGGAATACGATGCATGCCCTTGCCGTAGAGCAAGGGCTTTTGGCTGTTTTGGCAGATGGTATCGAACATTTGCCAGAGACAGACAGACCTGCCAGAATGTTGTTGCTGCACTGGATAGGGGAGACGCATCAGCAGTATGAAGTCAGATACACTCTTTATCAGAAAGCAATTTCTGAAATGGCGGCTTTTTTCAATGCTCATGCATTCAAGATGATGGTATTGAAGGGTTATGCTTGTTCTCTGAACTGGCCGAATCCGGCGCACCGCCCGTGCGGAGACATAGACATCTGGCAGTTTGGAAAGCAGAAGGATGCAGATTACCTTTTAGCTAAAGAAATGGGCATCAGAGTTGACTCATCTCATCATCACCACACTGTGTACTACTGGCGAGAATTTATGGTTGAAAACCACTACGACTTTGTAAATGTGCATGGTGAACGATCCAGCGCACGGCTGGAAAAAGTGTTTAAAACTTTAGGACGCGATGCCTCACATTTTGTGGATGTCTGTGGGGAAAGAGTTTATCTGCCAAGCCCGAATCTGCATGCCTTGTTTTTATTGCGTCATCTGGTCAGTCATTTTGCATCTGTGAGAATGTCATTGCGCCAGGTACTGGACTGGGCCTTCTTTGTACAAAAGCATTCGCAAGAAATCGATTGGAAATGGCTGATAGAAATACTGGAAGAATATCACATGAAAGAATTCTTCTATTGCATCAATGCTATCAGTGTGGA
>JAEEGL013228346.1_pt1 | contig 12727 bp, 10 predicted proteins | sample 9134231 | NCBI WGS metagenome assembly JAEEGL01 (sample SAMN16246548, study PRJNA631951) | gut metagenome | biome: gut microbiome; feature: rumen; material: fiber-attached | host: Bos | place: Iran: Karaj | collected 2018-10 | reverse complement strand
TTCTTGTAGCAGGTCGTGATGAGGCGTTTCAGCCCCAGAGCCTCGAACTGGTAGGCAAAGTAATGGAAGAAGTTGGAAACGCGCGGGTCGTCGCAGTTGCAGAGTACGGTCTTTCCTCGGAAATGTTCCTTGTAGTGGCGGAGTTCGTTTTCAATATCCGAAAGCTGCGTGTAGAACTCATCCTTTTTCGCTTTCTTTGCGTCGTTCAATCCTTTATTCGCCATGTCCGTCTCCTGTCGTGATGCGTCTGCATCGCGGCAGGATGGTTGGGACAACGAAAAGAGCGCGTCCTCACTCCATGTCCACACCGGAGGCCGTAGCACGGGCCTGTTTGCTTCACACGGAAGAGAACGCGCCGTTGGGCGCGTTCTGCAGATGGAAGCAAACAAGACCCGCAAGGCCTTGCCTAAAGGACGACGGAGGAAAGTGTGCTACGTTTTCCGGTGTGGCGTCGTTTTGCAGTTACGCAAAAATCAGTTGTGGTTGAAGGTCAGTCTAGAGAGTTGCGGTCTCCTGTTGGTCGATTGTCGGGAGAGCGGCCGTTCCCGGCCGCCGGATGTCCAAAGTCAAAAACGTAGGTGTCGAAAGAATTGTAGCGCAAAGGCCATGTCGTGTGCAACGAAAATGATGCGAAATGTCGAGAAGATAAGGAAGACATCTCTGCGTCCTCCGCCTCTCTGCGCCTCTCTGCGTCAAAGTTGCCCCGCGCTTGCCATGCGCTAGCGGGAACTGGCGTAGCGGTAGCAGGGGATGATGCGGGAGACGAGCTCGTCGCGGTCGAGGGCCAGGGCGTCGTTGAGCGTGATGGCGTCTTCGATGCGCAGCTTGCCGCTCGCGATGCGCCGGAGCGATTTCATGCACGCGCCGCAGCCAATGGCCTTTCCGACATCGTGGCAGAGGGTGCGCACGTACGTCCCCTTGCCGCACATGACCTCGAAGCGTCCCACAGGCGCCTCGTAGGAGAGCAGGCGGAAGTCGTAGACATGTATGAGGCGCGGCTCGCGGGCGACCGTCTCGCCCTTGCGCGCAAGCTTGTAGAGGGGGACTCCGTTTACCTTGATGGCGGAAACCATCGGGGGCGTCTGGTATATGTCGCCGCGCAGCTTCGCCATCTCCTCGCGCAGGCGCTCCTCCGTGACGAGGTCGTATGGGAGTTCGGCGACGATCTCGCCCTCGGTGTCCTGCGTGGTCGTCTCCGTGCCGACGAGAATTTCCCCGGCATAGACCTTGTCCCCGCCCATCACGGCGTTGGACAGGGACGTCCCCTTGCCGATGAGCAGGGCGAGAAGCCCCGTGGCGCCGGGATCCAGCGTGCCGCCGTGGCCGACCTTGTCAAAGCGGAAATGGCGTTTTATGGCGGCGACGACCTGCGCCGACGACAAACCCGCCGGCTTGTCAATGAGAAGAATGCCGTCCTCGTTCATGTCAGCCCCGTTTCACCGTTGAATAGTCGAATCGTTTCATCGTCCAGCCATTCAACCCTCTTCAGGCGGAATCTCCCCGGCCTGCTCCATTTTGGAGAGGACGTCGAGGACATGGTCTCCCTTCTCGACGGATTCGTCGAGGACGAACTGGAGCACCGGCGTGTACTTCAGGCGTATGTCCCGGTTTATGAGCTTTTGGAATTCGTTCCGCTTCGACCTGAAGGCGGAGAGTATCGAGCCTCGCTCCCGCTCGTGCCCGAGGATGGAAATCGAAACGGTGGCGTTGCGGAGGTTGCTGGCAACGCGAACGCCGGAAACCATCACGGACGCGAGATCCACCCCCGTGCCTGACATTACGGTTGGAATCGCCTCGGCGATCTCCCGCCGGACGAGGACGTTGACTCTTTCTAGACGATCTACTGACATGGCTGATGCCGCTGCTGGCCTTTCTGGCTCCTGGCGCCTATTTTGAATTAGAGAAATGTAGCACAAGTGCGGCGGTTTGCGCAAGGAAATGTTGACTGGCGGCATTTGCGCCGGCGCCATTTCCAAATCACCGTTTTCTCACGGAATAATGCTATAATGGCATGCAGTGTTTCAACCTTTCAGCCCTTCAGCCCATGATCCACGTCAACGAAAACTACGCCAAGCTCCAGGCCTCGTACCTATTTGCCGAAATCGCCCGCCGCATAAGGGCCTACGAGGCGGAGAACCCGCCGCGCCCGATAATCCGCATGGGCATCGGCGACGTTACAGAGCCGCTTCCGCCGGCCTGCATTGCCGCCATGCACCGCGCGGTCGACGAGATGGCCGTCCGCGAGACGTTCCGCGGATACGGCCCGGAACAGGGCTACGCCTTTCTCCGCGAGGCGATCGCGGCCAACGACTTCCAGTCGCGGGGCGCCGACATCGCCGCGGATGAAATATTCGTCTCCGACGGCGCTAAGTGCGACACCGCGAACATCCAGGAGCTTTTCGCCGACAGGCTGCGCATAGCCATCCCGGACCCCGTTTACCCCGTCTATGTGGATACGAACGTGATGGCCGGCCGCACCGGCCCCGCCCACGACGGCCGCTACGACGGCCTTACCTACCTGGAATGCAACGCAGGAAACGGCTTCGTCCCGCCCCCGCCGCATGAGGCGGTGGATCTCGTCTATCTCTGCTTCCCGAACAATCCGACCGGCGCCACGGCGTCGCGCGAGAAGCTGGCCGAGTGGGTCGCCTACGCCCGCGAGAACAAGGCGCTCATCCTCTTCGACGCCGCATACGAGGCCTTCATACGCGACCCGTCCATACCGCACTCGATCTACGAAATCCCGGGCGCGCGCGAATGCGCCATCGAGTTCCGCAGCTTTTCGAAGACCGCGGGCTTCACGGGGACGCGATGCGCCTTCACGGTCGTCCCGAAGGAGTGCCACGCGTACACGGCCGCCGGAGAGGCCGTCGCCCTGCATCCGATGTGGACGCGCCGCCACACGACCAAGTTCAACGGCGTCTCCTACCCCGTCCAGCGCGCCGCGGAGGCGGTCTATTCCCCCGAAGGCCGCGTCCAGGTCCGCGAACTCATAGACTTCTACCTCGGCAACGCGGCGATAGTCCTTGACGCGATGCGCCGTCTCGGCTACGAAGCCACGGGCGGCGCGAACAGCCCGTACGTCTGGGTCAGGACGGGGACGCCGTCATGGGAGTCCTTCGACCGCCTCCTCCGCGAATGCCAGGTTGTCGTCACCCCTGGCGCCGGATTCGGACGGAATGGCGAAGGCTACATAAGAATCAGCGCCTTCAACTCCCGCGCCAACGTCGAGGAGGCCATGGCGCGGATCACCGTTTGACCGTTTGACCGTTTAACCAGAGAAAAGGAAGAGACAATGCAGCTACGCGCACCGGCAGTTCCGCTAATCACAATCGACCCGTTCTTCAGCGTATGGTCGCCCGCCGACCGACTGACCGACAGGGACACGACCCACTGGACGGGCCGCGCCAATCTCATGCTCGGCGTCGCGGAAATCGACGGCGTCAAGTACCGTTTCATGGGGCGCGGGCCGGAACCAGCCATGGAGCAGGCCGACCTCAAGATCAGCGCATGCTCGACGGAGTATGTATTCACGGCCGGAGGCATCCAGCTTGTCGCCAACTTCACGAGCCCGCTCCTTCTCAACGACCTCGACGTGCTCACGCGACCCGTTGTCTATCTTGGCCTTTTCGCCGAGTCGCTCGACGGCCGCGAGCACAAGGTCTCCGCATCCGTCTCCTTCTCCGAGCAGTTCTGCATGAACGAGGAGGGCGACGCCCCCGTGGAAGTCCGCAGGCGCAAGATCGGCGACCTCAACGCCATCCGCATGGAGAATGCGAAGCCCCGCATCCTCGAACGCGACGGCGACGACCATCGCATAGAATGGGGCGCGCTCGTCCTCGCCTCGGACACCGCCACCTTCTCCAAGACAACCAAGAAGAACGTGACGTTCCAGGTCAAATCCGTCAACGACCACAGGAATCCCGAGGAGAAGACGGCAGACCTCACATTCGTCACCGCCACCTGCGCACCCGACGAGCACGGCGTCCTCATACTCGTAGCATACGACGACCTCGGCAAAAGCATTCGCGCCTGGGGCGAGCCGTGCGCCTCGGTCTGGAACAAGGACGGCCAGACAATCGAGAAGGCGATCGTCGAAGCGAGCGACGACTACGACGAAGTCGTCCACCACTGCGCCCATTTCTCCGACCACCTCTACGCCGACGCCGTCCGGGCCGGCGGCGAGAAGTACGCCGAAATCCTCATACTCGCCTACCGGCAGGCGATAGCCGCCCACAAGCTCGTGGTCGACAAGCACGGCGAACTGCTATTCATCTCGAAGGAGTGCTTCTCCAACGGCTGCGCCGCCACCGTTGACGTGAGCTACCCGTCCATCCCGCTCTTCCTCATCTACAACCCCGAGCTCGTCAAGGCCATGATGCGGCCGATCTACCGCTTCGCGCGCTCGAAGGACTGGCCATTCGACTTCGCCCCGCACGACGTCGGCCGCTATCCCACCGTCGACTTCCAGCGCTACAGCAGCGTCTGGGAGACGCGCGAGCAGCTCCTCAAGAACCAGATGCCCGTCGAGGAATGCGGCAACATGCTCGTGATGGAGGCCTCAGCGGCCATCGCCTCCGGCGACGCCTCGTTCGCGGCCTCGCACCTCGACCTCCTGCGCCAGTGGGTGAAGTACCTCCTCGACAACGGCGCCGACCCTGGCAACCAGCTCTGCACCGACGACTTCGCCGGCCACCTCGCCCACAACTGCAACCTTGCCCTCAAGGCCATCATGGGCATCGCCTCGCTCGCCATCATACTCGAGATGCTGGGCCAGAGGAAGGAGGCCGCCGGCTACGCGAAGAAGGCGAAGGCCCTCGCGGCCGACTGGCTCCGCCGCGCCGCGAACGACGACGGCTCGTACCGCCTCGCCTTCGACCAGCCCGGCTCGACCAGCATGAAGTACAACATCGTCTGGGGCAAGCTCTTCGGCACCGGCCTCATGCCGGAATCGTTCTTCGCCGCGGAAACCGCGGCGGCGCTGAAGCGCCAGTTGCCGTACGGCCTCCCGCTCGACAGCCGCAAGGCGTACACGAAGAGCGACTGGCTTGTATGGACCGCCACGCTCGCCGCCGACAAGGCGGACTTCGAGAAATTCATCGCCCCGCTCTGGGAGGCCTACAACCGCACGCCTTCGCGCGTCCCGCTCACGGACTGGTACTGGGCCGACACATCGGAGCAGCGCGGATTCCAGGCGCGCTCCGTCCAGGGCGGCCTCTTCATGAAGCTGCTGGAATACGTCGGCATAGACGGGTGCGAACCCTGACGTCCACGCCCCCGCGCGAAAGGCGCCGCGCCAAATGGAGGGACAGTCTTCCATACTGCTGAAGCCAGACGGAGTCCGCAACTGCGTCTGCGTCAAGGCGGACGCGGCCGGGCTGAAGACCGGCGACGTCTGCCTGGCGGCCGTCGCCGGCCGGAAGCGCTTCTGCACTGTGCGGGCCGTCCTCGCCTGCGCCATTCCGCCGACGGCGGGCGCGTCTTTCATACGCGCCGCGACGGATGACGACCTCTCGCGCCGCGAGATGAACAACCGCCTCGCGCAGACGGCGATGAGGGCCTTCGACACCGAGTCGGCCGGCGCCCCTCAGCGCCCCTACGCGATTGAGGCGCATTTCGACGAGCCCCGCAAGCACCTCGTGCTCATATTCCATGCCGACCGCCCCTTCGACGCCAGGCGCATGGAGATGTCGCTTGGACGCCGCTTCGGCGCCGATGTGGAGGCGAGGCAAGTCGGGATAAGGGAGGAATTCGCGGTGCTGGGCTCAATCGGCCCGTGCGGATGCCCCGTCTGCTGCGCCAGGGTCATGCGTTCGCCGGACGCGGTCGGCGTGAACCTGCGCATGGCCAAGCGGCAGAACATATCACTGAACCCGGCCAGCCTCAACGGGCAGTGCGACCGCCTCAAATGCTGCCTCGGGTTCGAGGAGGGCGGGGACGGCGCATAGCCGTCGTCCGCGGCAGGGCGCCGCTACCGGTACCGCGCGTTCGGCTTGGGGTCGAAGGCGTCGCGAAGCCCCTCGCCCACGAAGACGGTGAGGAGCATTGTCGCGAAGAGCAGCAGCGACGGGTACAGGATGAGCCACCATGCCGACGTGTTCTGCTGCGCCTGCTGGAGAAGCTCGCCCCAGCTCGGCGTGAGCGGCGGCAGGCCGAACCCAAGGAAGTCGAGGGCGGATATTGAGGCTATCGCGCCGACAAGGTTGACGGGCAGAAGCGTTATCACGGGCGTAAAGGCGTTTGGGAGAATGTGGCGGCGGATGATGCGCCAGGCGCCGAGGCCCTGGCATTTCGCGGCCTCGACAAAGGGCCGCTTCCGAAGGCGGAGAAATTCGGCGCGCACATAGTACGAGACGCCGATCCAGTTGAAGAGCCCGTAGCAGAAGAGGAGTATTCCGAACCCGCGGCCGAACACGGAACCGACGAGAATCATCACGTACAGGAAGGGGAGCGCGCTCCAAATCTCGATGAAGCGCTGTCCGGCCAGATCGACCCAGCCGCCGAAGTAGCCCTGCGCCGCGCCGGCCGCTATGCCGATGGTGAGCGACCATGCGACAAGAAGGAGGCCGAAGGTCAGGGCCGTGCGCGTGCCGTAGAGGACGCGGGCGAAGACGTCGCGGCCGGCGTTGTCGATGCCCATCGGGTGGCCCGGGACCGGACGGAAAGGCCAGGCGACGTGCTCGGGCGATGCATGGATTTCGTATTTTCCGCCTTTCGGTCCTGAAACCGCATTTGGACGGGTTGGCGAAGACGTTTCGGCGGCCTTGAGCACGGCTTCGCGCATGGCTGGGTCGAGACGCGAGAACGCCTTGCGGGACGAACGCGCGGGTACGATTCCGCCTCCGCGCCGCTCAAGCAGCACCGACACCGGGGACGCCTTCGCGGCGCGGGCGTCGCGAAGGCGTATGCGGACTGTGCGCGGCGGCGAGGGACGCGGCTCGTAGGCCTGGAGGGACAGCTCCGTCTCCCCCGCTCCGGGCGTTGCGACAACGGCGGAAACGGCCGGCGCCGCCTCGTTCGCGAAACGGGCGGATATGGCGCGGGCGAAATCACCGGGAATATCAAAGAGGTTTGTCACGGACGTTCCGGGCGCCGGCGGGGCGCCGGCGAATAGTTCGGCGCCTTCATGGCGGGAGACCGTGAAATCGTGGCGGACATCGACGCGCCCCGCGCGCACGGCATGGCTTACAGTGACGCGGATACGGCGGTACGGCTCGACGGACTCGGCGGTGGCGATGTCCCGCGGACCGAAGCGGATCGGCGCGAAGACGGCGCGCACGGCCTTGTTCGTCGCGGCGAGCCTGGCGTAGTCCGGCGCCGTGAGGATGCCGTTGCCGAGAATGTCATTCTCGGACACGTGGCGGAGAAACGGCAGGAAAATGCGTCCGTTCGCCTGCAGAAGGAGCGGCTTCGAGTTGCAGATGAGCTCCGCGCACAGGCTGCAGACATAGAGCGCCGCAAGCGCGGTGACGGACGCCATTGCGCGCCGGTTGCGGCGGAAGCGCCGCCATTGGGATGTCAGGCGAGGCTCCATTCTATCTGTCCGAGGAGAAGGTTATGCGCGGGTCTATCAGCATGTAGCAGCAGTCCGAAAGCAGGTTGCCCAGAAGCTGGAGTGTCGATGTCAGGGCGAGTATCGCCATGAAGACCGCGTAGTCGCGGCCGGACACGGCGTCGAGGCTCAGGCGTCCCATTCCGGGGATCTCGAAGATGCGCTCGATGATCACTGAACCGGCGAAGAGGAGCGAAAAGATCGAGCCGAAGCCCGTTGCGATCGGGATGAGCGAGTTGCGGAACGCGTGGCCCCAGAGGGCGCGCGAGGAGGTGGCGCCCTTCGCCAGCGCCGTGCGCACGTAGTCCGACGAAATCTGCTCGATCAGGGAGTTCTTCATCATCAGCGTCAGCATGGCGAAGGAGCCGGCCACGTAGCAGGCTACGGGAAGCGCCATGTGCCATGCGCGGTCGGCCGCGCGCCGCCAGAACCCGGCGTCAGCCATGTCGGGCGACTCGAAGCCGCCGAGGGGGAACCAGGAGAAGAGTCCCTCGACCGTCCCGCAGAAGCACATCTTCAGGAGCATGCCGAAGGCGAAGGCCGGAAGCGCGTAGCCGATGAAGACGATGACGGACGTCGCGGCGTCGAAGCGCGAACCGTGCCGGAGCGCCTTCGCCATGCCAAGCGGTATGCACACCGCGTATGCGAGGAGGAAGCCGGTGAGCCCGAAGAAAATGGATATGGGGAAGCGCGAGGCGATAAGCTCCCCGGCGGTGCGGTCGGGATAGTCGTAGGAGGCCATGCGAAGACCCATGGCGTCGTGGAACAGCCATTTGCCGTACTGCGCGAGGAAGGGCTTGTCAAATCCGAACTGGCGGACGAGCTCCCTGCGCTGCTCGTCGGTGACGGACGCAACGGCCCCGGCGGCCGACCCGCCCTCGCCGCTGCCAATGCCGCGGAGTCGCGCAAGGCGCATTTCGACCGGGCCGCCGGGCAGCACCCGCGTCAGGGCGAAGCACACGAGGGTTATGCCGATGAATGTCGGCACTGCCAGAAGGAGTCGTCGGACTATGTATGCGATGCGTGACATTTGCTGGCGCCGGGCGCGCGTCGGCTATTTGCCGCCCTCCGCGGCGGGCGGCGGAGCCGCGTCGCGCCGCGCGGAGACGTGCAGGTGCGCGCCGCTGCTCTTCGGGACCTCGTAATAGACCCAGTCGAAGCCGGCGGCCCAGCAGAGCTTCGCGAGTATTTCCAGGCTGACCTGGGACGGCAGCACCTGCTTGCCGTCGCGCGGGCTCGTCTTCGGAGCGGCGGGGTCCAGATCGGGGCAGGTCAGGTCAAGCGCGCGGCCCTCCTTGTGGAGCGAGAGCGCGGAGTGGATGTTCGCGGGCCGGTAGGCCTCCTGCACGCGGAGCGTGGCGTTCGACATCGCCACGAGTTCGACCAGGCGCCGGAAGGCCGGGACGATGGCGTAGTGCATGGAATGGTCGTCCTCGTCGTCGGCATCGCCGTCGAAGTCGCTCTCCCACCATACGCGGGGGTCGTCGACGTATACCAGGTCGCGGCCGGGGGAGAAAAGCGAATTGGAGACCGCGCCGCTGGCTTCGGACTCCTTCATGTCCGGCATGCACGACCGGCGCGGAAACTTGTCGGGGAAGGGACGGACCTGGAAGAGGGGCTCGGGCTCCTTCTCCTCTGCCTTTTGCCCCGGTGCCTCACCCGGCGACGGCTCCCCGGGCGGGGCGGCGCGGCGGCGGGAGCATGATCCGGGGACGGTCATGCATAGAAGGGCGACGATGTGTATGGCGATTACGGCGAGAAGGATCTTTCCGGTGGTGGTCATTGCAGCCCGAAGTCGAGGTTGGCGTCACGTTGTTCGCCAGAAGATTATATTTGAGATTGGCGAAAAAAACAAGACCGGCCGCCAATTTCAGATTTCGTCTGGCAAGAGGGCGCGGACGCGGCCGCCTCTGATCACGGGGCCGCCGTCCATGCGCGGGGTCGTGTCGCGGACGGGCGGGTCGCCGGCCCAGATGCGCACGCCGGCCGACGCCGAACGTTCGCCGCACTGCTCCATCGCCTCCATGAAGCGCTGCTCGCCGCGCCAGAAGGGTATTCCGCCCAGACGGCGGATGACGGGGGCCCTCGCCGCCCCGGACGGGGCCGGTCCGAAATCGGGGGCCATTTCAGGCGGGGCGCCCCAGAACGGCATCGTCCCGGGCTGCGCGGCGCCCCCGCCCCGAGGCGCGCATTCCGGCTTTCCTCCCGCACTGCGCTTCGGCGGCGCCGCCCCGATCAGGTCCTCCCGGGTGATTCCGCGCAGGGTGAGGAGCTTGAGCGGGTCCTGCTCGAACGCCTCCGTGAGGAGGAAGAGAACCGCCGCGATGTGCTTGCACGGGTTGGCGTAGTCCGGGCATGAGCAGGATGACTCGAAGGAATTCGCCACCGTTGGCACGAGAGGATAGCCGGCCGCGCGGAAGAGGAGGTCGACCGCGTCGGGGAGATTGCGCACCAGGAGCTGGGCCATGAGCAGTGGACGGGCGCGCAGCTTGGCGAGAATCAGGCGCTTTGCGGTCGGCGGCATGACGTCGAACCTCAGTTCGCAGCGGTACGGCTCGCTGCTGCCGCCCTGCACCGCCGCCTCGCAAATGCCGGGAGCCACGTCAACCGACATGACCTGCCCCGAGAGGGCGTAGCTTCGCCCGCGGCCGAGCCGCGCCCCCATCTTGAGTTCCTCCATGAAGGCGAGCCAGCGCTTCGCCCACCATTTGCGCGATGACTGCGGACGCACCGACTGCGCATGGATTCCCCCGCGCACCGGTATCGGCACGCGCGCTATGAACGGACGCTTTTTCCTCTTGCTCATCGGTTGCGGACGCCCTTTGCCATGCCAGATTCAGACCTCGCACGGGCTTTCCAGACGCCGGATAGGATTATAACATAACAACAACAAAAATCGCACCCTAACCCTTCGCCTGGCCTAACCAAATAAATTTTTATCCTTAGTGAGTTCAAAAATGCTATACTATTGCATCTTTAATTTTTGCCGGAAACGCGCCCCCCTTCTCCCTGGAGGCAAGGGGAAAGGGACAGGAATGGACATTTTGTCTTAAACCTGCGTGTGCGTTGCGTTTAGGCGTTTTAAAATATGAGCGATTTCGAAACAATTGGGACTGACACGAGGCCGACGGTTCTCGTGGCTGACGACGTGGACATCGGCCGGCAGCTCCTCAAAAGGCATCTAAGCAAGGACTTCAACATCGTTGAAGCCCGCAACGGCCGCGAGGTGATCGACATCATCCAGTCGTCGTCGCGAGAGATATCCTGCGTGCTGCTCGACCTGCTCATGCCGGTCATGGACGGCTACAAGGTCCTTGAATTCATGCGCGAGCACGGCTTCCTCGAAAACATCCCCGTCATAGCCGTCACGGCCGTCTCCGACACGAACGGCAAGCTCACCTGCTTCGACGCCGGCGCCGTGGACATCGTCGAAAAACCCTATGATCCCAAGATTCTCCAAAACCGAGTCCGCCACTACGTCTCCTTCTTCACCCGCCTGAAAGACGCCCAGCGCAACGCACAACAGTCGTCGGACGCCCGGTGGTCGTACTACGCCGCGATCCTCGATTCGCTGCCGCAGGCCGTCTTCGTCTTCGGGAACGCCACGCTGCGCGTAAAGTACAGCAACGCGGCCTTCTCCCTCATCCCCGGCGTCCCGGCAAACGCGACCGACAAGACGCTGGCCGAGGTTTTCCCGCCCGCCAACTACGCCGCAATCCTCTCCGCCGTCTCGGACTTGCTGACGACGCACGTGCAGCGCCCGCTCGCCCTCCAAGCCGGGAACCAGCGCTTTTCCGTCATCTTCAACGCCATTCTCGATGCCTCGGGCAACGTCTCGGACATCGTCGGCACCGCCGTCAACGTAACGCCCGCCCCAGGCGGCGCCGCGCCTGCGGGGGGAATCGTGTAGGGAGGAGGCAGGAACCATGTCCCCCAACACAACGCGACTTGGCATCGGGCCCTTCGACCGCGCCTTCGGCGGCATCTATCTTCAACGCCCGACGATTGTCTGCGGCCGGCGGCGCAGCGGCAAGTTCATCGTCGCCACGCAGTTGATCGTCAAAACCCTCCTCGCCGGAGAGCGCGTAATCCTCTTCACGGCGAAGCAGCCCGCGGAAGTCATCGCAAGCATGCGCCACGACAACCTCGACATCACCGAGACGATCGAATCGGGCCAGTTCTCCGTCTGCCCGTACTCTTCGATGGCGCGCAACGGGCAGGGGCCATACGCCACACTGCCCTTCCCGCAGGCGCTCACCGACCTGACGCAGCTCGTCAAGAACAACGGAATATCCTACGCGATCTTCGACTCCGTCGTGCCGTGGACCGCCATCGAGCCCGTGGAGGACATGCCCGACCATGTCGACAACTTTGTCGCGGCGCTGGATGCGCTCGGCCTCACCTCTCTGCTGATCCTCCCAGAGGCGGCGTCGGCAGACGCCCTCAGCCTCACTACGATTCTCCGCGAACTCTGCCCCATCAACATCGAGATGGAGTCCAAGGGGTTCGGCGCGGAATTCGTCCTGCGCGTCACCAAGTACCAGGGCATGGCGCGGGTCAAGCTGCCCGCATCCTACTCCCTCGACCTAGTGCCGGGCGTCGGACTCGAAGCCCCCGCCGACACGGACCGGGCCTCCGCCGCCATGAGCGCGGCCGAATCCGCCCCCTCGGCAAAACCCAAGTCCAAGGCCCCTGCCTACCGCCCCTTCCTACCGCCCGCCCTCGCCGATTTCAACAGCGCCGCCCCTGCGCCCTCCGCCGCCCGCAAGACTCCGAATCCCCCCGACTCACAGACGGTGGCCGCCTCCGCCGAGCGCCATGCCTACACGGCCTACATCGCCACCGCCCCCTCGGCGGTAGCCGGCCCCGCATTTACCTCCTTCATCCCAGCCGGCGGCAAAGCGCAAGCCCCGGCCGCCCAGGCCCCGGCCGCAGCCGCGCGCCCCGCATTCACATCCTTCGTGGCACCCGGTGGCGCCCCCGCACAGGCGGCACCCGCCGCGCCTGCGCCTGCATCGGCCGCGCCGAAGACGGCGCGCCACACATCCTTCGCCAACGTCATCGATTTGCCGGAATTCCCGCACGCCCCCGCGCAATCGCCGCCCCCCGCCCGCCCACCGCCCCACCCCCCGCCCCCGCACCCGTCGACCCCCGGCCACGCACCACACGGCGCGC
>JAEEGL012884761.1_pt1 | contig 12727 bp, 13 predicted proteins | sample 9134231 | NCBI WGS metagenome assembly JAEEGL01 (sample SAMN16246548, study PRJNA631951) | gut metagenome | biome: gut microbiome; feature: rumen; material: fiber-attached | host: Bos | place: Iran: Karaj | collected 2018-10 | reverse complement strand
GGGTTATACTGGAAGCAATGGCAGATTAGGGCAAAAGTCGAGTGGATTAGGTCTTTATCTTTGCAAGAAGGCAGCTCAGATGATTTCAGTTCCTATCAGTGTCAAAAGTGAGCCTGGAAAAGGAAGTACTTTCACTCTTAACCTTTATCAGGAAGATTGGTTGAAGCTTGATTAAGTTAGATGACTATGTAAAAAGAAAAATATTATAAAAGGAAAGGCAGGTTGAGGCGGCGCTGCAGGCAGGTTCTGCAGTTTCAAGCCGAGAACATTATGACAGTTTTTGAAGCAATGGCAAATAGAAGCTCTACAAGAGCTTATACTAACGCAAAGGTTGCAACTGAAGAAATTGAAGAAATTTTAAAGGCTGGTCTTCAGGGACCTACAGGCACAAATAGGAAGGAAATCAGGTTTTCTGTTGTAAAGGGAGATAATCCGATTCTTGCTGAAATTGATAAGGAAAAAAGAATGATGCGCGCTCAGGGCGAGCTTCCTAACAATTTTTATTATGATGCGCCTATAGTTATTTTTTTAAGTGCAGAAACATATTTTAAGTGGAGTAAAATAGATGCAGGTATTGCTGTTCAGAACATGGCTCTAGCAGCTGAGGGCTTAGGTCTTGGTAGTCTTATTATCGGAAGTGTATATGATGCGCTTAATGGTGTTAAGAAAAAGGTGTTTGACAAGGCTCTTAAGATACCAGAGGGCTTTAGTTTTGAAATTGCACTTGCTGTTGGTAGAAAGGCCGAAGAAAAAGCACCTCATGATTACAAAATGAGCGAGCAGGTGTTCTTTATAGATTAAATTGCTCTATTAGTGTTTACTTGATTATCCGTAAAAACTCATTCAAAAGATCAATGACCAAATAATACATAGTGGGTCATTATCCTTATAAAAGCCAGCGGCACAAGTGCCATTAAAATAATTATTCCTGTAAAGATATTTTTACGCAGTTCTCTTTTAGCAAACGGATCAAATATACCGTGTTCAGGATCATTCGGATCAATAAATATATCTACCACATCATTCGTTTTTACATATATCTCTGAAAAACCTGACGATGTCCACACAGTATTTTTTCCTATGCAGCTCCGACCATTAAGATCAAACGAATATGTCGCATTTTGAGAATGCGTGATCCTACGGCTAAAGTCCACCTCTTTTGTCTCAATGCCAATACATCTTGCAGTGACCTTCACTGTACATCTGTTTTTCAGCCTTATCAACTGAAATGCCTGAAAAAAGAAAACGCCAGATAATAAAAACACTGCTAAAACAAATATAATTGTCATAATAATATCCCCATTTTACAAAAGTGTTCCAGCGATCAATCAGAATTTATTGCTTCTTTACAAAGCTTACTACTATGCATACTGCAATCAAAAGTGCTGCGATAATCAGTGTCACATCATTATGATAAATAAGACTTATCATACTCAAAATCAACGAAATGGCTAATAATATTCTCATTATTATATTATTCATATATTTATAACTCCTTTGCAAATTCCGATTTATCTTATTAGCAAAACAAACGTAAAAAGGGACTAATAATATTCTTTCTCGCCTATCAAGACCTTACACTCATTGCGGTTCCCATGAGCCCTGCTGACGGATTCCTGTCCTGCGGGCTTCTTCTGTAAGTCTGTCAGTTTCTTCATCTGCCAGGCAGACCTTTAACGCATCTGACAGCCTTTCCGCATAGTTCGGTTTCGTTATTCCAACTATCGGAACAGCGCCCTTTGCTATTGCCCATAGTATTGGTATCTGCGATCTGTCGATACCGTGTTTGTCTGCGATCTCTTTCATCATACCAAGCAGTCCCTCTATCTTCTTAAATTTGCTTTTAGGGAAAGCAAGGTTTCTCATCGAAAATGTCGGGAAATGATTTTCTGCGCTATATCTTCCGGCAAGCGCTCCCTGTTCAAGAACCATATAGGCATAATATGTGATGCCCTTTTTATTGCAGTAGTCTATGATCGGCTGCTGATCGTTTCGCAGGAGACTGAAATGATTCTGCACCGCACTGAGTTTTAGTCCCTGCTTATCAAGAAAACTTTCCGCAGTCTTTATGTCGTTCAAAGAAACGTTTGATATGCCAATAGACCTTATCCTGCCGTCCTTCATAAGCGATACTGCTTCATTCAGATTATCAAGCAGATTATTGGGCTTATGTATCCAGAAGAGGTCTGCATACTTTACCCCGAGACGCTCCATACTTTCGGCAAAGGACTTTTCAAGCGCACCGCTTTTAAACTTCTTATTCGGGAAATACTTTGTGGAAATGAAGATATCATTTCTGCCTCTGATGAGCTTTCCAAGCAGTCTTTCGCAGGAACCCATACCATAAACAGCAGCGGTATCCCATTTCAGAAATCCAAGCTCCACAGCCATTTCAAAAGTGCTTTTCAGCGCCTCTTCATCATAGCCTTTCCCGAAGATCATCTTTGAACCGTTATATCCTGCCCCCCACGCCCATGTTCCTATCATAACATCATTGTTCATGCTTTACTCTCCTCCTTCATGGTGCTTCTTATCCTGCTTAGTGATTCCGGAGCAATTCCCAGATAGGTAGCGATATGCTTCAGAGGGATCCTTCCGCTCAACTCGGGATACAGCTTTTTGAAGTGAAGATAACGCTCTGTCGCATTTTCCACAAGGAATCCGTTCTCACGGTACATCTTGTATCTCAATGCATTTTCAAGAAGCGTTATCCAAGTATCCTTGAACATGACATTGTCACGGATAAGTTCTTTTATCTTCACGATTTCACATAGCATCAATGTGGAGTCTTCAAGAGTTTCCCACATACATATCCTCTCCGTAAAGCTGAATAGTCCCTCATCCATACAAAGGGCACCGGCAGGCGAAAAACCTCTTGTTATGTCATTTCCTTCTTCATCAACATAATAGCTTCTCACCATTCCTGAAAGGACCATTCCTGCAACTGCTGTGTCATCACCAATCGAGGAAAGCAGTTTCCCTTTCGGCAATACACGAAAGCTTGAACGATCGATGAGTGCTCCGAGGGTTTCTTCGTCAGCACATAAATTATATTTGTTTGCAAATATCATTATTTGATCGGTAAGGTGTTTTTTATCCACGGCCATTCCTCCTGTCATTATGTAACGGTCTCCGCCTTATGTCGGCATTATATCACATAAGATATCATTTTGTCATTGATGTATGTTAGTTTTTCTCTTCTTTTTTACAAATAGAACAGATATCAGTATGGATATCGCTGTCACGATAATACCGCCTAAAAGTATTACAAGGGGCGAAGAGGTCTTATCGAAGCCGAGCAGAATTCTTATCGCAGCGGAATAAGCAATGATCAGCCACTAGATAATATCGATCCCCGGATCTATCCCCATTGCCAGACCTATCAGTTGAGGAAGTGTCTGCCTGAAAAAATTAAGAAGATATCCGGTAAGCAGCAGTTTCCAGCCGCGTTTTATGTGTTCACGAGGGGAATTATGATGTGTATATATCATTCCGATACCCATAGAAAACATAAAAACAGGTGCTGCAAGAGGTCCGCCTGCAAATTCCATCGCATTGCGAAAGAAGGTATCGGGAACTTTGACTGCATGATCAAAGCTGCCGAACTGCTCATAGAAATGTATACATATCATAAATGGTATGGCAAGGATTTTTATCGTATCTACTTCAAACTGTCTGCCGCTATTTAAATTTTTATCTGATAAGGATAATTCCATTCTCTTCTATCCTCCAATCGTAAACATGGTATGCTGTATTGTTCATCACATACCACGGAGAATCAGATAGCAATTATTTGTTTTGTATTTAATTCTTCTGATTGTATCCATTGCTTCTCGTCGCCTCCATTGAACGTTTCAGATCATATATTAATTGATCCTGTTCCCTCATTAATCCGTAACTGCGTTTGATTTTTTAGCATTCCATTACTTTTAACACCATTTAGCCCCATATAGTGATAATATATCAATGCTCTCAGTTCTTTTGCTATCGTTTCTTCATCTGAATGATTAGCTAAGATATCCGTCAAACCAAAGATCAGGAGTCTTGAAATAAGCTTCTTTATATTCTCATCTTCTAACGGACACGCTTCGATAAACCTTTTTATGATCAGTTCCTCCAGCAGTTTACGGTCTTTTCCACCGCTTGATCGTAGCATTACGAGTATCCCTGAATGATGATCACTAAAAACCCTTGCGAGAACAGCGGATATTTCGTCGCACTTGTCAGGAGTATATTTTCCTATAAAGTCAGGCGTAAAAAAGCGATAGCTTGTCTTTATAACTGCTTCTCTTGCGCTGCTTGCCAGTTTTTCGTATATATCCTCTTTAGATCTGTAGTATCGGTATATATTACTCTTGCTGATATTACTTTTTTCTGCAATCTGTTTCAGTGATGTATTCTCATATCCTCGCTTGATAAACAGTCTTTGCGCCGTTTCAAGGATCTTGTTCTGGATTTCGTCTTTCTTCACCTGCATATTCGTTCCCTGCCTTACCACATTATTCAAAAGTGACTTTTCTCCTTCACACATTATATTATCAAATCGCTTTAATTACAATACTTTTAGAACAAAAGCGACCATTTTCTCAGAATGTTATCATATGTGTATTATTCTGTAACTCTAAACAATCATCATAAACTATCCGTGATTAGAGGCTTAGGCTGGCATTTCTTTTGTACTAACCTTATGAATACTATTAAAAATAGAGCTATGCCTTCCGTACACGGTCACGGAGGACATAGCCCTTTCCTTATGCTATGGTAGTATCAGTTCTGAATTTCCTGCATCATAATCGCACCGTCCTTAAAACCGACCTTGCAAGCAGCTCTCATCTCAGCGGTGGCGGTCATAGGTTCTAAAGCCTAAAATTAAATGATTTTTGGGGGCCTCTTTCAGACTACTTAGTATTGCAGTTTGAAAGAGGTTTTTGATTGTATATATGCTTTTTATATGAAATGGGGTTTTTTGATTGCGTATATGCTTTTTATATGAAATGAGGTTTTTGATTGCATATATGCTTTTTATATGAAAGAGGTTTACATAAAGCTAAGGCTGGTTCTTTGATAAGCGGCAAAATCGGCTTGTAAATTGTGGGAATAGAAAAATAGGCGCATTTATTTGCTATAATCGATGATTGATGTTTTTGGAGTTATATAATATAATGAGTTCTGTGTTTTTGTAAAAAAGATGTTATTAAAATATGGGTTGGATTGAAAAGAAAGGATTTTGAAAATGAGAAAAAAGAGATTAATGATTTTAACACTTACATCAGTAATGGCTATATCTATGGCAGGCTGTGGTAGCAAAAAGGAAGCTTCTACAACAACAGCAACAACTCAAAATACTACGGAAGCTACAACAACAGTAACAGAAACAACTGTAACAGAGACAACAGAGCCAGTAAAAACAGAGCCAGAAGTAACAACAGAATCAGAAACTACAACAGAGTCAGAAGCGGCAACAGAGTCAACAACCGATAATTCAGAAGCAGCAGATGCTGAAAATGATGCAAATCCAAATGGTGAAACTGTTGATATTAATAAATTTATTGAAACTACAGAGGTTGATCCACCTTTATGGCTTGTTACAGATCCGGAAAGTGGAAATTCAATGTATCTTTTAGGAACAATGCATGCGCTTCCATCAGGAGTTACCGAATATCCTGCAGATTTAATGGATATTTATAATGCATGTGATTCTATTGCAGTTGAGCTTGATATAGTTTCTATTCAAAATGACATGGGAGCACAGATGGCTTTAATTCAATCGATGATTTATGATGATGGAACAACCATTAAGGATCATCTTTCAGAAGATACTTATGAAAAGATGAAGGACTATTTCACAAGCGTTGGAATGTATAATCCATTATTAAATCAGTATAACGCCGGTTTTTGGGTGAATCTGTGTGATGAATTGATGCTTACCAAAATAGATAATCTTGAACTTTCTGGAACAGATGCTTATTTTATTAATAAAGCAAAGGAAGATGGAAAAGAAGTAATTGAAATTGAGACAATGGCCATTCAGGGAAATGCGCTTACTGCCTATTCAGATGAATTAGCAGATTACCTATTGAGTAGATCGATTGATAATGCTGAAGACATTGAAGGCTATGCTGAGGACTTAGCGAATTTGTATAATGTCTGGGCATCAGGAAGCGGTGAAATCATGGAAGAGGTTGAAAAGCTTGAGGAAGATGCTGAAGAACTTCCGGAAGATCTTAAGGATGATGAAGAAGCTTATAATAAAATCATGGTGACAGATCGTAATCATGGCATGGCAGAGAAGGCTTCAGAGTATCTGAAGGAAGGTAAGAACTGCTTATTTATGGTTGGCGCTGCACATTACGGCGGAGAAGAAGGTGTTGATAATCTTCTTGAAGATATGGGTTATACAGTAGAAAAAATTGAATGATCGTGGTTGGCGTTGCTGCCATGGTTGTATCAGTATTTATGATGTATAAGTGTGGTAAAGATTTTGGTGCAGACTTTTTATATGAATGGATTTACAAGTAAAAAGTAAAATAGAAAAAGCATAATAATAAAAGGCGGTGTGCTGATATTTAGCACACTGCCTTTTGCATTTTAAAAATATGTGTTTTTAAAAATACGTGTTTTTAAAAAATATTTTTAAAAATATGTGTTGTTAAAATTATCTAATGCCATACTTTTCGATGATGTAATCCATATCCTTATCGCCTCTTCCTGAGAGATTAATAAGAACTGAACCTTTGCCCATTGTCTTAGCAAGCTTCATACCGTAAGCTACTGCGTGTGAGCTTTCTATTGCAGGGATGATTCCTTCCATTCTTGATAATTCGAAGAATGCATCAATTGTTTCATTGTCATCGATTACATCGTACTGTACACGGCCTAAATCGTGAAGGAATGCATGCTCCGGGCCAGAAGATGGGTAGTCAAGACCTGATGCAACTGAGTATACAGGAGCAGGATTTCCGTCCTTGTCCTTTAACATGATGCTGTTGAAACCATGCATAACGCCTTCAGAACCATACTTAAGACTAGCTGCATGATCACCAAGCTTTTCACCTCTTCCAAGAGGTTCAACGCCGTAGATCTTAACAGGATCATTTAAGAAACCAGCAAAGATTCCCATTGAGTTAGAACCGCCGCCAACGCATGCTACTACAGCATCAGGAAGCTCGCCTGTCATGTCGATGAACTGTTCTCTTGCTTCGATACCTACAATGCTCTGGAAATCACGAACCATCATTGGGAATGGATGAGGACCTACAACAGAACCGATACAGTAAATGGCATCTTTATATTCTTTGCAATATGCATCAAAAGCAGCGTCTACAGCTTCTTTTAATGTCTGTAAGCCGTCAGTGACTTCTACAACACGTGCGCCAAGAATCTTCATTCTAGCGACGTTTGGAGCCTGCTTTTTGATATCTACGGCACCCATGTAAATGTCACATTCCATGCCAAAATATGCTGCTGCTGTTGCAAGAGCAACACCGTGCTGACCGGCACCTGTTTCTGCGATAACCTTCTTCTTTCCCATGTACTTTGCAAGTAAAACTTCGCCCATACAATGGTTAAGCTTATGTGCACCAGAATGGTTCAGATCTTCACGCTTAGCGTAAAGCTGTACGCCAGTTCCGATTTTATCTGATAATCTTGCAAGATGTGAGATTGGTGTTGGACGTCCCTGGAATTCCTTGCGGATACGGCGAAGCTCACTTATGAATTTTCTTGATTTGCAGATTGTTTCGTATGCTTCATTTATTTCCTGCATAGCTGTCTTAAGCTCAGGAGAAATATAAGCACCACCATATTTACCAAAGTATCCGTTAGCATCTGGATAGTTCTTTAGGTAAGTATCGAAATCAACATTATTGAATACCATTAAAAATACCTCCGTATTATATATATTAAAAAATGATTTTTAATTATAAATGATTACAGTTTTAGGGTATAAAACCCCATCAAAAAACTTAACACATTCTAACAAAGTTGTCAATGCTTTTTAGCATTAAGTGGTTATTAGTGTGTCCTTTTGTAGTATTATCTCATCAAAAAATTAAATGGTAATTTCTAAATTAGTACTTGATGCAAACAAAAATAGGTTTTTAATTGCAAATTTTCTCAGTTTATGCTATAATATTTTTATATTTCTTATCATCAAGGAGGTAGAGAAATGGGAGAGGTTTTTACAGGCAGAGTTTATGTTAAGCGCGGGGACAATTATAAGCTTCTAGGTACTATCAGTAAGCATCTTGGAGAGGATACTCAGTTCTGTGCAGAGGTTATCAATAAGTATTCGCTTAGACGCCAGAATAAGCTTCTTGGAAGAGATAAGTGTACTCTTCATTCGGTAGTTACAATATATAATAACGACTATTCGACTGCAACGGAATATAAGCAGGTAGCAGTTATTAAGAATAATTCTGATGATGAGGATGATTTCCAGCTTACCAATCATCTTCTTGTGTTAGCTGAGGATTCTTCTCATAGGGGAGGAACTCTTATCCCTCTTACAGATAAGTCAGCGATTGCTTTTGAAGAGGATGAGGATACCGAGTATGCATTTGAACCAGTAGGGGAATTTGAAGAGAGTACTGAAAATTTAGACAATACTGCAAATCAGTAGTGATGATTTCATACAGCCCTGATTCTTAGATGAATTAGGGCTGTATTTGTGCGTACGAGTGAAATGTAGGAAACGAGGAATATTAAAGTAATGAAAATGAGAAAGGATATTTAGGTAATGAATAAGAAGGCGGGCAATTCTGTTTTAAACAAAGAAATGAATGAAAGAACGGCATATGTGTTCTGTTTAATAATGGGAGTGATTTTTATAATCGTAGGTCTGGTTCTTGGAAGAAATCTTTATGGGGGACTTATAAAGGGTATCGTAAAAATTGAGAATGCTGAAAGCTTTGATATAAGGGAATACGAAGGCAGGGTGGTTGCGATAGAGGTGCCATATGCTGCTGAGAGCTATTGTGCAGGCGAGATACAGTCTGCGTATTTTGGAATTCATCTTTTTGATTATATTCAGGCGATAGGACTTACAAAGACAGAAGAAGGTTATATGGGCTACGGATTGTATATTACTGGAGAAAAGCAGATGACTGAGTTTACCACACTTAACAGGGAAACTAAAAAAATGCTGACAGGAGAAAAGGATACTACGGGTTCAACGGTCAAGGTAATAGGTCTTGTAAGAAAGCAATATGATAAGAAAACAGTTGATGAAAGGCTTGAATCGCTTGCATGGAATTATACGGAAGGAAAGCAGCTTATAAACAGCGGACTTGCAGTAGATATACTATATGTGGGCGATGAAGAAAGCATAATGGATTCGGTGGAAAGTATTATTTTTGGACTGATCCTGATTGTAATGTCAGTATCTATAACAATAAAGCTTAATAAGAAAAAAGAAAAGCAAAGAGATAGCGGAAGATAATTATTTATCTAAGAAGTTTTGCTTGTGCAAATGCCGCTATGCGAGATGTAAAGAGCTTTAGGACGGGGAATTTGAAAAAATACAGAAAAGTGCGCAAGCGGTTGAGCAAATTATTTGTGACTTTATACTAAAAAAATCGTCAAAAATGAAAAAAATTTTAAAAATAGACTAGATTTTTTGGAAAAAGTATGCTATTATAGTTTCAACAAGTTGAGCAGAAAATATGTAAAAACGGTTTAAAACACTTAAAAATAGCAATGTACAACGTGGTTGCGCACGAAAAATACATGATGCGCAACAGAAAGCGGGCGATATGAAAAGACAGGATTCTTCAGGAATTGTAAGAGGAAGCGGTATTTTAATGCCGATTAGCTCTCTCCCAGGTAAGTACGGAATTGGTGCGCTCGGAAAGGAAGCGGTCAGCTTTTCTGATTTTGCAAAGGAGTGCGGCTTTGTTTATTGGCAGGTGCTGCCGGCAGGACCTACCAGCTACGGAGATAGCCCTTATCAGTCATTTTCTGCTTTTGCAGGAAATCCATATTTTGTTGATATCGATGAATTAGTAAGCGAAGGCCTGCTTACTGAAAAGGAGGCAAAAGAGCATGTTTCTTTAGCACCTGAAAATGATATTGACTATGAGTGGCTGTATAATACCAGATTTGTACTTCTGAAAAAAGCTTATAAGAAGTCTAAACATAAGGAAAGCAGTGCTTATAAGAGTTTTTTAAAGGGAGCAAAGTACTGGCTTGACGATTATGCTCTTTTCATGGCGCTTAAAGAAAAGTTTAAAGGAGTTTCCTGGCAGGAATGGGATGAAGATATAAGATTCCGAAAGAGTGCAGCTCTTAAAAAATATACCAAAGAGCTTGCGGATGAGGTGGATTTTTATAAGTTTATCCAGTTCAAGTTCCGTGAGCAGTGGGATGCGCTGAAGGAGCATGCCCATAAAAACGGACAGTATCTCATAGGAGATATTCCTTTATACGTTGCAATTGATTCAAGTGATGTCTGGGTACATAGCAATCTGTTCGAGCTTGATGATAAGCTCTTGTCCATCAACATAGCTGGAGTACCACCTGATGCCTTTTCAGATACAGGCCAGCGTTGGGGAAATCCTATCTATGACTGGAAAGCCATGGAGGCTGAGGATTTTAAATGGTGGCGTGAGAGAATGAAGGCGAATGCAGAGTTATATGACATCATCAGAATAGACCATTTTATTGGTGTTGTAAATTACTGGTCGATTCCAGCTACTTGTCCTACTGCGGTTGAAGGAAAGTGGGTAAAGGGTCCGGCTAAAAAGCTTACTGATGCAATAATTGAATCCATAGGCGATTCCAAGATAATTGCTGAAGATTTAGGCGTTGTTACTGCACCGGTCAGAAAATTGATGGAAGGGTCGAATTTCCCAGGAATGAAGGTTTTAGAGTTCGGAATAGATTGTAATCCGGATAATCCGAACCTGCCTCAGAATTACAAGACACCAAATATGGTAGCTTATATCGGAACGCATGATAATGAGCCTATAGTTGGTTTCTTAAAGGGAAAGCCTAAGAAGGAGCTTAAGGAAATCCTTGACTTCTTTGATAAGAAAAATATACCTGCACTCGTTGATGAGCTTATTAAAATGCTTTATACTAGTGTTGCAAATATAATCGTATTCCAGCTTCAGGACATCTTAAGGCTTGATAATTCTGCAAGAATGAATTCTCCTGCTACTCTTGGAATTAACTGGAGATGGAGAGTTACCAGAGAGCAGCTCTCTAGCATAGATGCAAAAAGCTATAAGAATATGACTATTAAAGCCAATAGAGTTCCAAAGGGCTTCTATAAAGAGGAGGCTCCTGATGAGAAGAAGGCAGCAGTAGCAAAGAAAGAAGCTGCTGCAAAGAAGGCAGCTGGTAAAAAGAAGATGACTAAAAAATAATGGAAGAAATATAATAATAAGCCTGTGAGGGGCTTTGGATGAATTACTTAGAAAGGAAATTGCGTAATGGCTACGAAGGCAGTTAAGGATAATTTTAAAAAGGACATAGATGATATATTAAGAATTGAATTTGGAAAGAATGTAAAAGAGGCAACAAACAAGGAGCTTTACTATGCTGTATCAAGAGCAGCGCTTCTGTCAGCAGGTGCTGATTTTCAGCAGAAAGCCTATGCATCAGGCGAAAAGAAGGTGTGCTATCTTTCAGCAGAATTCCTGATCGGACGCATGGTCTATAATAATCTAGTAAATCTTGATTTATATGATGCATACAAGGAATATTGCGGAGAAAATAGCCTCGATGTTAAGAGTTTTGAAGATATCGAGGATGCAGCTCTAGGTAATGGCGGTCTTGGAAGACTTGCAGCATGCTTTCTCGATTCGGGAGCAACTCAGGGAATTAATCTAAATGGTTATGGAATTCGTTATAAATATGGTCTTTTCAAGCAGTCCTTTGAAAATGGTTTCCAGAAGGAGAGTCCAGATGACTGGATGAAGGCAGGAGATCCTTGGTCAATAAGACATGAAGAGGATAGCGTAATCATTAATTTTAAGGATTTCAGCGTACGTGCTGTGCCTTATGACATGCCTGTTATCGGTTATCAGAAGGGAAATAGCAAGGCAAAGGTAAATACTTTAAGACTCTGGCAGGCAGAGGCTGTAGAGGAATTTGACTTTGAAGCCTTTAATGATCAGAAATATGATAAAGAGGCAAAGGCCCGCACAAAGGCTTATGACATTAATGCAGTGCTTTATCCAAATGATACCATGGATGCAGGAAAGCGCCTGAGACTTCGTCAGCAGTACTTCTTCTCAGCAGCTACCATTGCAGATATTTTAAGGAACTTTAAAAAGCTCCATGCAGAAGAAATAAAGAATGCGGGTACCTATGATGAGCTTGTTAAGGTATATGAGAAGTTTTCAGAGGATTATGCAGTTCAGTTAAATGACACACATCCTTCTGTTTCAGTGCCTGAATTCCTTCGTCTTCTTAATGAAAATGAAGGCATTGCCCTTGAGGATGCAAAGAGAATTGCTTTTAAGGTATTTTCTTATACAAACCACACTATTATGGCAGAGGCTCTTGAAAAGTGGAGTGTAAAGCTCTTTAAGTCTGTTATTCCTGAGCTTTTCCCATATATTAAGTTCCTTGAGGCAGAGCTTGAGAAGGAACTAAAAGCAAATCCTAAGGTAGAGGATATTACACCTTACAAGATAATCGATAATAATACAATTCACATGGCACGTATGGATGTTTATGCAACTCATTCTGTAAACGGTGTTGCAGCAATCCATACTCAGAT
>JAEEGL012456452.1_pt1 | contig 12727 bp, 8 predicted proteins | sample 9134231 | NCBI WGS metagenome assembly JAEEGL01 (sample SAMN16246548, study PRJNA631951) | gut metagenome | biome: gut microbiome; feature: rumen; material: fiber-attached | host: Bos | place: Iran: Karaj | collected 2018-10 | reverse complement strand
GTTAAGACAATCATCGATGTACTTCGTGATGAGCTTGATGATTCAGATCCAAGAAAGAAAAATCTGACCTATGATCTTATTACCTATGTAACAGACAGAAAGGGCCATGACCGCAGATATGCCATCGCTCCGGACAAGATCAAAAAAGAGATCGGCTGGGAGCCTGAGACCATGTTCAAGGAAGGCATCAGAAAGACCATCAAGTGGTACTTTGAAAACCACGACTGGATGGAGCATGTAACAAGCGGAGATTATGAGAAGTACTACGACAAGATGTACTCAAACCGCTGATAAGATTTTTTTGCCTGTTCATGAAAGGAGTTAATACATGAAGGGAATTATTCTTGCAGGTGGATCCGGAACACGTCTTTACCCTCTCACCAGGGCTATGAGCAAGCAGATGATGCCTGTATATGACAAGCCTATGATCTATTACCCACTGTCAACTCTTATGCTTGCAGGGATTAGAGATGTTCTGATCATCTCTACGCCTAGAGATCTTCCTGCATTTAAAGAGCTCTTTGGAAGCGGTGAGCAGCTTGGAATGCAGTTTGAATATGCAGTTCAGGATCAGCCAAGAGGACTTGCTGATGCCTTTATCATTGGCGCTAAGTTCATTGGCTCAGATTCTGTAGCACTGGTACTTGGAGATAATATCTTCTACGGCCAGAGCTTTTCAAAGCTCCTTAGAGAAGTGGCTTCAAGAGAGAGCGGAGCTACAATCTTTGGCTACTATGTAAGAGATCCAAGAGCCTACGGCGTTGTAGAATTTGATGAAAATGGCAAGGCTATCAGCATCGAGGAGAAGCCTGAGCATCCAAAGAGTAACTACGCTGTTCCAGGTCTTTACTTCTATGACAACAAGGTTGTTGATATCGCTGCTAATGTACAGCCTTCAGCAAGAGGCGAGATTGAGATCACCAGCATCAACAATGAGTATCTTAGAAGAGGCGAGCTTTCCGTAGAGACTATGGGAAGAGGCTTTGCATGGCTTGATACAGGTAATCACGATTCACTTCTTGATGCTTCTGACTTTGTTTGTGCATTCCAGAAGAGACAGGGCCTTTACATTTCCTGCATCGAGGAGATTGCTTATAAGAGAGGCTTTATCGACAAGGAGCAGCTTCTTAAGCTGGCTGAGCCACTTATGAAGACAGATTATGGTAAATATTTAGTAGAAGTTGCCAACGGATTATAATGAGAATCGTGCATATACTGCACGATTCGTGAGATAGTATTTGTGGGGGCGGAGCAATATGGATAAAAAAGTATTCACTATGGCTTTACTAACTATTTTTAGTGCTTTTATCCTGATAATCGTTATCATCTATGCCACAAATGTGGATAAGATTAATGGACTTTTTGGAAAAAGTTCTGATAATGCTGCGCCTTCAGAAGCTTCCAGTGAATTATCCCTGGAGGATGCTGGCTATGCCCAGCAGATTGGCAATGATCTAAATGGCTTTATGTATGACGATAGCTTTTTTGACGAGACTGAGGAAATTCCTGCAGTTGTTGTAATACAGCAAAAGAAAAGTTCAGATACAGGAAGTTCAGAAGGCTCAAGCGCTGAGTCACAGGATTCAAGAGGAAGTGCTGGCACAGCGGTGATTGGCGAACTTGAAAATCCGGATACTCTTCCGGATATGCCGGGAGCGGGGCTTTCAGGATCTGTGCCGCCACAGGGCAACATCCCACCAGGCCAGACAGTAAGTGGAACGCCAGTTGGGAATATTCCCTGAATAAAAGAAAAAATGTAATAACGGAGATGTTTGTAATGGGTAAGTTAACAGTTGAAACATGCGAGATTGAGGGACTTAAGGTTATCACACCTCAGGTTTTTGGTGATGCCAGAGGATATTTTGTTGAGACATACAACAAAAAAGATTTTGAAGAAATAGGAGTTACCTGCGAATTTGTTCAGGATAATCAGTCAGCAAGTAAAAAAGGTGTACTTAGAGGCCTTCATTTCCAGAAGGAATTCCCTCAGGATAAGCTTGTTCGCTGTATAAATGGTGAGGTCTTTGATGTAGCTGTTGACCTTAGAAAAGACAGCAAGACCTTTGGAAAGTGGTTTGGAGTAGTTCTTTCAGCAGAGAATAAGAAGCAGTTCTTTATACCTAAGGGATTTGCTCATGGATTTTTAGTTCTTTCTGATTATGCTGAGTTTGCTTACAAGTGCTCAGATTTTTATCATCCAAATGATGAGGGCGGCCTTAAATGGAATGATCCTGATATTGGCGTAGAATGGCCTCTTCAGGAAGGTGTAGAACTCATTTTCTCTGACAAGGATACAAAATGGGGAGGAATCAAGGAATATTGAATAAGGGGTTAAGAAAACTTCCCAAGCGTGTAGGCTTGGGCATTTTCTATGTATTGGCTCTTACACTTGCGCTGATACTAGTATTGCATAATAACCCGCTGGCAGATCAAGACACTGAAAGGCTCAAGAAAATCTGTGGCTGCCTCCTTATCGGGGTGAGCTGCATACTGGCCTTTGCCTGGTATGATAAGCTGACAGTACTTCCGATAGAGCTTTGGAATTCCAGAAACCTTATCAGACGTTTGTCTATCAATGACTTTAAAAAGAGATACGCGGGTTCATATATGGGAATAGTGTGGGCACTGGCTCAGCCGGTGGTCACTGTTGTCATGTACTATATTGTATTTGATGTGATCTTCAAACAAAGGGCACAGGCTGTTTCAGGTGGCATTGAAATGCCTTATGTATTATTCTTGACAGCAGGTCTTGTTCCCTGGTTTTTCTTTTCTGAGGCACTGATGAATGGCACCACTTCTCTTCTTGAGTATAACTACCTTGTTAAAAAGGTCTTGTTCAAGATAAGTATTCTGCCTCTGGTCAAGATCATTGCAGCTATGTTCATTCATGTGTTCTTCATAGGCGTAATGCTGATAATTGCCTGTATATATGGCTATTATCCCAACATTTACTGGATACAGTTTATCTACTACATTATCTGTGAATTTATGCTGGTTCTGTCCCTTAGCTATGCTACATGCGCTATTGTGGTATTTTTCAGGGATCTTCAGCAGATAATCAGTATCGGACTTCAGCTGTTTCAGTGGGCAACACCTATCCTTTGGAATATCGCGATTGTTCCTGACAAATTTAAGTGGATAATAAAGCTAATTCCAATGACTTATATCGTAGAAGGCTACAGAAATACACTTTCAGGTGAATTCTGGTTCTTTGAACACTTCTACTCATCTACTTATTTCTGGCTATTTGTGGTAGTTGCGTTCTGTTTCGGAACACTTGTATTCAAGCGATCCAAGCCACACTTCGCAGATGTACTGTAAGAGTATTGCGTAGGGACAGCGTGGTCAATAATTGCCGTAGCCTTACAATCGGAGAAATAAATGCAAAATGACATAGCAATTGAGGTCAAGCACCTCACTAAATCCTATAAATTATATGACAAGCCAATGGATAGACTTAAGGATTCTCTTGGACTTGCGCGCAGGAAGACCTTTAAGGAGCACCTTGCCCTTAATGATGTTAATCTTACTGTCCACAGGGGAGAAACTGTGGGTATCATCGGAACAAATGGCTCTGGTAAGTCCACAATCCTCAAGATCATTACAGGAGTTTTATCTCCAACATCTGGTGAAGTGAACGTAAATGGCCATATTTCAGCTCTTTTGGAGCTGGGAGCTGGCTTTAACATGGAGTATAACGGAATCGACAATATCTACCTTAATGGTATGATGATTGGCTTTTCTGAGGAAGAGATAACAAAAAGACTTGATGCAATCCTTGAATTTGCAGATATCGGCGACTATGTATATCAGCCCTGCAAGACCTATTCAAGTGGTATGTTTGTAAGACTTGCCTTCGCGGTTGCCATCAATATTGATCCTGAGATTCTTATTGTAGATGAGGCTCTTTCAGTAGGAGACGTATTCTTCCAGGCTAAGTGCTATCACAAGTTTGAAGAATTCAAGAAGCAGGGAAAGACAATTCTTTTTGTTTCCCACGATCTTTCAAGTATCAGCAAGTACTGCGACAGAGCAGTTCTTTTAAATCAGGGTGTGCTCCTGGGCGAGGGAACTCCCAAGAAGATGATCGATATCTACAAGCAGGTTCTGGTAGGTCAGTATCCACTTCCATCAGCAGGTGATGTCAAGAATCTTTTAGATGATGATGATATCAGGGATGCAGCAGCCAAGGCTGATGACAGGGCAAGTGCCAAGGTATCTGCAGGAAACAGCTCAGATAAGGATAACAAGAAAAAAACTTCTGGAAAAGCGGATAGTTCTGACGAAGCTACAGGAGAAAACCCGGATACCCTTGAATATGGCGATGGCGCAGCTTCTATAGTTGAGTTTTATGCTACAGATGAAAAGGGCACCAGAACCAGTTCTATCATCAAGGGAACAGACTTTACTATCCACATGAGGGTTAAGTTTAACAGGGATATCACAGCCCCTATTTTTGCTTTCACTTTCAAGAACATCATGGGCATCGAGATAACAGGTACCAATTCCATGGTGGAGAAGGCTTTCCTTGAGCCAGTCAAGGCTGGAGAGGTAAAAGATATTTCTTTTACCCAGAATATGTCACTTCAGGGCGGAGAGTATCTTGTAAGCTTTGGAGTAACAGGTTTTGAGCAAAACGACTTTACAGTGTATCACAGACTTTATGATGCGCTTAATATTACGGTTGTTTCTGACAAGAACACAGTTGGATACTACGATATGAATTCCAAATGCGTTGTTACTGATGCAGACTAAAAAAATGATACGAGTGTGAGCATGTACTTTGCCTAAGGCAACTGGAATTACGTGCGAAGCATTTGTGAGGAACGAACAAATGCAGGAAGAGATAAAGATTGGTAACGTTACACTGAATTTCAAGCATTACTCTGGGGTTGATCTTTATAGTGATGGAGCTATAGAGAACGACCTTCTTGAGATTGTAAAAAAATATAAAAAAGAAGAGTATCCACAGGTAATTGAGGAAAGGGGCAACTGGCCTATTCTCTATCATTTATCTGAGCAGAGAGCCAATATTGTTGAATGGATCCCTATGGCAAAAAATGCCAAGGTTTTGGAGGTAGGCTCTGGATGCGGCGCTATTACAGGGATGCTGGCTCAGAAGGCCGGAGAGGTTGTGGCTTGTGATCTTTCAAGGAGACGTTCTGAGATCAATGCAACCAGAAACCAGGACTGCGATAATGTCACAATTCATATTGGAAACTTCAGAGATGTGGAGCCAGATCTTCCTAAGGATTTTGACTATATCTTCTTGATTGGTGTATTTGAGTACGCACAAGGGTACATAGGTACTGAGAATCCTTATGAGAAGTTCCTTCGCATGATGAAGCGCCACCTTAAAAAGGACGGACGTATTGTCATTGCTATTGAGAACAGGATGGGACTTAAGTATCTTGCAGGATGCGCCGAGGATCATCTTGGAACCTATTTTTCAGGAATCGAGGGCTACAACGAGGATAGCGTGGCCAAGACCTTTACTAGAAATGGTCTTATCAATATATTCAAAAAATGTGGCATGAATGACTACCACTTTTACTACCCATATCCTGACTACAAGCTTATGACTCTTCTTCATTCAGACTACTATCTCCCTGGATTTGGGGAACTTCAGGATAATGTCAGAAACTATGACAGAGACAGGATGCTTCTTTTTAATGAAAAGCACGCCTATGAAGAGCTTGTAAGAGATGGCATGTATCCGGATTTTGCCAATTCCTTTGAAGTTATCCTGGGACCTGGTTTTGATACTATCTACAGTAAGTATAGTAACGACAGAGTTGATGAATTCAAGATCAGAACTGATATTGCCATTAGCAGAACAGGTAGAAAGATAATAAAGAAATTCCCTCTTACAGAGGCAGCAAAAGAGCACGTTTTCGGCATTAGAGATGCATATGCAGGCCTTGTTGAGAAGTATAAAGGTGGAGATCTTGAGATCAATGACTGTCAGCTTGATGAAAAAGAGGGCTGCGCCATTTTCTCTTTTGTCAACGGGGTTCCACTGGCGTCCCTTCTTGATGAGTGCATAGACAAGGATGACATGGACGGCTTCAATGCTCTTTTAAACGAGTATATCAAGAGAATAGACTATAAGCCTGATTATCCAGTGTCCGACTACGACCTTATTTTTTCCAATGTTATGGTAAATGGGCCTATTTGGACTATAATAGATTATGAGTGGACCTATGGTAAGTGTATCCCTGCCAAGGAGCAGGTGTGGAGAGCTCTTTACTGCTACAGATTAGAAGACAGGAAAAGAGAAAAGTTCGATCCCAAGCCTGTTTACGAGCGTATGGGACTTACCGAAGAGGATACCAAGGTCTTACTGGATGAGGAATATGCTTTCCAGAAGTATGTTACAGGAAACCGTAAATCTATGGTTGAAATCTGGAAGGAAATAGGCAGAAAGGTTCTTGTTCCCAAGGAACTTGCAGCTACAAGCCAGGCAGCAAGACCAGATGACTGTATTCAGATATATTTAGATGAGGGCAATGGATATTCGGAAGAGGATTCTATTTTCCCAGAGGAGCAGTATGATGAGAAGAATACTGTAAGCCTTGATATCAGAGTTGATGCAAAGTGCAAGACAGTCAGAATTGATCCGGCTTTTGCGCCATGTCTTGTGACAATTGTAAGTGCCACCTGGAATGGGGAAGCTTTTGCGGACAGTGTTTCAGATGTGTCTATTCACCCTGTAAATGGTAACTGGATTTCTGATGATTCCATGATCTTTGATACAGACGATCCGAATATTGAATTTGGACTTACAAGCGACAAGTTAAGTGTTCAGGAGAGAAATCACCTGTGTGTTAAGCTTATTATGACGCTTCTTCCCAAGAATGCAGCAGAGGCAGCAGTGGCTACTATTGATGATGCGCCTGCAGCTACTGAGCATAAGGAAGGAATCTTGCAGAAGATAAGCAGAAAGATAATTGAAAAGCGCGAGCAGCGCTACTATAGAGACGAAGAGGAGTGACAAAAGGGGATATGTCAGGGGGCTTTGTTAAATCAGTTCTTACAAACAGGCGAATAACTAAATACAATAAAATGGTAGATGCCAAGTCATCAGCCTATGACAAGTGGCAGCATGCCAAGGAGAAAGAGCCTGTTATAAAGGTAGAGGCTCCTATTAGCTATGAGACCTTAGAAACAGGAGAAGTGATTCCGCATAGGCTGCCTGAGCCCAAGGTCAAGGTCATTCCATATGCCAAGATATGGGAAGTTGGGAATGATGAAGGGGATGAGAATGCGGTTTATCTTTTTGTAAGTCCCAAGGGTAAGCTTACAAAAAGAGCTACAGAAGTAGTCAAACAGTATTTTATCGCTCATCCTGAGCACAATGTGGTTTACGGAGATGAGGATGAGCTTGGCAAAAAGGGCAAATACATTCATCCGTATTTTAAGCCAGACTGGTCTCCGGATTCCTATTTGAATGCTTTCTACATCGGCAGCTTTTTTGCATGCAGAGCGCGAACCATGCATGAAGCTTCCGGTGAATATGATAGTGCTGTCAGAATGCTTGGTGGCACTGCCAATAAAAAGAACTCACCTGAACAGGTGGGATTAGAAGCATCCTTGCTTTCAGCGGATGTTCTTTTCTGTATGCTGGCTATTCATGAGCATGCTTTTGCGAAAAGAACTGGAATAGAGTTCCCAATTGGACATATCAGGGAAGTTTTATTCCACAGAAATCCTGAGCAGGATGTTTTTTATGGGCGTCATTTCCACAATTCGAGGCATATGCTGCAAAAGGAAACTACAGTCAGTATTGTCATCCCCTCCAAGGATCATCCGGAGGTCTTAAGACGCTGCCTTGAGTCAATTGTTGAGACTACAAGTGAGAGTGACAAGATAAAGTATGACATTGTGGTTCTTGATAATGGTAGTGAAGCCAAGAACCGTGTAAGATATGGAGTGTTCATTGGTAAGATTCCCAAAAAGAACGGGCTTACCAGAATAAATTATCTCTACAAGCTTGATGAATTTAATTTCTCAGCTATGTGTAATAAGGGTGCCAAGAATACTCAGGGAGAGTATCTTCTTTTCCTAAATGATGACATCGAGTGCGTCAAGGAAGGCTGGCTTCGTGAGATGGTATCTCAGGCTCAGCTTCGTCATGTCGGGGCAGTTGGCGCCAAGCTTATTTATCCGGATACAGACCTTATCCAGCATGCTGGTATCGCCAATGTAAGGCGTGGCCCTGTTCACAAGCTGCAGAAGATGCATGACAATAAGAGCCACTACTTTGGATATAACAGAGGAATCCATAACAATATAGGTGTTACAGCAGCCTGCCTTCTTATCAGCAGGCAGAAGTTTAATGATGTGGGAGGATTTCCGCTAGAGCTTAAGGTTGCCTTTAATGATGTGGATTTTTGCTATAGCATCTTTGAAAAGGGCTATTACAACGTATGCTGTAATCATATCTTTTTAAAGCACCATGAGTCTCTTTCAAGGGGACTTGATAATATGGATCCCAAGAAGATGGAAAGGCTTGCAGTTGAGGGAGATACCCTTATGAGAAGGCATTCACATCTATACAATGTTGATCCTTTCTATAGCCCTCATCTGACAGAGGATGAGACTATTTCTGCCATTATCCCTAGAGAGGATTACACGGCTGTTGAGGATATTCCTTATTCAAACGTTACGATCCACGACAAGGGAATCAAAGGCGCAAGGGAAGATCAGTGTCTGAGAGTTGGCTGTGAGTATAACGGAACTTTAGATAACTGGCTCTATGGCGTAGTGGCAGATGGAGTCGATGATGGCTATTATCTTAAGGGCTATAGTTTTGTAATTGGCTCTGACAATGCTATTTTTGACAAAAAGCTGCTTCTTAGAAGGGTTGAGAGGCATGAAAGCGGGGCAGGCCCTGTGGACTCAAAGGTCTACAGCTTCTCCTTATATACCTGGTACAGGCCTGACATTAGAGTAAGGCTGCAGGATCAGGTAAATGTTGATCTTACAGGCTATAAGCTCAAGATCAAAAAGGGAGTGCTGACTCCTGGATTTTACCAGATAGGAATGCTTGCAATAGACAGGACGGGAAGGACGAAGCTTGTTAACTGGGTCCCTAACGTACTTATAATAAAATAAAGGAAAGAAGAATATGCAGGACGATTTTGATTATAAGTCCGCTTATGAGCGAGAAAAATTAAAGAGTGCAGATCTGGCTGAAAGACTTGCAGAGGTTGAGGACAAGAATCAGGAGCTTCAGTTTAAGCTGGATAGGATTAAAAATAATCCTATCTGGAAGGCAAGTACACCAGCAAGAAATGCAATGCATTTTGTGATAAGACAAAGAGACCGCTTGAGAAATCAGGGGTCACTTAGAGGCGTTATAGCCAAGATCAAGTACAAGCAGATTGAAAAAAAGGCCATGACTCATTATGGAACAGAGAGCTTTCCAAGTGATGAGACGAGAAAAGCCCAGGAGAGCACGGTTTTTGAAAAAGAGCCACTTATCTCCATACTAGTACCTTTGTACAACACTCCTGAGAAGTTTTTAAGGGACATGATAGAGTCTGTTTTGTACCAGACCTATGGTAACTTCCAGCTGTGCCTTGCAGACGGCTCTGACAGTGAGCATGTTGAGCTTGTAAGGACTATAGTTGATGAGTATAAGGCCAAGGATAAAGAGGCTTTAAAGAGCCTTGATCGTTTTAAAGACAGAACCAGGGGCCTTCAGGACGGCTCCAGGATTTCTTATATGAAGCTTGAAAAGAATGAGGGAATTGCCGGAAATACTAATCATTGCCTGGAAATGGCTGAGGGCGAGTACATAGGTCTTTTTGACCATGATGATATCCTTCATCCAGAGGCTCTTTACTGGTATGTAAAGGCTATTAATGAGGAAGATGCTGATTATATCTACTGTGATGAGACAACCTTTAAGGGTGATGATATCAACAAGATGATAACCATGCACTTTAAGCCTGATTATGCTATTGATAATCTTAGAGCCAACAACTATATCTGCCATTTTAGTGTGTTTAAGAGAACTCTTTTAGATGGAACAGAGCTCTTTAGGACAAAGTTTGATGGAAGCCAGGATCACGATATGATCCTTCGACTCACTGACAGAGCACAGCACATAGTCCATGTTCCAAAACTTTTGTACTACTGGAGAAGCCATGCAGGAAGCGTGGCATCCAGTATCAGCGCCAAGCCTTATGCAATTGAGGCAGCAAAAGGGGCTGTGGCAGATCATTTAAGACGCCATGGCTATGACCACTTCAAGATCACAAGTACGAGGGCTTTTGAGACAATCTTTAAGATTACTTATGAAGTTATTGGAACTCCCAAGATTTCTATAGTGATCCCTAACTGCGAGCACGCAGAGGACTTAAAGCGCTGCATAGATTCTATTTTTGAGAAGTCGGTTTATGACAACTACGAGATCATTGTTGTGGAAAACGGCAGCACTGGAGCAGAAATCAAGGGCTACTATGAAGAACTTAAAAACGGTGCCTTAAAAGACATAGTCAAGGTAGTTGATTTTTACGAGAACGGAGCTCACCTTAACGCAGATGGCAGCAAGCCTTCATTTAACTATTCTGCGGTAGTGAACTACGGAGTAGAATGCTCAAGCGGTGAGTACATAGTTCTTTTGAACAATGATACACAGGTTATTACTGTAAACTGGATGGAAGAGCTTCTTATGTATGCTCAGAGAGAAGATGTTGGAGCCGTTGGCGGCAAGCTTTATTTCCCTGACAGAAAGATCCAGCATGCAGGCGTTGTTCTAAAGCTTGGAGCCCACAGAACTGCCGGTCATTCACATTATGGCCAGGCTGGCATGAACCTTGGATATATGGGAAGGCTGTGCTATGCTCAGGATGTGAGCGCAGTTACAGGTGCCTGCCTTATGGTGAGCCGCAAAAAGTATGATGAAGTTGGTGGCTTTGATGAGACCTTTGAAGTAAGTCTCAATGATGTGGATTTTTGCTTAAAGCTTCGCGAAAAAGGGTACCTTAATGTATTTACTCCTTTTGCAGAACTGTTCCATTATGAGTCTCTTTCAAGGGGGCTTGATCTTGAGGGCAAGAATGCACAGCGTTATGAGAAAGAGTCAGAGCATTTCCGCACAAAGTGGAAGGAAGTGCTTGATAAAGGCGATCCATACTACAATCCGAACTTCTCGCTGGATAGAAGTGATTTCAGCTTAAATGTTGAGGGCTATTCCAGCTTGAGAACGCAGTAAATGCATAAAATATGATATAATTCAAAATGTATAAGGTTTTTAACCGAGCACGAGGAGGATAATAATTATGAGTGATGCTCAGAAACAGCTTGAATACTGGCTTAATGATTCTTATTTTGATGACGAGACCAAACAGGAACTTATGGCCATCAGAAATGATGAGGCAGAGGTTGAGGACAGATTCTACAGAGAGCTTGAGTTTGGTACAGGCGGTCTTCGTGGCGTTATAGGAGCTGGTACTAATAGAATGAACAAGTACGTGGTTCGTAAGGCTACACAGGGACTTGCCAACTATATCAAGAAGAACGGTGGACCAGATGCTGCCAAGAAGGGCGTTGCTATTTCATATGACTGTAGAAGATTTTCACCAGAGTTTGCCGATGAGACAGCTCTTTGCCTTGCAGCTAACGGAATCAAGGCTTATGTAAGTGATATTCTTCGTCCTACTCCAGAGCTCTCTTTTGCTCTTAGAGAGTTTGGATGTATTGCAGGTGTAATGGTAACTGCTTCCCACAATCCACCAGAGTACAATGGATACAAGGTATACTGGCAGGATGGTGCGCAGATCACACCACCTCACGACACAGGAATTATTTCAGAGGTAGTTGCTATCACTGATTACCATGAAGTTAAGACAATGTCCAAGGAAGATGCTATTGCCCAGGGGCTCTATGTATCTTTTGGTCAGGAAATTGATGACAAGTACATGGTTGAACTTAAGAAGCAGATCATTCATCAGGATGTTATCGATGAGATGGCTGAGAAGTTCACTATCGTATATTCTCCATTCCACGGCACAGGTAATCTTCCTGTAAGACGAGTTCTCAAGGAGCTTGGTTTCAAGAATGTATTTGTAGTTCCAGAGCAGGAACTTCCAGATCCAGACTTTACTACACTTGCTTATCCTAATCCAGAGGATCCTAAGGCCTTCGAGCTTGCGCTCAAGCTGGCAAAAGAGAAGGATGCAGACATTGTACTTGCAACTGATCCTGATGCAGACAGACTTGGAATTTATGCCAAGGATACAAAGACAGGCGAGTATGTTGCATTTACAGGAAATATGTCCGGAATGCTCATTGGAGATTACATTTTAAGAGAGAGACAGGCAACTGGTACAATGCCAGCTAATCCTGCTTTCGTAACAACTATCGTTACAACAAATATGGCCAAGACTGTTGCCAAGAAGTATGGACTTCATTATATCGAGGTTCTTACTGGATTTAAGTATATCGGTGAGCAGATCAAGCTCTTTGAAGAGAATGGTCAGTCATACAATTATGTATTTGGTCTTGAGGAGTCCTATGGCTGTCTTGCAGGAACTCACGCAAGAGACAAGGATGCTGTTGTTGCAGTAATGATGCTGTGCGAGCTTGCAGCCTTCTACAAGAAGCAGGGCAAGAGCGTATGGGATGCAATGATTGATATGTATGAGGAGTATGGCTACTACAAGGAAGGTCAGTACTCTATCACAATGAAGGGTAAAGAGGGAGCTGAGCAGATTGC
>JAEEGL011009580.1_pt1 | contig 12727 bp, 14 predicted proteins | sample 9134231 | NCBI WGS metagenome assembly JAEEGL01 (sample SAMN16246548, study PRJNA631951) | gut metagenome | biome: gut microbiome; feature: rumen; material: fiber-attached | host: Bos | place: Iran: Karaj | collected 2018-10 | reverse complement strand
GGCCGTATTCAGCATCCTCACCGGCGTCATAGCGCCTGTTGTAGGCATTGTCCGCAGCCACAAAACGCTCCTTGCTGTAGTCAGGAGTATCCTTGCCGCCCTCGGTCTGCCGGATCGCTTCGGCCAGGTCTTCCAGCGTTTCGCCCATCAGGACTTCGCCGGTGGCCAGTTCATCCACATAACCATCGGAGAAAGCGCTTACCAGCTTCTTTCCGGCTGCCAGCTGGTCGGAATCCTGTACCAGGTAGGCGGGCAGAGGCATTGGCGTGGAGATCCAGCGGCCGCCGATGTAGATACGGCCATGGCGGGTTGCACCGGATTCATCCATGAAGCGGTCGCCGCCCAGGCCAACGTAGATACCGCTGCCGGCGTTGGGGCCGCTGAACAGGCTCACAGCATCCAGATGGGGCCGCTTGTGGGTCCAGGTAAATCCGGCGGAGTTGGACATATGCCACAGATCGGCACCGGCGCCCAGCGCCATCTTGATGCCGTCGCCGTCGTTGTACAGGCCGCCCTGCTGATGTACATAGGGCATCTGCAGATAGCTGGAAACCATTTCCTGGTTGTGCTCGAAGCCGCCGCAGGCAAGCACTACGCCGCCGTTGACCTTGATCTTTACGTCAGCGCCGTCCTTGTTGATGATGACGCCGATCACGGCGCCCTCAGCATCGGTAATCAGCTTCTTGCCGGGAGCGGAGAACCACACATCGATCGGACGGGCTTTCACAGCTTCCTGGCACAGGTTGTAGTAACCGCGGTCGAAGCGGGAACCGGTGGCAGTCAGGCACAGGCAGTGCTTGCTGGCAGGGATTTCCGGGAATTCCGCCCAGTTGTAATACCAGTAATCGGTCCGTCCCAGCTTGTAGGGGTCGGTCAGGTTGCCTTCGCTGCCGTCAGCATATTTCCAGTCCTTGTTGGTGGCTTCCATGCCGGCAGAGGGATGATCGGTGGGAGAAATGATCGCGGGATCGCCGCCCATGGGGCCTGTCATCCAGGCATAGTTCTCCACGCAGCCTTCGCAGTAAGCACGGACAGCATCCGGATCCCAGTTCTGGAACTTGCCCATCAGGGTGGTCAGGTATTCATACAGTCCGTCCGCGTCATCGGTCGCCATAACAAACTGACCGGAAACCGCAGTATTTCCGCCTTCAGCGCCTTCGGGGGCTTTTTCAGCAAGCAGCACCTTGGCGCCCTGTTCATAGGCAGCCACAGCCGCATTGGCACCGGCTCCGCCGTAACCCAGTACTACAACGTCATACTCCGCGTCCCACGCGGTTTCTTCCTCCGCCTTTGCGTCACGCAGGTTCAGTCCGGCGCTCGCAACAGTCAGTCCTGCAGCGCCGATAGCTGCGCCTTTCAGGAATGAACGGCGGGAAATGTTCTTTTCCACAATAAAATCTCCTTCCTGTATAGCCACTCATCTGGCTTTTATTTGTACTGAAATTATAGTAACTTTTCTCTTGCATTAGAAGAAGATTTCTTGTATAAAGGTGAAAAGGGAAACCTTTTCACCCAGCAATAATCCCGAGGCGCATTATGAACACGAAAAACCTGGACACCTTCATCACACTCTCAAAGTACAACAGCATCAACGCGGCGGCGGATGCCTTGTTTATTTCATCTCCCGCCCTGCAGCAGCAGATCAACCGGCTCGAGTCGGAACTTGGTTTCCGGCTTTTTGAAAGAGGTTCTTCCGGCATCCGCCTGACCCCTGCAGGGGAAATCTTTCTGAGCGGGCTCACCAAAATCAGATCCGACATGGAATCCCTGGTGGCCCGCTGCAGGGAAACCGACTCACTGAACAAAAGTCTCCGGGTCGGAGCTATCCTCGGTCTTCAACCCGATCTGTTTCCCCGGGTCAGCGGTCCTTTTTTTCAGAAATATCCCCATATTGTGCAAAAACCGGTCATGGAAAGTGAAGACCAGCTTTTCATCGATCTGGACCGCGGAGCCCTGGATATCATTGAATACTTCGACTGTCCCCGTGCGCATGCGGCCGGGCGTTGCTTTGAACCGCTTTTCTGGGAGGGGCGGGATGTCCTGATGTCCCCCACCCATCCGCTTGTCTCCCGTGATATGCTGACACTCGATGATCTGGCCGGGCAGCATATTATCGTTTACCGTTTTGACCGTCTTCCCGGCCTGCGGGAGTTTGTGGAGAATCACTATCCGGATATCCGGATCAGTGAGGATCCCCACATAATGGATTTATACACAATGGTTCGTTCCTTTGAGGACGGGCATATCGGGCTGGTGCCCCCGCATGTGGCAAACCAGTTTTATCCTCTCCGGAGTGTCCCGCTGAAAATGGATATGCGCTGGCCCATCGGCCTTGTTTACCGGGAACCCCGCTCTGTTGTTGTCGGCCAGTTTATTGAAGTGGCTAAGCAGGTTTTCCGCCAGTATTCGGAATAAAATAAAGCCGGCCGTCTGAATCAAACAGACGGCCGGTACTTTTCTGGTGTGTTATTCTCTTTCCCTCGGTTTTGTCAGGCGGCAGGCCTGAATCCCGATCTCATAAAGCAAGATCATCGGCAGGCCCAGTGCCAGCTGGGATACCACATCCGGAGGTGTCAGAATGGCGGCCAGCACGAAAATGCCCAATACTACAAACTTCCGCTTGGAAGCAAGCATTTTGTAGTTGGTCCATCCGACCCGGGTGGTCAGGTACAATGCCACCGGCAGCTGAAACGCCAGTCCGAACGGAACAATGAATCCGAACAGGAAACTGACGTATTTGTCGATGGAAAGCATCGGGGTTGCCAGATTGTCTCCCGCAACCAGGAAGAAATCCACCGCCAGCATGTATACCGCCAGATAGCAGAAAGCTACGCCCAGCAGGAACAGGAACAGGGCAATCAGGAACAGGACCCGGAACGCCTTTTTCTCTTTCGGGAAAAGGGCGGGCTTGATAAAGCTCCAGATCTGCCAGATGACTACCGGGGAAGCCAGGATCAGCGCGGCGATAATCGCGACCTTGAATTTGGTGACCAGTGCTTCCGACATGGCGGTATAAATAATCTGGATCCCGCGTTCCGCGATCGGGCCGATGATCCAGGCCATCAGCGCATCGATCGCAAGGTAAAACACCAGGAAAAAGGCGATCAGCACCGCCGCCGCGGAAATAATCAGCACACGCCGCAAAGCCTGCAGATGGACCAGCAGCGGTGCGCCGCTGTCAGGTATGGCCTGCCCGTTTTCTTCCTGTCCGGCCTGATCTGATCCGTTTTGAAGCGCTTTGCCGTTCTTTTTGCTCATACGATCACGACAGCCTTATTATTTCTTCGCTTTGGCGGATTTTGCAGGCTTTTCTTCTTCCTCATCCTCGCCGGACTTGTTGTCGTCATCTTCCTTCACTTCATGCTTGAAGTCCTTGATGCTCTTTCCCAGGGCCTTGCCGACACCGGCCAGCTTTCCGCCGCCGAACAGTACCAGGGCCAGCACCACAATCAGGATGATTTCCGTAGTTCCAAGACGCATATATGTATCCTCCTTATGCCTGACGCTGCAGGCTTATTTTTTCATTGTCTCGTTTTTGATCTCTTCCGTCTCTGCCTGAATTTCTTTCCCGGTCAGCTGAAGCTCATCCTTCACGCTGTTCAGGCTCTTGTTCAGATCCCTGGAAGCGCCTTTCAGTTCGGAGGTGATATCCAGGTCGTTTTTCAGATCCTTCACGGACTTGCTGAGATCCGTGCTTGTATCCTTGATTTCCTTCTCAAGGTCATCCCAGCCGGTCTCTCTTTTCACTTCATTGATCATCTGCTTCAGTTTTTTCACCATGCGGCCCAGCCAGCGGGCCACCTTGGGAAGATCCTTCGGACCGACAACCAGAAAAGCGATCAGCAGTACAATAATCAGTTCCGAGAACCCGATATTGAACACGCTGCCTCACCTCTTCCGAAAACTGTTTTTTGATTATATGCTGTTTGTCCGGTTTTTTCAAGACTGCTTCCGGCCAAATGTCCGGAAACCTCCGAAGCCTTGTCCGGCCTTGGTTTATCCGCGTTTTACCCGGTCGCCTGACGCCTCAGTCCGTGATGTAGCGCCGGTGGATTTCGTCGATCACATGTGCCGTGCTCTGTTCCACCGTTCCCTCCCGGAACGGGTTCAGGAGATTGCCTGTCTCCAGCAGTTCAAAGTATCCTTTGGTTCCGCCGGCGCGGCACAAGCGGAGATAATCTGCCCAGGCCTCCTCCCTGTTCTCCTTCATCCGGCCGTAATACTGGAACGCGCAGATCTGGGCCAGCGCGTATTCGATATAGTAGAACGGGTAAAGGAAAACATGCTGTTTCTGCATCCAGAAACCGCCGTCCTCCAGAAACGCGTTGCCGTCATAGTCCCGCCAGGGCATATACTTCTTTTCAATCTCCCGCCAGGTTTTCCGCCAGTCCGCAGGTGTCATGTCCGGATTGGCGTATACCTCATGCTGGAATTCATCCACGCAGACCAGATAGGGGATCGTGCACAGTGCGCCGAACAGATGGGCCGTGATATACTTTTCCGCCTGCTCGCCGAAGAAATACTCCATCCATGGATAGGCAAAGTGCTCCATGGACATGGAATGGATCTCGTTGACTTCCGATGTGGAACCGCGCAGCGTATACACCGGAATTGACCGCATGGCCAGATAACCCTGGAAAGCATGGCCTGCCTCATGGGTCAGCACATCCACATCCGCCTGGGTTCCGTTGAAGTTGCTGAAAATGAACGGTGCCCGGAACGACGGGAATGACGTCATGTATCCGCCCGTCCGTTTTCCCGGCCTGGTCTCCAGGTCAAAGAGCCCGTATTCCGTCATAAAGCTGAAGAACTCCCCTGTCTCCGGACTCATCTCCCGGTACATCTTCAGGGCCTTCCCCACCAGTTCCTGCACGTTGCCGATCGGCATGGCGTTGCCGTCAGGAAACTTCAGGCCCTCATCGTAATAGCACAGCTTATCAACGCCCAGCTTTCTCCGCTGGGCTTCCCGGATCTCCGTCACCGCCGGCGTGATTGTCTCCAGCACCTGCCTCCGGAACCGGGCTGCGTCCTCCTCCGTGTAGTCAAAACGTTTGCGGTTGATATACGCCATCCGGGTATAGGTTTTGAAACCCATTTTCTTTGCCATGGTATTCCGGAGTGCGACCATTTCCGCATACTGTGCTTCCAGCGTCCCGCTGATCCGCTCATACAGCCCGGCCCAGGCCTCAAAGGCTTCCTTCCTTTCTGCCCGGTCAGTGCTCTGCATATGCCTGAGCAGTCCGTAGAAATTGCATTTTTCTCCCCGGAAATCTGTCATCGCGCCCGCTGCCGTCTTCTGATAGGCCTGCCGCAGTTCACCCTCCCGGATTGTCTCGGAAATAATCCGTTCATCGCTGGTCATCAGTTCCGCGTCTATTTTTCGGAACAGCTGCGCGCCGAATTCCGCTTCAAATTCCTTTCGGAAAACGGACTCTGCCAGCGTTTTCCGCCAGGCATTGAACTGCGGAATCATCTGTGCAAGGGATTCCCGCAGCCATTTCATTTCACAGTCATAGAATTCATCTGTCGTATCAATGGTATTCCTTACATGGCAGACCGAATACATCGTATCGATGTCCTGCTCCTTTTCCTGTACCGCGAAATAGGCTTCCCGGACCTCCGCATAGCTTTTTGCTTCCCGGACTGCCCTGGTTTTCTCCTCAACCAGTGTCTTCAGCGCTTCCGTATCCGGGCGTTGATAAGGCATTTCACTGAACCGGACCATAAATATCCTCCGTTATTTTCATCCATTATTCGCTCTTTTTTGTATATCAGCATACCATACTCCCCGCTTCCCGGGCAACAAAAACACGCTGCCGGAATGGGCAGCGTGGTCTGATAAAGCTTCCTGGCAGCGGAATTGTCAGTTCCCGCTTTTGTTGAACAGGGTTTTCTTTACAACGCCCTTCGGATCCTTGACCAGCAGGACAACCAGCCAGATCACCAGCGCCAGGGCCACAACAGAAAGCCCAAGGAACAGATCGTTCAGCATGTCAGCCGGGTCCGGCGTAAAGTATGCGGCTTTCAGTTCGGCATACTCAAAAATGGCATCCACCAGCCACATCAGGGACGCTCCCCAGAACATAAAGCAGAGAACGCCGATTTTCATCTCGCTTCTCTGGGCGCTCTTATACCAGATCGCCGTAGTAATCACCGCGGCGAAAACAGAAACCAGCAGCGTCATCTTTCTTTTCTCCTTCCTTATGCCTTCACTGTTTCAGCCTTCAGGGCGCGCTTTTCAATCAGGGCGGAAGCGCCAAGCATTCCAAGCCATACCAGCGTGACCAGCACAGCCATGGAAACGCCTACGGTCGCCATCTCGTGCAGCATCTCCGCAGCATCCGCCGGATCAGCCGCGGCAGTCAGGAAGGGGAACCACGGGACCACTTCGCCATGCCATACATGTTCAAACGCCAGCAGTGCGGAACCGCCCCACAACAGATTACCAAGCCATTTCAGTTTCCGTGAAAAGGGAATCTTCACAGCCTTTTCAATTGCACCATCCAGCCGGATATCCGACTCTTCCGGCGCCTTTTCCTTTTTCTCCATCACTTTTCTGACGACGGTTACCACGATTGCTTCCACAGTGGGCACTATAAAGCATGCCATTTCTGATTCCTCCCCGATATGATATTCATAATTATTCCTGTTGAATACAATACATGCTGAAGTTTAGTCTAAGTCAACATTTTTCTGCATTTTCTCCCGGACAGCTTCCCGGACAGCATTCAGCGGTTCATTATGCTCCCTCGCCAGTGCGGCAATATCCTCATATTCCGGTTTGGCCCGTTCCGCTCCCATCCCGGAAGCGTACTTGATCCGCACCTCTCCGTATGCCGTATCCACTGTCTCAATCCGGCGCTGAAGCACGTACCGGTTCATATCCTGGCGCCGGATCCCCAGTGTGGTGGTATGCTTCATGATCACTTCCGCCATGCTGTCCGCGTCTGCGGTCCGGCAGACCACTGACAGCAGGATCCCGGGCCGGTTCTTTTTCATGCCGATCGGCTGGGTATACACATCATGGGCGCCGGCGGCAAAGAGCTGTTCCATCGCGAAGCCGATATCCTCTCCTGTCATATCGTCCAGATTGCATTCGAGCTTCGTGACGGTCTGTTTCTGGCCCTCGCTTTCTCCCAGGAACGCCCGTACGCAGTTTGCCTGCTCAAAGTCCTTCTTTCCCATACCGTAGCCGATGGCCTGAACCGTCATCACCGGGCGGTCACCGAACCGGGATACAAAGTGCTTCAGCAGTGCGGCGCCGGTGGGTGTGCACAGTTCTCCCCTCACCTGTCCCCCGTAGGAGGGAATTCCTTCGAGAATCAGGGCAGTCGCCGGCGCGGGAACCGGCAGGATGCCGTGCGCGCAGTGGACATGGCCGCTGCCTGTGTGTACAGGCGAAGCGATTACCTGATCCGGTGAAAGCATTTCCATCAGCAGGCAGACGCTGACCACATCCGCCACGGCGTCCATGGTACCGACCTCATGAAAATGAATCTCCGTGACCGGCCGGCCGTGCACCCTGCTTTCCGCGTCCGCGATCAAAGAATATACCGCCCTGGCATCCGCCTTCACTTTCTCCGATACATCCAGTCCGCCGATTAATTCATCAATGTCCTTTACTGAAGCATGATGATGGTCATGGCCATGATCGTGCCCGTGGTGGTCATGATGATGATCATCACTGTGGTCATGATCATGCTCATGATGATGATCGTCCCCGTGGTCGTGATCGTGTTCATGCCTGTGATGATGGTCATGGGGCTCCGCGTCTGCCGGCTCTTCTTCCTCACCGTCCACCGTGACACGCATATGCGTTCCGGTGATTCCGCATTTTACGGAAGGCTCCGCGGTAATCTTCACACCCGGCAGCCCGATGGAATTCATTCTGTCCACGAACCCCTGCCGGTCGTCAGTCAGTTCCAGCAGCGCCGCCGTCAGCATATCCCCTGCGGCACCCATACCGCATTCCAGGTACAGCGTTTTCATTCGGAGACCCTCCTTATTTGTTCAGCGACATGCCCGTTCTTTCCAGCGCTGTCACCAGGACGGGAATCAGCACAAGCTGCAGGACAATGCCGGGGAACGGATTCGCGAATGCCTTTGTCCAGAAGAACAGCCATGTAACCTCCGTGCTGATGAATCCCAGGCCGGACAGGCACAGATAAAGAATCCCGTAGATAATCCGCCCGGCAATCATCGCCGTCACCAGCGCGATATAGATTCTCCATATCCCGGTTTTTCTCCGGAGCAGGCGATAGATAATTCCCGCCACAGCTCCGTATGCCGCCAGTTCAAATGCCATTACCACCGCATCCGGGAACATCGCTGGCATACCGAAAGTGACTGAGCGAAGCAGCGGCGCGATAAATCCCACCGCCAGTCCCCAGGGCCAGCCGCAGAGGAAACCGCACAGCAATGCAGGAATATGCATCGGGCACAGGCTTTTACCGATCTGTGGTATCTGTCCTGTCACAAACGGAAGCACCATGGCCAGTGCCAGAAATAAAGCAGCATATGTCATTTTTTTAATCCGGCGGGAATCCAGACGCATCTTCTTTTCTCCTTAATCCGGAATCAGATCCGGTAAATATAGTTTTCCTTGCGCGGGGCAGGCATATTGTTTTCCTGCGCAGCGTAACCGAGAATGCAGTGGCCGATGCCTTCATAATCGCCTTCGATGCCCAGCTGTTTCAGGATTGCTTTCCCTTCCTCGCTCTCAAATTCCTCTTTGGCCCGGTGAATCCAGCAGCTGGCAATGCCCAGGGCATGCGCCGCGTTCATCAGGTTGCCCAGCACAAGGCTCCCGTCATACAGGTAGGTAGGCCTGGTGCGGTCGGCCAACACAACAATGACCACAGGTGCTCCGTAAAACGGATCATTGTTTGCGCCGAAAACGCTGGCATTCATCTTTGAAAGCTGGTCACGGACCTTCTTGTCTGTAACCGCAATCATAATGGGAGATTGCCAGTTCATGCCGGTTGCGGCGTAAGTGCCCGCTTCCAGAATCTGCTCCAGGATTTCTTCCGGGACAGGATCCGGCTTGTAGCTGCGGCAGCTGCGGCGTTCTTTCAGGGTCTTGAGCGTTTCATTCATGATGATTCCTCCCTGTTCAAAATGGTCATTCAAAACAGAATGGTGTCTTTTTATATGTTAAATCTTATAGCTTACTCTAAGTCAATGTTTCACCGCTTTTTTTGTTGGAAAAACGCAAAAAAACAAGCAGGCTTCCAGGCCTGCGTTGTCTTTGTTCTGTCAGTATATCCACCCGGTATAGTTGCAGCATTCGCAGCCTTCCCCCATACAGCAGCCGCAGATAACACGGTTCTCCCCCGTTTTCACACGGGACCTGACCCGCGGAAGTGTCTGCCCGCAGACTGGTGCTTTGTCCGAAAACAGATATGCCTGAAGCTCCTGGGAAGCGATACCGTCTTCGGTCATGCCCGTCTGCCGCTGGAAAAGGGTGACACGCTCCATGGCAATGTCATTATATACATCCGTCATCTTTGAACCGTCCCGGATATATCCGAGTTCCTGTAGGCGTTTTTTCAGGGCAAGGACATCCTCTCCCCTGTCGCCTTTATTCAGCACCCGGTAATCCAGGATAGACAAATCAGCTTCCCGGTACAGAATCAGGAATTCGGTTTTACAGTATCCCTTCTGGTTCCTGTATGAAACCCGGCACCATGCTTCATCCTCCTGTTCCACCAGAATGCAGGTACCGTTCGGAATCTCGTCTGTTACCCGGCCCTTTTCGCTTGCGGTTGCCCGCATCTTCAGCGGGCCTTTCCGGGTCATCACCTTTGCGGCGATGCCTGTCTGTTCCTCGGCAGGAGAAACACACAGAACGGAAAGGAACACCGTGATGCACATAAGCAGGATAATTCCCTTTTTCACAGCTGCTTCCCCTGTTCTTTCTGCCACGCAAGTTCAGCGTTGGTCAGATGCAGATACTGTATTCCGTCTTCATCATAAGTCTCAAGGCGTCCGGTAACAACGATGCTGCTTCCGTCTTCCGGATAATCTGCCGGCCAGCTGTAACCATCCGGCCGGACAAACTCAATACCCTGCGCGCAGCACGCGGTGGCATCCGGAACAACACATGCGTGATAGACGTTGCCTTTCAATGTATCCTCGTAAACATTGTACAGGCCGGCCATTTTAATAACTTTTCCCAGATACGGTGCCGGATCGGTCATCAGGTTGTAAATCTGCGAATAAACCACTGTTCCGCTCATACAGGACAGATCAAGATCCACCTTTACCGTTTCCGCTGCCTCCTCCGCTCCTGCTGCCGCAGGCACCTCAGTTGGCCCGGACTGCTGCGCGGCGTTATTGGATGAGGAGCAGCCGGCCATGACTGCACAGATCATACAAAGAACCAGTACCAGCGTCATTTTTTTCATTTTGCAATTCCTCCCTTGATTCTGTCTGCCAGGCAGAATATAAGAAACGCCGCGATATCCACCGCCACAATGGTGGATCCCACCGGTGTGTTTCCGAGAATTGAGATCAGGATACCGAGCAGTGCGCAGATAACCGACAGGACTGCCGAACAGATTGTAACGCCTTTAAAGCTCCGGAACAGGCGCATTGCGCTCATGGCCGGGAAAATGATCAGTGCGGAAATCAGAAGGGATCCCACCAGGTTCATCGCCAGCACAATAATCACCGCGATTACCACCGCAATAAGCAGGTTGTACGCTTCCGCCCTTGTCCCGGACGCGCGGGCAAAATCCTCGTCAAATGTCACGGCGAAAATCTTGTTGTAAAACAGGATAAAGATGATCACCACCGCAATGGAGAGCCCGGCGCACAGCCATACTTCCGCTTTTGTCAGTGTCAGGATGGAGGCGGAACCGAACAGTGTGGTGCAGACGTCGCCGGACAGGTTGGCGGAAGCGGAAAAAAGGCTCAGGAGCAGATAGCCCACCGCCAGTGATCCGACTGAAATCATGGCAACGGCCGCGTCCCCCTTGATTTTGGTATTCTGCCCTGTACGCAGAAGCAGAATTGCGGACACAATGGTAAACGGCAGCACGAAGAGCATATCGTCTGTCAGATGCAAAACCCCGGCAATCGCCATCGCGCCGAAGGCTACATGGGAAAGGCCGTCACCGATAAACGAAAAGCGTTTCAGCACAAGCGTCACACCCAGCAGTGAGGAGCAGAGCGCGATCAGCACGCCTGTAATCAGGGCATAACGCACAAGAGGAAAATCCAGATACATTCTCAGCGTCTCAATCATGCGTCATCCCTCCCCTCCTGAACCAGGAAGCGTTTTGACAGCGTACTTTCCTTATATTCGTCCACTGTGCCGAAGAAAATCTCGCTGCCGACATGAAGGATATGGGAAGCATAGCGGACCGCTGCTTCTATATCGTGGGAAATCATGATAATGGTCACGCCCTCCTGGTTCAGCCGGCGGATCAGGTCATACATCTCCGCTGTCACCCGCGGATCCAGGCCGGAAACCGGTTCATCCAGCAGAAGAATCTTTTGGGTGGCGCAAAGTGCCCTGGCCAGCAGCACGCGCTGTTGCTGGCCGCCTGAAAGCTCCCTGTAGCAGCGCCGGGCAAAGGGCAGAATTCTCATCCGCTCCATGTTTTCCCGGGCCAGTTCCTTGTCTGCCCTGCTGTAAAACGGCCGTCTGCCGGCTCGTCCCTGACAGCCGGACAGGACAATTTCCCGCACTGTTGCCGGAAAATCTCTCTGGACCACAGTCTGCTGGGGCAGGTACCCGATTTCATTTTCTTTCAGTCCCTCTCCCCAGGTAATTTCTCCGTATACAGGTTTAATGAGCCCCAGGATGGTCTTCATCAGGGTACTTTTCCCGGACCCGTTCTCGCCCACAATGCAGAGATAATCTCCTGTATTGACCGAAAATTCCAGCCCTTTCAGTACAATGTGGCCCTCATATCCCAGCGCCAGGCTGCTGCATGTCAGTTGTGCCATTATTCTTCTCCTCCGGAGTGCGCGGGGAACAGGAGGGTTGCTCCTGTCCCCCGTGAAAAATCGTCAGTTCAGTGCTTCTTTCAGCACGTTCAGGTTCGCTTCCATCGCGGAGAGATAAGTCTTTCCGGATTGAATATCCTGTGCTGTGGTTCCCTGCATGGAATCCAGCGAGAGAATCTTCTGGTTCTTGGCGGTTGTACTCTGCACAACAGTTTCCGCGATCTTCGTCTTGGGGTTTTCAATGGTCAGCACAGCGGGAAGCGCCAGCTCATCCACCTTCTGTGCAAGGAAGATAATTGTCGCGAAGCTGGCTTCGCTTTCGGCGGAGCAGCCGGAGAATGCCGCGAAATAATCCAGGCCGTAATCATCCGCAAGATACCGGAAGGGGAAACGGTCGCCGAAGAGAAGCGTCTTGTATGCCGCTTTGCTGATCATCTCGGTATACTGCGCGTCCAGACTGTCGAGCTTTTCAGCGTAGGCAGCCGCGTTTCCGCGGTAGGCATCCGCGCAGTCAGGATCAATTTCAGCCAGCGTTTCGGCAATCGCCGCAGTCAGTTTCTTTGCGTTGCGCAGGGAAAGCCAGACGTGTTCATCCGCCTCGTCTTCATGCTCATGCTCATGATCATGGTCTTCATCATGGTCATGATCCTCGTCATGATCTTCATGATCGTTGTCTTCATCATGGTCATGGTCCTCGTCATGATCTTCATCATGGTCATGGCCCTCGTCATGATCTTCATCATGGTCATGGCCCTCGTCATGATCTTCGTGG
>JAEEGL016552306.1_pt1 | contig 12728 bp, 9 predicted proteins | sample 9134231 | NCBI WGS metagenome assembly JAEEGL01 (sample SAMN16246548, study PRJNA631951) | gut metagenome | biome: gut microbiome; feature: rumen; material: fiber-attached | host: Bos | place: Iran: Karaj | collected 2018-10 | reverse complement strand
GTACCTTCTTAAACGGACACGTCAACACCGTTAATTTTTATATTCACCATTATATTACTGTTCTTTTCCTGATTATTTCTTGCTTATAGCCTTGAACTTACACTGTGCCATACAAGCGCCGCACTTTACGCACTTAGCAGTGTCGATCTCAAGCGACGGGAGCTTGTGTCCTTCCGCAACGTAATCGGTCTTGCTGATAGCGTTTGCGGGACACTGTCTTGCGCACATTCCGCAGCCGATACATTTTTCCTTGTCGATAGAGAAGGAAAGGAGATCTCTACATACGCCTGCGGGACAGGTCTTGTCCTTGATATGAGCGATGTACTCGTCCTTGAAATAGCGGAGAGTGGAAAGTACAGGGTTCGGAGCAGTCTGACCGAGACCGCAGAGGGAGTTGTTCTTGATGTAGTAGCAGAGCTTCTCCATCTTGTCGAGGTCTTCCATTGTAGCCTGACCCTTTGTGATCTTGTCGAGCATCTCATAAAGACGCTTTGTACCGATACGGCAGGGTGTGCACTTACCGCAGGACTCATCTACCGTGAATTCGAGGAAGAACTTTGCGATATCAACCATACAGTTGTCCTCGTCCATAACGATAAGTCCGCCGGAGCCCATCATAGAGCCGATAGCGATAAGGTTATCATAATCAATCGGAACATCAAGGTGCTCTGCGGGGATGCATCCGCCGGAAGGACCTCCGGTCTGGGCAGCCTTGAACTTCTTGCCGTTCGGGATGCCGCCGCCTATCTCGAATACGATCTCACGGAGCGTAGTGCCCATGGGGATCTCAACGAGACCGGTGTTATGTATCTTACCGCCGAGAGCAAATACCTTTGTGCCCTTGGACTTTTCGGTACCCATGGATGCGAACCAATCAGCACCCTTGAGGATTATCTGGGGAATATTAGCGTAGGTCTCAACGTTGTTGAGGACTGTAGGCTTCTGGAACAGACCCTTTTCAGCCGGGAACGGAGGACGGGGTCTCGGCTCACCGCGCTTGCCCTCGATAGAAGTCATAAGAGCTGTCTCTTCGCCACAGACGAATGCGCCCGCGCCGAGACGGATATCGAGGTTGAAATCAAAGTCCGAACCGAAGAGGTTCTTGCCGAGCATTCCGCGCTCTCTTGCCTGATCGATAGCTATCTGGAGTCTGTGAACGGCGATAGGATATTCCGCACGTACATAAACATAGCCCTGTGTAGCGCCTATAGCATATCCGGCAATGGACATAGCCTCGATAATAGCGTGGGGGTCACCTTCAAGCACGGAACGGTCCATGAATGCGCCCGGGTCACCTTCATCGGCGTTGCAGCATACATACTTCTGATCCGCGTCCTTGACAAGGTCACGGGCAAGCTGCCACTTTCTGCCGGTGGGGAATCCCGCACCGCCGCGTCCGCGGAGACCGGATTTGAGCACTACATCTATAACGTCCTGCGGGGACATTTCCTTCAGGACCTTCTGAATAGCCTTGTAACCGTCTTTTTCGATATAATCATCTATATTTTCGGGATTTATGACACCGCAGTTGCGCAGAGCAACACGGTTCTGCTTTTTATAGAAGTTCGTCTCGTTGTAAGCTATGATTCCGTCGGGAGTCTTTGTCTCCTCGTAAACATATTCCTCAACGATACGGTCATTTACGAGATGCTCCTCAACGATGCGGTCGATATGCTCCTCGTTCATCATAGAGTAAAAAGTACCCTCGGGATAAACTATCATAATAGGGCCGAGAGCGCAAAGACCGAAGCAGCCTGTTCTGACTACTTTAACATGATCGGCGATACCTTTGCTTTTGATTGCCTCTTCAAGCTTGTCTGCTATCTTCATACTTCCGGAAGAAGTACAGCCTGTACCACCGCAAATTAAAACCTTACGATCCATATTTGAATATTCCTTTCAATTTATTGACAGTAGTTTATTTTGCGATCAATCCGCATATTTATCGAGAATGCCCTGAAGCTGATCGTTGGTCAGCTTACCGTAAACATCGTCATTCACAGTCATTACCGGAGCAAGACCGCAAGCACCGATGCAGCGGCACGCGTCGAGAGAGAACTTCCCGTCGGGAGTGCACTGTCCCTCCTCAATGCCGAGTATCTCTTTAAGCTTGTTGAACACATCGCCCGAACCCTTAACGTAGCAGGCTGTACCCAGACATACCGAGATGCGGTACTTGCCCTTGGGATAGAGCGAGAACTGGGCATAGAACGTAGAAACACCGTAGATCTTCTCCATCGGGATACCCGTCTCTTCGGAAATGATGCTCTGTACCTCGATAGGCAGATAGCCGTAGATCTCCTGCGCCTTTTGCAGGATAGGCATCAGCGCACCAGCCTGACCCTTGTGCTCGTTGATCATACTGCGAAGCGCTTTTTCCTGCTCGGCAGTACCATTAAAAGCAACCTTTACTTTTTGTGTGGAACTCATTTATAGAACCTCCTTTTATTGGATCGCCGCACAGCGTCCTCGCATTATGTGAAAAATATAACACATATATACAAATTGATTATAGCACAAATCGGACAAAAAAGCTACTGCTTATTTTTGACAATTTTATACCCCGTTTTTGTGCATTTTTGACAAACTTCACAGTTAGCTGTCGCTAACTTTACGTTATTTCCACTAATAAACGCTCTTTTATCCTTATCGGGAAAAATTTTAACACATTTCTAACAAAAATTGCTTTACATATTGAAAAAAATATGTTATAATATATTAAAATTTCATGAAACGGAGTGTTCTCTTATGGAATGGTATCAGCAATCCGCATTTTATCACATCTATCCCCTCGGCTACTGCGGCGCCCTTGAGCGCAATGACTTCACTTCCGCGCCCGTGAGCCGCATTTTGTCCGTTATCGACAATATCCCCCATATAAAGGAGCTCGGCTGCAACGCGGTATATTTCGGACCGGTTTTTGAATCCTCATACCACGGCTATGATACAGTCGATTATACAAAGATCGACAGACGGCTCGGTACGAACGAGGATTTCAAGAAGGTCTGCGACACCCTGCACAAGAATGGCATCCGTGTTATCATAGACGGAGTGTTCAACCACGTCGGACGGGATTTCTGGGCATTCAAAGATGTCAGAGAAAAGCGCTGGGAAAGTAAGTATAGTGACTGGTTCCACCTTCGTGACGGAAAATCGCCCTATGATGACAACTTCTGGTATGAAGGCTGGGAAGGTCATTTCGACCTCGTAAAGCTCAACCTTTATAACGGAGACGTAAAACAGTACATAAAAGATTGTATCACCGGCTGGTCAACTGAATTCGGTATAGACGGCCTTCGCCTTGATGTCGCGTATTGTCTCGACCTCAACTTCCTTAAAGAGCTTCACGGTCACTGCAAGTGGCTCAGGAATGACTTCTGGCTCATGGGCGAAACTCTCCACGGTGACTACAACCGCTGGATGAACCCCGATATGCTCGACAGCGTTACCAACTACGAGTGCTACAAAGGTCTTTATTCCAGCTTCAACGATATGAATATGTTCGAGATAGCTCATTCCCTCAACCGTCAGTTCGGCAAGGAAAGCTGGTGCCTGTACAGAGGCAAGTCCCTCTATTGCTTCGTTGATAATCACGATGTCAGCAGAATTGCGACAATGCTCAAAAATAAGGAGCACCTCGACCCGATATACTCCCTGCTCTACACCATGCCCGGTATCCCCGGTCTCTACTACGGAAGCGAGTACGGCTGGGAGGGTGACAAGAAGCAGGGTGACGAGGCTCTTCGCGTAAAATTTGAGGCGCAGGAAGACACCGAGCTCACAAAGCATATAGCCAAGCTTGCGAAATTCCGCACCCAGAGCGAGGCTCTTGCTATCGGCGATTACAGGCAGCTCGAGCTTCACAACCACAACTACGCATTCAAGCGCGAGACCGAGAACGATACGGTTGTCACAATGATCAACGCAGGTGAGGAATACACCTTCAATGTTAATGTTGCGGGCGAGTTCGAGGATATCTTGACCGGCGAGAAATTCGACCTTACACAGCCCGTTACGGTCTCAGAATGCTCCTCGCGCGTTTTCAGAAAAGTATAAGCGGCGTTCATAACGCTTTTAATCATGCACAACACAGGAGGACAGAATTATGCCGCATATTGGTATAAAAATGCTCGCAGGAAGAAGCGAGGAACAGAAGAAAAAGGCTGCCGAAGCAGTCAAGAACGCACTTGTTGAGGCTCTCGGAATGGGCAGTGACCACTACGTTACCTGCACTATTGAGGATTTCGACGCTAAAGAATGGCAGACGGTATTCAAGCAGGAAGTTACCGACAAGTCCGATAAGGTCTATGTAAAGCCGAAATACGACCCGAAATCACTTCTGTAACAACGAACCGCCGTACAGTTTCACGCTGTACGGCGGTGATTTTTTACTAATTCATATGCGCATCCCCTGCCACCGGCAGGGGATGCGATCATCGAAAACCTTATTTACACTTTTAAAGGGCTCCTCTAAAAACCTATTGTCGTTCAGGCGTGCCGACATAAAGGCGGCAGATTGTACAAATTTTTCGCAGGCATACTGTCGTATGTCAAGGAAAATCTGTGCAATATGACGGCTTTAGGGCGGTACGAATGGGCGGCAAGAGGTTTTTAGAGGTGCCCTAAAGAACAGTGTTATATTAATGTGTTCAGTTCGGATATGAATTCGGGAAATTTTTTGTATGCGAGATAGTGCGGTCTGCCATTGTATTCAAGATAAGTCCTGAAGCGCTCGGTAATTACCGGATCGGTAACCATTCCGAGGACATCCGTCTCCGGAACGAACTTTGTTTCGGAGTTCTCGTCCGATGCCCGCAGCTCACCGCCCTCGTATGTGCAGATAAAGTCAAGTACAAGCTTGGTGGGAACGACCTTCACGCCGTTATAGCCCGGATATGATTCGGTATTCGACGAAACGCAGAAGAGCTCTCCTACCTTCACGCAAGCTCCGGATTCCTCGAATATCTCGCGTTTCAGCCCTTCAATGACATTCTCGCCGTTCTCGACCATACCACCGGGGTATTCCCACCCACGCCTGATGTTTTTTACAAGCAGTATATCGCCCTTATCGTTCCTTATAACGCCCGCAGCAGCAACAATATGCGCCGGAAGTGTCTTCTCATCCATCAACGAACGTCTTCCCTTCTTTTTTCAGCTTGAAAGTGATATTTTTCGGCTTAAGTCCGCCCTGCGCAAAATACAGTCTCACGGTCGTGTAACGCGAGAAGAACTGCCCTTCCCTCGTTATTTTAAAGTCTTTGCCGCCTGTACCGTTGAAAGTGAAATTGCACCACGCCATACCGAGAACAAAAAGCGTCACGGGTATCTGCGCAAGCTCACCGCTCCCGGAGCTTGCCGTCATCGAAACATCATAAGCACCAAATTTGCCGATATCAAGCACGAACACGTAATTCGAGCCCTTTTCCGCCTTTATGCCGTCGAGCGGTACTGTTACCTCTCCGTCCAGCTTAAATACCTCAACATTCTCCCCAAGCTGCTCGTTTTCTTCCTCGGGTCGGTTGATGATCTTCACTTCTTCGACCGTGCCGATCAGTCTGTCCATTGCGCGCGTAGTCATTGCGAAACGAAGTATGTTCTTCGCATTTCTTTGCAGTTCGCCGCGGGTAAGGCCGCCGCTTCCGAGCATGGAAAGCGTGTTGTCGTTGTTGTTCTCGCCGTCGGAGCATACCATATAGGTATCGTTCTGCGCACGCGCCATTGCCGCAAAATCGGACTTGTCGGGCTTGCAGCCGCGGCGGTTGATATTTGCCCACCAGTCGGTCATGGTCATACCGTCGAAGTTCCAGTCGTCACGCAGCAGCATTGTGTCAAGCTCGTAATTACCGGCTGTCCAGACGCCGTTCAGTGAGCCGTATGTCGTCATTATTGTCTTGGCGTTTCCACTCTGCACCGCGATACGGAAGCCCTCAAGATATATCTCACGCAGCGCTCTTTCCGATACTATGGAATCAAGGAAGTGACGGTTGAGCTCCTGATTGTTGCAGCAGAAATGCTTTATCGTGCCCGTCACGCCTGCTGTCTGCAAGCCTTTCAGCTCCGAAGCAGCCATCATTCCGGAAAGGTACGGATCTTCCGAGAAATACTCGAAATTGCGGCCGTTGAGCGGATGACGGTGGATGTTCATTCCCGGGCCGAGCAGGCAGTCCACCTTGTTCGCGGCTATCTCAAGCCCCGCAAGCGAGAACAGCTCGTATATCAGCTCCTTATTGAAAGTCGATGCTATCATCGTGCCGTTCGGCAGGCTGAACGCTTTTGTGCCGCAGTCAAGACGCATTCCGGAAGGACCGTCCGATGTGCAGCAGCTCGGTATGCCGAAGTTTATAAGGCCTTTCGATACACCTGCAAACGCCGATGTCGTGCCGGGAGTTACCTTCGGGCTGCCCATACCCTCTCCGCGTATTATGCAGGCAAGGTCATTGTCGGAAAGCTGCGCGACAAACTCATCAAGCGTATTCTTGCCGCTCTTTACGTCGGCAAGCTTTATTCCCTTGTCGCCGGTCTGCGGTATCTCTGCGGGAAGATTCTCAGCTATCAGCTTATCCGTGTCAAGCTCGCTGAGCGGAACGGGTTCTGTACCCTCTTTATATCCGTCACCGTCCGCTACCGGGATAACGCGGTCAAACGCAGTATGCGGCGCGAGCATCTGCTTACCGTTCTCGTGCATCGCCGGTAAGTCGGGTATATAAGTCTTATCAATATTGAATGTAAAGCACTTCTCCGCACTGCGCACATCGGCTCCGGCATAGAGGTTGTACTCTCCGGCTTCGACAACGAAACAGTCCTTGGACCCGCTCTTTCCGGAATCATCATACGACCTGAGCTCACTCTTGTCAATCTTCAGTTCAATCGTCTGAGATCCGCCGGGTGCGAGTTCCCCGGTCTTTTCAAATCCCACAAGGACTCTCGAAGGATTTCCGAGCTTTCCCTGCGGCTTCTCACAGTATAGCTGTACTACCTGCTTTCCGCTGTACTTATCACCGATGTTTTTAACTGTCGCCTTAACGGTTATCACATCATCGGAGTCATCCGCCTCGACAGATATCTCAAAATCGGTATATGACAGACCGTAACCGAACGGATAGCGTACTTTGTCTTTCGCAAACGTCTCAAAATAGCGGTAGCCGACATAGATATCCTCAACGTAGATGCACTTGTCGGGGTCTCCGAAATTCCGGTCGGAAGCATGGTCGGAGACCTTGTATGCTATCGTGTCGGGGAGTTTTCCGCTCGGGGAAACTTCTCCGGTCAGCACACGAGCCGTGCCGGTGCCGCCGACCATTCCGCCGTGCCATACTATCATAAGCGCGTCGGGTGAAGTATCCGCGCTGTCAAGGAACGACAGGTCAACAATGCCGCCGATATTCAGCAATACCGCCATTTTCCCGAAATGCTTTCTGACCGTCCTTAACATATCGGTCTCGGCATCGGTGAGAAAGTACGAGCCCTTTTCGGGCTTCATATCCTGTTCCTCGCCCGCAGTTCTGCCGATAACAACTATCGCGGTATCGCTTTCCGCAGCCGCCTGCTCTGCGATGCTGTCATCGAGAGGCATCTCCTTCTGCGACCACGGTTCGCTTCCCCAGCCCTCGCCAAGCGCATAGGGGTTTTCACTATCCCACTTCTTATAGATATCAAGCAGCTTCTCATTGATAAGCACTCCCGCATCTATAAGGCCGTCGGTAATGCCTGTTACTTTTGATACGTTCACCATACCACCCGAGCCTGTACCGCTTTTATAATAGTGCAACTGTATTCTTCCGAACACAGCGGTGTTCCCGCCTTTTTTCAGCGGGAGCGTATCGTTTTCGTTTTTCAGAAGGATACAGCCCTCGGAAACGGTCTTTACGGCCGCCTCGATGTATTTGTTCCAGTCAACTGTTTTTGCCATTGATGTTACCTCCGGTGTTTAAGTTGTTTATTCTAAAGGCTTCTGCGAACGCATAGCCAGAAATGTCGGGATATTCAGCTCGTGAAGGCGGCCTTCTCCGTTTGTGTCTTCATACAGCGCAAGCAGTGTGAAGCCGGCCTCAAGCTGACCGTTTATCTGCTCTTCAAGCGTGTGTGAGAATTGCATACCCGCATCAGCCTCTTCGAGCTGCTTTCGCTGTTCTTCATTTGCAATCGGGTCAAACGGAAGGCTGTTCACTATTGCGGTCTGTTCATCATCAACGATGTAGTTGACATAGTGGTCAACGCCCGACAGAAGAAAGCCTCCGGGTCTCAGCACACGAAAACATTCTTTCCAGATCGGCTTTACTTCCCTTACATAGCAGTTTGAAACGGGATGAAAGATAAGGTCGAACTCACCGTTGTCAAACGGCAGCGTCTTTGTCATATCACCGCGGATGATCCTTATACTGTACCCCTCACGCTCGGCTACCTGCTTTTCCGACGCTATCTGACGCTCCGAGTAATCCAGAACGGTGCACTCTGCGCCGAGTGCCGCGAATACCGGCATCTGCTGACCGCCGCCGCTCGCGAGCCCGAGCAACTTTTTGCCTTTCAGGTCACCGAACCACTCATGCGGCACCTTCTTTACGGGAGAAAGATGAACATCCCACTTTCCCCGGACAGCGTCAAGATACTGCTCATGGGTTATAGGTATGCCCCATTCCCAGCCCTGTTCGATCCATCTGTCTATAGTCTCTGCATTTATATCGCTGTAGCTCATTTTTCTCCTCCGCAGTACTGATTTATGACCGCATACGACGGATCGGCCGACATTTCGTCATATTACTTTTCAACATCTTTTCAGCCGTCAAAAAGTTGAAAGTTTTTTGTTTATTCATACAAAGTTGACATTCCGTCACACATTTTCCTTATTCGCGGAACACCCGTTTTTTTCGGTTTTCGACATTTTGTGACACATTATCCGGCATCATTCAACCGCGTCAGATGCGGCAGCTTTGCGGTTTGTCCGAAAACTGCCCACAACATCCGACAAAAAACAACACTTTAACTTTTATTATTTTTCAAAAACTGCTGAAATGTATTGCCTTTTGCCAAAATATATGCTACAATGAACTCACAAAAAACATAAAAACGGAGGATAACAAAATGACAGAAAAAATCAAGGTACTTATCGGCGATGATTCAGCGGAATTCGGACTCACCTGGGCAAACCTCATCAAAAAGGAAGGTATGTTCACGATCGCCCGCCGCAAGAACGGAAAAGTAATTCTTGACTCAGTACTGAGCGACATGCCTGATTTCCTCATCATCGAAGCGAAAATGCCCGAGCTTGACGCAGCGTCTCTTCTTGAGGAGATCACAGCTGTCAGGAGCGAGCTGCCGGTAACGATCGTCGTGTCGAATATCAACACTCCGGAGCTTGAAAAAGAGGTAATGGACGCGGGAGCAAGCTACTTTATGGTGAAGCCGTTTGCCCCGGAGATCCTGATAAGCAAGATACGCTCTCTTTCAAACTACAAGAGGATAGTTTCGCGCGAGACCGGAAAGGAAGGTGCAAACATCGAGTATGTGGTCACCGATATGATCCACCGTATCGGCATCCCTGCACACATCAAGGGTTATCACTATCTCAGATGTGCGATCATTCTTTCTATAGGAGATTCGGAAATGATAAACAGCGTCACGAAGCTGCTGTATCCGACTGTTGCGCAGAAGTACGGCACCACCGCTTCACGGGTGGAGCGTGCTATACGTCACGCAATAGAGATAGCGTGGGACCGCGGGGATATAGATGTGCTTAATGATCTGTTCGGCTACACTATACACACCTCTCGCGGAAAGCCGACCAACTCTGAGTTTATCGCTCTTATTGCGGACAAGCTCAGGCTCCAGTATTTCCCGAACCTCCCGATCTGATGACAGCTTTCGCTCAACGAAATACCGCACATACGGTGTGCGGTATTTCATTTTATCTGTGAATAATAAATATCAGAGTTTAATCACATTTGACGACAGGCTTATATTAACTTTTGAAAGTATCTCGTCGGGCGTTGACGGGTATTCGAGATATCCGCCCTGCATAAGCTCCGCACCCGCGTGCCTTGCAGCCTCGTACTGACTGCTGTATTCTATGTTCTTGACGCTTGTTCTGATACCTCTGCTCACTGCAAGCGAGAATGTCGTGCTCAGCAGGACATCGTCGAATTCACCGCCGGAATTGGTCACAAAGCTCGACCCTACCTTTATCATATCGATATAGGAGTTTTTGAGGACATGAAGCGGCAGATATTCATTGCCGAAGCTGTCTATACAGATCGACATTCCGAGGCGTTTGAGCTTTCCGAGCGTTGACGCGGTATCGTTGTACGACAAGACATGAGCACTCTCCGGCACCTCGGCGATAAGTTCGGGACCCAGGAGACCGTGATTTGCTATCTCGGCCCTGAAACGCTCCGGGAGCGTCCCGGTCTGCATCTCGTGCGTTGTAAGGTTCACGCTCACCTTTATATCCCTGCCGGTAGTTTCCCTTATTTTACGACAGAATTCGCAGGCTTTCGGAAGCACCCACAGGTCTATTGAAGTATCGAGTCCGACCTTTTCCATCATACGCATAAATACCTTGGGAGAGACACTGCCCATGCTTTCGCTTTTCCACCGAAGCAGAGTCTCGTAGTGATCTATGACGCCTTTCAGATCAAACACCGGCTGGAACACTACCTCGAAATTACGCATATTATCGGCGATAGAACGTCTGAGTTCGCTTTCAAGGTTGAACGCAGCACCCTTGGCATCAAGGAACTCACGATTGTAGAACGCGAACGTATTCTTTCCGTATTCATTAGCGCGATAAAGCGAAAGAGTCGCGGCACGGTACAGATCTTCGCTTGACATGGTCGAGCTGTTATATACTGCGATACCGATGGCTGCCTCAGCGTACTGCTCCACACCGTCAATGACGAACGGCTCTCTTATGCGGTTCAGTATCCTCTTGGTGATATCCTGCGCTTCATCGGCGGAGCATTCTCTCGCGACGATCATCATAATACTGCCTGAATAGCGGTAAAGTCCCTCGCCGCCGATTTCGGACGAAGATATAAAGTTCGCCACCTCTTTAAGAAGCTTGTCGGTGTATCGCTGACCGAACACCTCATTCAGAAAGCGGGTGTTTATGATCTGCACAGCCATAACGGCACCGCTGCCGCCTTCCTTGATTATCCGGGAGATATCTATATCCAGGCGGGCTCTGTTCTTGATGCCGAGCATACTGTCAAAGAATGCGAGATCGTACAGCTGACGGTTCTTTTCCTCTATCTGTTTTTCCGACTCACAACGGAAGATAATGGAAGAAACGACCTGCGAGATACTTCTTATCATCTTTCTGTCGTTGTAGTTCCAGACGTGTGGCTTTTCACGAATAAGATACACGATAAGGCCGTTAACGCCGCTGTTGTCGCTCATTTTTGATACAGCAAACGCCGAAAGTCCGAGCTCGGGGTAATGGGTATCAATTTCGTTGGAAAAATAATGGTCAATATCGGACATCTGTTTTCTTATCTCAGTATAATGCGCTTTGGCAAATTCATACACATCGGTGAGAGAATTTTCGACAGCCTCGTATCGGCAGAATTCTCTGAACTGATCGTCCGTACCGAAGCCGTATGCCGCGACCCCTTCGAGTTTGAGGTGATTACAGGTCATTTCAAGGACACGCATAAGCGCGTCGCCGGCCTTCTCCTCCTCCATTATTACCGACTGCATACTGTTTATGAGCATCTGCTGCTCGACATTTGCACCGAGCTGACGGTTTACCGCATTGGAGTTCTCGGTCTCGTTGTAGAGCGCTATTATGGAATGCGCTATACTCGAAAGGCAATCGGTCATACCTTTAAGATAGGGCTCGGCAGCTTTTACGGCTTCATAATCATCGGAGCCTATGTACCAGTACGCGCCGATACGGAAGCTGAAGCGAACCGGATATTTAGCAGTAAACGGGTATTTCAGCCTGTCGGTCTCGCAGGGTGAACATATAACCTCGTCATTCTCGTCAAGCAGCGCCGTGAACAGTCTATTGTCCGCAACAAACGGCTTCTGCAGCCGCAGCAGGTAGTCCCGACCGCATATTTCGAGCAGTGAAGCGGTATTGTTGTTGAGAACGGATATTTTCTTGCCTTCACGGCTCTCAAACGCGCTGATAACATTATCGTTCGGAGCACTTTCTATATATCCCGAGACATCGAGCAGCATTCCCGAGAAACGATTATGCACTTCCGTCTTGCGGCAGCACATATAAACCCAGTGGAGCTTTCCTTCATGCTCCATACGGAAATGTGTGTTAAGACGCTGATCGGTGCCGTTTGAAAAATCGGCGATAGTGTCCATGAACACAGGAAAATCATCAATATATACAAAATCGGAAAACAACATCGGCTTGCTGAGAGATTCACCGCCGTACTCGCCGATGACTGTGAGAGAAACACTTCCGGAAGCATGTACGCTTATATCCAGACAATTGCTTTTTTTCAGCAAATCGAACAGATCCGTCATTCTAACACCTTCTTACTCAGGAAAGCGCGCGAACGCATTCCTTTAACATATATATGGTCTGCCGGACAGCCGCCTTATGCGGCTTCAGCATGTCAAGAAAGTCTGTTCAGCGGCGCTTACGCGCTGTCTTTCCAGACGGGACAAGGGGCATAGTGCTTGCCTTTATGCGCCGCGTCCATGCGGCGATTTGGGCAAGCCTTCCGTGCGTCCTGCGCTACGCGCCCCACTGCACGATGCAGTGCAGGTTGTCG
>JAEEGL015655949.1_pt1 | contig 12728 bp, 11 predicted proteins | sample 9134231 | NCBI WGS metagenome assembly JAEEGL01 (sample SAMN16246548, study PRJNA631951) | gut metagenome | biome: gut microbiome; feature: rumen; material: fiber-attached | host: Bos | place: Iran: Karaj | collected 2018-10 | reverse complement strand
GCCCTGTCGGACGCGCCGACCTGGATTGTGGATCCCGTGGATGGAACCACCAACCTGATCCATGATTACCGGTGCAGTGCCGTATCCATCGCGCTGTGTGAAAACCGCAAGCCGGTCGCCGGCCTCATCTGGCACCCCTACACGCAGGAGATGTTCTACGCGGAAGCCGGCCGCGGGGCAGTCATGAACGGAAAGGAAATCCATGTTTCTGAAGCCCCGTTTGATAAGGCCCTGATCGCCATCGGTACCGCGCCGTATTATACGGAACTGGCGGAAAAGAGCATGGAACTGGCCCTGGCGTACCTGCATTCCTGCGCGGACATCCGCCGGAGCGGATCCGCCGCGGTCGATCTCGCGTACCTGGCCTGCGGGCGTCACGATGCTTTCTTTGAGCTGAACCTGAAACCGTGGGATTACGCGGCCGGAAGCCTGATCGTCCGGGAGGCCGGCGGGGTGGTCACCATGCCGCTGGAGCCCGGGGAAATGCGGTATGACCGTTCCGCCGCCATTCTGGCATCCAGCGCCGCCATCGCGGATGAAGCCGCAGCCGTGTTCGCACGCCACATCACTTGCCTTCCGCAATGACCCGGAAGCTCTGATCGGTTTTACGCGTTCCTGCTCATCTGTTCCGTTTGCGGATCATGATTGCCAAAAGCCCGGACTCCCTTATTTCTCAGCGGGATCCGGGCCTTCTTTTTGCTCGCGGCCAGCTTTTGGACTGCCTGTTTCTCCGGTTTACAGTTTCCCGGCAATCTCTTCCAGATGCTTCCGGGCGTCTTCCGCGTTTTCCGGCACCGTGTTTTCCAGCGTCATCGGCAGGTTCCGGGAAGCGGCGAAGGCGAGGAGCTGTTCATACCGCATCGATCCGAGTCCGCAGGCACAGGCCTTCATTTCTTCGCCGCGGATCACGTAGTCTTTCATATGCAGGATTTCGATCCGGTCCCCCAGCAGGGATATTGCTCTGCGGATGATCTCCTCCGCCTGTCCGGCCGTCCGGGGTGAAAGCAGGTTGACCGCATCCAGGATAATCCGCAGATTCGCGGAAGGAACCTCCTCCAGCATACGGGCCGCGCGTTCCGGGGTGGAAACGATATGGTACCAGACCGGTTCCACTGCCAGCAGCGCGCCGGTTTCCTCCGCGCAGCGCACCACCGGCCGCAGGCTGTCCAGGAACAGCCGGAAGGCTTCCTCGCTCCGGGCCGGGTCACTGAATCCGGACTCCGGATTCGCAGGAGTTTCCGTGCCGACAACCCGGGCTCCGGCCATCGCGGCAAAGCGCAGATGCGCCTTGTAGATTTCCTGGGTGCCGGCGCGGCGTTCGGGATTGGGATCCGCCAGGTTCAGGTAGCATCCCAGCACGGCGCACTCCATCCCGGCCTCCCCGAATTCCCGCAGGAAAGCAGCCGCGTACTCCGGCGTCAGTTTCTCCGGCGCGTCCGTCATCGCGAAATCGTTCAGTACCTTGCTGAGGGCGGTATGGGCACAGGAAAAACCCTGGGCTTTCGCAAAAGCCAGGCGTTCTTTCAGGGTTCCGGGGGCTGTGTCATGCAGGCGAATGCCGATGTTCATACTGGTTCCTCTCCTTTCAGAAACGGGTTCGCAGGTTATCTTACGCCAGGTGAACCGCCACGGCTTCAAAAGGCGCTTTCAGTTCCACGGTCAGTTTTCCGTCCGCCAGGGAAACATGGTTGTTTTCCGAGCACATGACCCTTTGGATCGCCTGTCCCTCCACAGGCAGCTCCAACTGCCGGGGGATGCTGCCGCCGAAAGCATGGATCACCGCCAGCGTTTCTTTCCCTGCCTGCCGGACCACCGCCTGCCAGCCCTCCGGATGCCGCCAGCTGGCGGATACCTCTCCGTGAAATGCGGATCTGCCGTCCCGGATGATATGACGGACTTCCCGGTAGAAGCCGATCCCTTCCGTCACCTTCTCCCACTGTTCCGCGGAAAGATGGATGACGTCACCGGAAATGCACATGACCCCCAGGAAGGTATTGATCAGGGAATAATTGATCCTTCTCAGGCTGTCCCCTGCCTGCAGCACCGCCCAGATCTGGCTCTGTGCCGGCAGGATCACCCGGTGCAGCGCCCCGGCAATGATCGGGATCTCCGGGCATTCATGGGCGTCCGAGAAGGAGGCCATATCCGAAACGGCCATCAGCGACGGCTCCAGCCGGTGTCCCCCGGAGGAACAGTTTTCGATCACCAGGTCCGGGATCGCTTCCCGCATCCGCCGGAAGAAGCGCAGCGTTCCCTGCATGTTCTGCCGCAGGCCTTCCCCCGGGCTGTCCGGATCGTCGCAGCCGATCCCGATGCAGTCGTTGTAATCCACTTTGATATAGGCAAATCCGCATCGCCTTAGCAGGCCGGTCACCCGTTCCTCCAGCCAGCGGTGCGTTTCTTCCTTCCGCATGTCCAGAAACCGGCGGTTGTCCGTATCGATCACGGTACCGAACCGTTTCAGCAGCAGTTCTTCCCTCCGGTATGTTTCGGATCCCCGTGCGCAGGTTTCCGGTTCAAACCAGAGTCCGGGCTTCATTCCGTGGGAACGGATCATGTCCGCCGTCGCTTTCAGGCCCTCCGGGAACATCTCCCGTTCTTCCGGAATCCAGTCTCCGCCGCAGTCCGACCAGCCTTCCCCGGGTTTCCTGTACCACCCGGCGTCGATCACCAGGTACTCGAATCCCCTGCCGTCCAGGCATTCCGCAATCTGCCGGAGGTTTTCATGCGTCGGATTTCCCCAGGTCGTACAGTATTCGTTGAACATCACCGGCAGCGCATTTTCCGGCCGGGGCATATCCCGCTTCTGCACGGTCAGCAGCCGCTGGGACGCCTCGTCCACGCCGCCGCAACCGGCCGTGATATATGCTTCCGGCGTGTCAAACGTCTCCCCGGGCTGCACGGTCTTCGCCCACTGGCCGAAATCCTCATCCGCCAGGGACGCCATCATATTCAGGCAGTCGTCTTTCCTGCGGATCTCGATCTGCCAGGAGGAAGGGCAGGCCAGCTGGACCGCCCAGGTGACCCCGGCCATCCGGTCCTCCAGTGCTGCAAACGGAAAATAATCCCGAACCGGCATGGATCCCTTCTGGCCGAACTTGCACAGCCGCAGCGCGTGGCCTGTCCAGGATCTTTCCAGCATTGCTTCTTCGATGGTTTCGCTCTGCAGTCTTCCCTCCGCGCTCCACATGCTGCGGATCCGGTGAAGCACCAGCGCACCGGCCGCGTCTCCCTCCGTAAACGGCGTAATACCGGACAGATTCAGGCTGGAAAGCAGGTTCAGCGTAACCGGTTTTGCGCCGGTATTCTCAAACTGTGCCGAGACCCGCAGCGCCTCCAGGCCCTCCTCCCGGCATACCCGGTGCCGGACGGTCCTTCCGTTTCCGTCAGAGATGGTGGTGATAATGGTATTTCCGTCCTTTTTCTGGGAAACATACTTCATTGCGTCGGTCGCCGTTGTACATGCCAGGGTATGGCCGTTTCCGTATCCGCTGGTCAGCTGATCCCCGCGGGCATGGATCTGCACCAGCGGCTCCGCGGTGTATTCCTTCTGCAGTCTCCGGTCCCGCAAGGCCAGGGGAATCAGCTGCATGCTGACCCGTTCCTGATCGTCCGCGGAATAGATCAGCAGCATATCCCCGAGAATATATTCACTGATTTCCTTCATTTCCCTGTACCTCCGTCTTCTGCAAACGCCTCTGCGCATTCCGTCAGCTGTTCCGTCGTGGAGAACGTAACGATCGGGATCGCGGTAACCGGCTGACCGGCAAAATAGCGCAGGGACGCATGCGTCACGTCCCTCGCGCTGCCCAGCGTTCTCAGCTTCTCCAGCAGATGTTCGTTATGTTTGTTGTCGTATGTGCGGTGAAGTTCCTCCGAGATCGGTCTCCCGGCACAGCGTCGGGTAAGATACCCTTTGGCCAGCGCGGAGAAACACATGAAGTTCAGGCGGCTTTCGGTCCCCAGCCGCATCATCTCCGGATCCATCACCACATAGGATGCGGGCAGTGCCTCTGTATTCGGTTCCGCCATGCTCCAGAGAAGCTCATTGACAACGAACGGGGCTTTCCCCGTTTGCTTTGCATATGCGATCGCTTCCGCCGTGCGCCGGGCGGTCCAGTTTGAGCAGGCTGCGTACCGGACCTGTCCCGCCCGGATAAAAGTATCCAGGCAGTCCACGATCTCACTGACCGGCAGTTCCGGATTATCGCGGTGCAGCATATAAAGATCGATGTAATCCGTCTGCAGGAAATCCAGGCTTTCATGCAGGTCCCTGGTCAGCTGCTCCGGCGTCACCCGGCAGACTTCCGGTGCGTCGAAATCATAGTGACCGCCCTTCGTGCACACGACAAGATCCTCCCGGCGGTGCCTGCGGATCCAGCGTCCGAGCGTTTTCTCGCTGCGGCTTTTCTCCCCGGGAATCCAGTCGCTGTACACATGGGCGGTATCCACGAAATTACCGCCGTATTCCAGGAAACGGTTCAGATGCTCGTCGACCCGGCGTTCATCCAGTGCGGTTCCGAAGTTTACCGTTCCCATGCACAATCTGGAAACGGTCAGGTCTGTCCCGGCGAGTTTTACTGTCTGCACGCGTCCGTCCTCCGTGTCCGATGTGGTTCCTTCAGATCTCCGGCTTCGCCGGTTCAGCGCTTCAGTTCCGGATGATTCCGGTAATAGGCTTCCTTGTCCAGGTACATCCGCTTGTCGGCGGTCTTCAGGGCGGTCCGGATCTCCCCGCAGGACCCGTCTTCCTTTTTTTCCACCGAAAGGATACAGGTCATCCCGCTGAAATGATTCACAAATTGCTGCAGATCCATGGAAACGCCTCCGTCTGTGATTGTCCTTCTGCAGTGCTTATCATATCACAATATTCCCAAAAAGAGACATCCCGTTTTACGGTGTCCCGGTTCCTTAATTCTCCGTTCCTCCGGCATCGGATCCCGGACCGTTTAGGATTTTTCGTGCCGTCTGTTCTCCTCTCACGGTACTTTTCGGGAGCATATCCATTGTAAGAAGGGCGTGCGCATGATAAGATCATGAACGGAGGATAAACAATATGGATCTGAAAGCTTTCTGGCAGGATGTAATCTCACAGGACAGGGAAAATCTCCCCTCCTGGTTTTGTGAAGACGCGGTAATCCGCTGGCACTGTACCGGCGAGCAGTTTACGATTGCGGAGTACGTCCGGGCGAACTGCGAATACCCGGGCAGCTGGACCGGGGAGATCGAGCGGGTCGAAGAATGCGGGGATACCGTCATTCTTGCTGGCCGCGTTTCCCCGGCGGACAAAAGCGCGTCCTTCCACGTCGTCAGTTTTCTCCGGCTGCGGGACGGAAAGATCGCTGAAATGGATGAATACTGGGCGGACGACGGAGAGCCTCCCGCATGGCGCAGAAAAATGAAAATCGGAAAACCGCTCAGCTGAAGCTCCTTTACTCATGCCGTCTAGAGACCGGATGTTGCGGAGGTGTCCATACCTGTGACCATTCCCTTGTTATACTGCGACGATTCTCTGATCGTCTGTGAAAAGCCTGTCGGGGTATCTTCCGAATCCCCGGGACTGCCCGACCTGATCCGAAGTCAGGAGGGCTTTGCCGTGCTGCCGGTTCACCGGCTGGATCGGACGACGGGCGGCGTATGCGTTCTGGCGCGGACTTCGCAAAGCTGCACGTCGCTGCAGCACCTGTTTCAGCAGGATCGCGTCATAAAGGAATACCTGGCCGTTGTCTGCGGCGTCCCTGAACAAGGCGCCGGTTCATTTTCCGACCTGCTGTATCACGATCCGCGCTCAAACAAAACCTTCGTGGTGGACCGGCCGCGCAAAGGCGTGAAGGAAGCTTTCTGCGAATGGACCGTCCTGGAGACAGCGGAAAGGCCGGAAGGCGTCGTCAGCCTGGTGCGGGTTTTCCTGCATTCAGGCCGCACGCACCAGATCCGCGTGCAGTTTGCTTCCCGGCGGATGCCGCTGGTCGGGGACCGCCGTTACGGCAGCAGAATCCAGGCCGGTGTCCCCGCGCTCTGGTCCGAACGGATCAGTTTCCCCCATCCCTTTTCCCCGGCGGAAACCGTGGATATTGTCTCTGCGCCGCCGTCTTCCTTCCCCTGGTCCTGTTTCCCGCAGATCTGATCGGTGTTTTCCGGTGCCGATCTCGGTGCGTGGGACAAACCCCTGACGTTACGCTGAAAACACGGTCCGGGAAGCTGCCTTTGAAAGCCGGAAAAGCGGATGCCCCGTCAGCGGGGCATCCGCTTTTTGCAAGATCCGCAGGACAGTTTACGCCTCTGTCATATCCAGTTCCAGGCGTTCTTCCGGCAGGCCCTCTCCCGCAACGGTCAGGAGGATCCGCCCCGTTTCATAACCCGCCCGGAGAATCGCTTCCGCCCGTCCGCGGAAGCTCGTGGTTCTGTTGTCTGTATAATCCTCATCCGTAACCGGCCTTGCGGTGCCGAATCCGGCGAGCAGCGCCGGCCCGGTCAGGTACGCCGTCAGCGGGATCTCCGCGTCCGGTACGACGTTTCCGGCCCCGTCCGTGATCTCGATCCCGATGCAGATCAGGTCGTGCCCGTCCGCTTTCATCCCGGTTTTTTCGGGTACAATCCGCAGTCTTTCGGCCTTTCCTGCCGTCACAAGAACGACGCGGCTTACTTCCTGTCCGTCGGTATAGCTGACAGCTTCCGCTTTTCCGGGTTCATAGACGGTTTCGAAACGAACGCTGTCCGGCAGCGGACGGTTCCGGTCCACCGGTTTCCGTCCGGCGGAACGCCCGTTGATGAACAGTTCAACCTCCTGTGCGTTTGAGAACACAAGCAGCTCGACGGGTTTTCCCTCCTGTCCGGGGTAATTCCAGCAGTTCCGGACGTCCGGGAATCCCCACGGGCTGATCAGTTCCTTCTTTCCGAAGGTTTCCGGCGGGTAAGCGTACAGGAAGGTCTGCCGGTTCTCCCAGACCACGCTGCGGTAGTCGCCCTGGGGCCTTCTGCGGCCGGTGATATCGTAATCCGCGTCATTGGCCGTTCGCCAGGGATACGGCGAGGAGGTTTGCGGCATCAGTGCCCACGGACCCTTCTCCAGCAGCGGATCGCCTTCCTCCAGGCTGACGGCTTTGCCGATACCTGCCTCGCCCAGGTAATCCCATGCCGTCCAGGTAAAATCGCCGATCACATAAGAATGCTTCTTGACCAGCGGCCACCGGAAACCGATCTCTTTCGGGAAATTCTCCGATCCCAGGATCACGCGTTCCGGGAACATCTCATGGTCCCGCTCATAAAGATCCTCCAGGTAGTTGTAACCGACGATATCCAGCCCGTTGGTAAAAGGTTCCGTCCCGTGTTCCCACTGGTCTTTGCGACCGTCCCCGGCGTTCTGCGCCTGGTTTGTTCCCTCCGCCAGGAAATCGTCCAGTCCGCACCAGAAAGAACAGATTCCGTTGCTGACCGGCCGCGTTGCGTCCAGGCGGCGGATGCAGTCTGCCAGTTTCGTCGCCAGCGTATAGCCTCCGTTCAGTCCTCCGCGTTCCGGGATCTCGTTCCCGGTGGACCAGATGATCACGGACGGATGGGATCTGTCGCGGCGTACAAAAGCTTCCAGGTCCTTCTCCCAGTCTGTTTTGAAATACTGGCTGTAATCGCCTCCGCGCTTTCCGATCCCCCACGCGTCGAATGCTTCGTCAAAAACATACATTCCCAGCCGGTCGCAGGCCTCGATCAGCGCCGCGGACGGCGGATTGTGCGCTGTCCGGATCGCGTTGAATCCGGTTTCCTTCAGTTTCCGGATCTTTCTCGCTTCCATTTCATACAGGGATACCGCTCCGATCAGTCCGTTGTCGTGATGGAGGCATCCTCCCTTCAGCTTGACCGTTTTTCCGTTGATCTGCAGGCCCCGCACCGCGTCCGCTGTGATCGTCCGGATCCCGAACAGCACCTCCGCTTCGTCTTCGTCCTGTGTGTCCTCCTTTTCGAAATGCGTCCGGAACCGGCCGAGATTCTTCACCCGCACGCGGATCCGGTACAGGTTCGGGTGCTCCGCGTCCCAGAGCAGCGGATCCTTTACGGTCAGTGCGATCCGTGCGGTGGTCCGGTCTCCGGCATCCACTTGAACGACCCGTCTTGCTTCCGCCGCCGTCTCCCCGGTCGCCTCGCAGACCATGGACACTTCTGCTTCCGCCAGGCGGTTTTCCCCGGTCCGGTTGCAGATCTCCGTTTCCGTCTCCAGGAAAGCGTATCCGTCCGTCGTTTCCCGGGTCCGTGCGAAGATTCCGTCCGGTGCGATATGTACCTTCGGCCCGTACAGGAGTTTTACCCCGCGGTACCGTCCCATGACGGTATACCAGCGGGAATTCGGCTGCATACGGGTGTTCAGGTTGACCGTGATCCGGTTCTCCGTTCCGTATGCAGCCAGATTCGTCAGGTCCACACAGAACGGCGCATACCCATAGTGCTGCAGGCCGGCCCGGCTGCCGTTGACATCCACCGTCGCATTCATCATCGCGCCGTCGAACTGAAGCGCAACGCAGCCGTTCTCCCATTCCCGGGGGATCGGCAGGGTTTTCGTATAATTGCACAGCCCGCCCGTAAAATAGCCCATATCGGCCTGCGCCGGAGCATCCGGACGGACTTCCGTGCCGATCATGGCGTCGTGCGGCAGGTTCACTTCTGTTCCGGGATCGGTTTGCAGCATGCTGTACATATCCAGGAAGCCTTTCCTGAACGTCCATTTTTCGTCGATCGGGACAGCCTTCATCGTTTTCCCTCCGTTTTCTTCAGTTTCAGGATATCTCTTTACCGGATAGTTTACCCCGGAGCAGCCTCCGGCGCAACAGGATGTGAAGGAATGACGCCGCCGGATTCGGATTCATACAGGATTTCCCGTGCGGCACGGCGAATAATCAGCATATACGAAAGTTCATATGGATGGATTGCCGGACAGCAACGGACAGGAGAGCACTATGGGAATTCTTGCGATCGGGGCGGTTTTTGTCGATATCAAGGGATACCCGCTGGAAAAGTTTATCCCGGGCGGGCGGAACGTCGGGCGGGTTGTTCAGACGCATGGCGGGGTCTGCCGGAACGTCGTGGAAAACATCGCCAACGTGGAACTGCGCCCGACTTTTGTCAGCGTTGTGGATGATACCGGTCTCGGGACAGACGTCCTTGAGCGCCTGAACCGGCACAAGGTCAACACGGACTATGTACTGCGCCAGCCGGACGGTCTGGGCACCTGGCTGGCAGTCTTCGACAACAGCGGCGATGTCATCGCTTCGATCTCCAGCCGTCCGGACCTCAGCAAACTGTTGACTGTGCTGGACGAACAGGGGGATTTCCTGGTCGGAAATGCAGACAGCATTGTGGTGGAGATCGACATGGATGTTCCGATCCTCAAGCGGATCTTCGCCCTTGCGCAGAAGCACGGAAAAGACGTCTACGGTGTGGTTTCCAATATGTCTATCGCCATGGAGCGGCGCGACCTGCTGCAGCAGACTTCCTGCATCGTATGCAACATCCAGGAGGCAGGCATGCTGTTCTCCGAAGACTATTCCGAAATCTCCGCGGAGAAAATGCAGGCGATCCTGCCGGACAGGCTGGTCCGCGCCAACATTCCCCGGATGGTCGTCACCCTCGGCGCTCTCGGAGCAGTATATGCGGAAGCCGGTAAAGAGAGCGGGATCTGCCCGTCCCCGAAAGTCGATCCGGTCGATACCACCGGCGCCGGAGACGCGTTCTTCTCCGGTGTGGCCATCGGGCTGACCTATGGGAAAACACTGAAGGAAGCCTGCGATATCGGTACGCGTCTCGCTGTTTCGGTAATCCTGACCAAGGAGAGCGTCTGCCCCCGTTTCCTCCCTGAGGAGTTCGGCCTGCCCGAAGTCACCGGATAAGCGTCTCCGGCTTTCAGAAAAATGCCTCCCGGCTATTGCGTTAGAGTGCACTTCAAGAGATAAACTGACCTGGACACCGGCCGCAGAACAGATCCTGCCGGATCCTGTTCCGCGGCAGTTGTTTTCGCATGTTTCAGAGGGAGGAAACGCGGATGTGGGATATTCTCGCCCGGGCCGGATGCTTTGCAGCCATCATCCTGCTGGGTATTCTGCTGCGCCGGGCCGGTTTTTTCAAAAAAGAGGATTTTCATGTGTTGAGCAGGATCGTGATCAACATCACGCTTCCCGCTGCCATCATCACCAACTTTTCGGGACGTGAGCTGGATTATTCCCTGTTCCTTCTGACCGCGATCGGGCTGCTTTTCGGCTTTGCCTGCATGTTTGCAGCCTGGCTGCTGAACCGGCGCCGGAACGCCGCCGACAGAGCTTTTGCTTTGCTCAATACTTCCGGCGTCAACGTCAGCAACTTTGTCCTTCCTTTTGTCCAGGGCTTCCTGGGTCCTGCCGGCGTCATGGCAGTCAGCCTGTTTGACGTTGGCAACGCGGTCATCTGTCTCGGCGGCGCGTACGGCGTGGCGGATATGATCGTGAACCGCAAAAGCCGGTTTTCTCTTCGTCCCGTGTTCCGGTCTCTGGTAAAGTCTGTTCCGCTGATCACCTATATCACCATGTGTGTTCTCTCCGCCCTGCATGTCACCCTTCCCGGACCTTTCGTGGATCTGGCGGGCATTGTCGGCAGCGGGAACTCGTTCCTGGCCATGCTGATGCTGGGTGTCGGATTCCAGATCAGTGTCAGCCGGTTCCCGGAAGTGCTCCGGATCCTGCTGCCCCGATACTTGATCAGCTTCGCGTTCGCGGCGCTGTGCTGGCTGTTCCTTCCGGTCTCGCCCCTGTACCGGAGTGCCCTGATCATTCCGTTCCTTGGTCCTGTCAGCAGCGCGGTTCCGGTATACACCGCCAGGCTGAAGGGAGATTATGAGCTTTCCAGTGCCATTAATTCTTTTTCCATCCTTGTCAGCATCCTGCTGATCGTCGCGGCGCTGCTCTTCATTGCATAGCGGATTCACATACAGCGGCCTGGTCCGGTTCCGGATCAGGCCGCTGCTTCGTATTACCGTACAGGTTTGATGTTCAGGTTGACGCCGAGAACGTCCTCCGAATCGACGATCGTCCAGCTGCTGCCGGGATAGATGCCCAGAGTGCGGTTTGTATCAAATCCGGCCTCACCCAGATGATCGATCACCGCGTCCCGGTCCTCTCCGGTTTCAAAGCCGATATGATGTACGCCGTTTCCGTGCTTGTCCAGGAATTCCCGGAAGGTGCTGTCCCCGCCGACAGGCTGGTGCAGTTCCAGCACGAAGCCGTTCATGGGGATCACCGCCACCAGCAGATCGCAGGAAACCGGCCTGCCCCGGTATGTATAGTTCTCTCCCCCTTCCAGGTGCGTTGTCCGGATCTCCGGTTTATCGATGCCGAATATCTGCGCCCATTTTTCAGCTGCCTGCGCGATATCCTTTACGATGATGCAGATCTGGATAAATCCGTTCCTGTCCACCGGTTTACTCATGGTTTTCTCCTTCCTTTCCTCTGATCTGATAGGTCACATAGGCAAACCTGCTGCTGTCCGGAGCCCAGGAATTGACGTTGATCGTTCCCTGTCCGCCAAATAGTCTCTCCACGGTCCGCAGGCCGCTTCCGTCCGCGTTCATCAGCCGCAGTTCCACGTGCTTGTGCGGAACATGCTCCCCCGGAGCCACGTCCCCCTTCCGGTAGCACACCATGGACACCAGTTTCCTGTCGGGCGAGATATGCGGGAACCAGGTGTTCCATTCCGTATCAAACGTCATCTGCTGCTGATCGGATCCGTCCGCTCTCATCCGGAACGCCTGCATCAGACCGCTCCGGACTGAATTGAACCAGATGTATTCGCCGGCACTGTCATACTCGCTGCCGTCGTTCAGACCCGGGGCATCCGTCAGCCGTGTCTCGGTGCCGCCCTCCGCGGGGATCGTATAAATATCGTATTCCCCGTTTCTTTCCGCGCAGTAGGTCAGCGTTTTCCCGTCCGGCGACCAGCCGTGCAGGTAACTCGGTGCCAGCGGAGTGATCAGCCTCGGCATACCGCCCGTCATCGGTACGGTATAGATTCTGGATTTGCCGTCCTCCTTCGTCGCATGGGATACAGCGATCATTTTCCCGTCCGGCGAAAGGACGTGGTCGTTGTTGCACTGGTCCGCAAAACCGGTATCGATCCGGGTGGTGATCCCCTCTTCCAGGTCGTACCGCCAGATCTGACCGTTGCTGTTGAAGACCAGCGCCTTTCCGTCCGGCGTCCAGTTTGGCGCCTCGATCAGGAAATCAAAGAAGTGTACCGTTTCACTGGTTCCTGTCCGGACGTCGTAGACCTTCAGCAGGGATTGATCATCGTCCCGGTACCAGACATCGTCTTTATCCATTCCGGTGTTTCTCCTTTCGTGATCCCGTTTCAGTTCTTTTTCCTCAGTTTATTCCTTAGAGTTAACTCTAAGGCAATAGTGCTGAAAAAGAAAAATCAGTTCTGCAAAAATCGTATTTTTTTGGGTATTGACTTAATGTTCACTCTAACATGTATAGTATTGCCAAAGCAACACAAATGTATACCTTAGACCAAATGGTTTATTTGCGCAGCCAAAGCAACAGAAAGGGGTCTCTCCATGGAAAATGTGATGACCGGTTCATTCAATCGCTGTTCTGCTCCGAGCCAGCTGAAGATCACGGATGTCCGCTTTACCGATATCGTCGGCGCGCCGATGCACTGCACCCTGATGAAGATCTATACCAATCAGGGGATCGTCGGTCTCGGTGAAGTACGGG
>JAEEGL015130781.1_pt1 | contig 12728 bp, 7 predicted proteins | sample 9134231 | NCBI WGS metagenome assembly JAEEGL01 (sample SAMN16246548, study PRJNA631951) | gut metagenome | biome: gut microbiome; feature: rumen; material: fiber-attached | host: Bos | place: Iran: Karaj | collected 2018-10 | reverse complement strand
GGAAAGAAGCGCATAGAGTCTTTCATGATGCGCCTGAAGTCTGAGCTCAGGTCCGACATCGCTGTTTTCGCGGAAGACCACTATAACGACAAGATGGCAGATATTGCGTGGGGCGAGATAATCGAGAGCAAGAATATCGAAGGCAGATGCAAGGAGCTTTTGGATGATATGGAATCCGAAGTTGACGGCATCATAGAAGAGACGATCCGTGAGATGGAGAGCGAACTGCGCTATGTCTCGATCGATTCCGTTCAGAGAACGTTCCTGACCCCTGCCCTGATCGATGCGAAGAGGATCGTCGGCTGGACGAGCCTTCTTCTGGGCGGCGGCGGCACAGTCGCTGCAGCGATCCTTACGTTATCGGGCGTTGAGCTTGCTGCAGGTCCTGTCGGCTGGGTAGCTGCAGGAATAGGCCTTGCGGGCGGCATCGCGCTCCTCTTCTTAGAGTCCAGCGGAGACAAGCTCGCCAAAGCACGTGCCAAACTCGAGAAGGAACTCACCGAATCCGTCAACGCTACATGCGACAGCATCTGGACGCAGCTCGAGAAAAACCTCAACAGACTCATTAAGGGTAAGATCGATCTGGTACTTGATGAACTTGCAAAGATAGAAAATGTAATCGGTTCGCTTGCCGCAACGCAGAACGGTCTTGCTGATTCATTAAGAGAAGAGCTCCGTTCGCTCAACATGACCTTCACGACTAAGATCGCATCAGCCGTTTTCGGCGACGAACAGGCCGCAGAATACATGAACAATATCGGCACGGCAGCGAGGATCCCCGGCGTTTGCATCCTCCTTTCCGAGAAGGCCTCTGACACAACGCCGGAAGACTTCAGAAAGGATCTTTCAGATCTCCTTTCTGAGGATATCTCCATCGTTAAAGAATCCGAAGACATACCGGAATATGTATCAGATATCCTGGGCGGGATCGTCGCGCAGGAGAACATTGAATGCTCCGGTGAATCCAATACTGTTCTCGTCAGGACAGATAAAGAAGATATCAGGTTACTTAACAGGCTGAGACTGTTAGAACAGTTCATGCCTTACAGAATAGGAGGATAGTTATGTTCCAGATAGCTGAATTGTCCCGCTCCAAAGAAGCTTTGAAAGATAAGGCTCTCCGCGCGCTTTCAGACGCAGGCATCGACCGTAATGACGCTGGTGAGAAATCCGACAAAGTCAAGATCGTTTTTGCCGGTCAGTATTCTGCAGGAAAGTCCTCGATAATCAAGATGCTCACAGGCGATGATACGATTGCTACGGGCGCGAAAATCACGACCCAGGAGACCCACACCTACGAGTGGAACGGCCTTGAGATCGTTGACACTCCCGGCGTCCACACTTCTTTGAGACCCGACCACGACGAGATATCCTATAAGGCAATAGCGGCCGCGGATATACTTGTTTTCGTAATCACGAATGAACTGTTCGATTCATACATGGCTGACCATTTCAGGCGACTTGCGATCGATAAGGACAAGGCCGGCGAGATGATCCTCGTCGTAAACAAGATGGAGCGCGCCGCAAAGGGCAACACAGAAGAACAGCAGAACATAATCAGAGAAGATCTGCGTGCCGTATTGGCCCCCTACACGCCTGAGCAGCTCCATTTAAGCTTCCTTGATGCCCAGTCCTATCTGGATAGTGTCGAAGAGCGTGGAGAGGATCCTGAGCTCGCTGACGAGCTTCTGGAACGTTCCGGTTATGCGCAGTTCATTGACACTCTTAACAGCTATGTCGCAGAGAAGACTCTTACTTCAAAGCTCACAACAGACCTCTATGTCCTTGATAACGAGCTCGACAAGGCGATAACAGACCTCACACCGGGTTCTGAGGACGCTGATATCGATGCTTTGGAAGAGAACTTAAAGCAGCAGCGCCACATGCTCATCGACGCAAGATCCCGCATGCAAAGAGAGACTCAGGATATTTTCGCTGACTCCGCTGCAAAGATCAGAGAATACGGTCTCGACGCAGCAGCGCTGGTCGATTCCGGGCTTCCCCTGGAAGAACTCGAAGAGAAGATCTCGCAGTACGGCAAGATGGCTGAAGAGCTCATCGAGAAGACCAGAACAGACGCTGACGATCACGTTCATTCATGCTTCCTTGAGCTCGGCCAGAACTTTACGGATATGGAAGCTACGGAGTTCTCACAGAACCTCAAGATCAGGCTCGTTGACAAGTACGACAACCTCCCTGACGCTGTAAAGAAAGTGTTCGTCACTGCAACAGACCTTGAGAAGAAAGGCGACATCTTAGTAGGCACTCTCGTTAAGTCCGGCATCCCTGAGATGCTCTCTCTTGCTGATTCTTCCTACAAGGCAATAAGGCTCACCGACAACACGCAGAACTTCCTGCGCACTTCGCTCCATTCCATGAACACCGGCACCAAGCTCATCGGCAAAGCCGGAAAAGCAGGACAGGTCGCATCCAAAGTCGCAAACAAATCCTCTTCCATCTTCGGCGTTGTAGGCGTCGGCTTGGAATTGGTCCTCCAGTTCAAGGAAGACTACGATGAACAGTTAAAGCTCGAAGCGATGAAGAACAACCGCCAGAATATCAGATCTGAATTCAACACCGCTGCCACTTCGCTGGAAGACTACGCTGCCGAATACGTTAAGCAGAGCGTCGTCGCCCCCATGGAGCAGTCCGTCAAGTCCGTTGAAGACAACATCTCCGAGCTCCGCGCCACACGTGCAAACAGATCCGAGATGTGCCAGAAGCTCGAAAAGATCCAAAGGGAAGTTCAGACACTGATCGCAAGAATACACGACATTGCGTGATCAGCATAGAAGCGCTTAAAGGAGTACAAAATGTCAGATACAAAACTTATCCTCGTATGCAAAGATAAACCGACATTAGATGACGTAGTTAAGATTCTCGTCGCTTCCGGCAACATCGCCGAGAACGAGATCGAAGCATGGGAAGAAAAGACCTGGGACGTTAAGCGCAAGACCGGCCCCATCCACTCCAAAGTCCTCTTCGTCGGCGACATCAAAGACACCACTTCTTTAGGCTGCTTCATCGACATCAAATACGAGCGCTGGGGCATCTGCTACGGCGTCAATTCACGCTACGCACTTATCACTACAGACACCATGTATATCAAGGATAACGCCCGCTACAAAGCGTTTCTGGACAGCTACGAAGATGCATTAGGTCCTGTTCTTGGATTCATTCCTACTGTAGACGATCCCAACAAGGTCGCAAAGACCCTTGGTGCAGTCGGCTTAGCTGTTGCCACAGGCGGCGCAAGCCTTGCTGCACAAAAGCTCTACGATGACAACAAAATGCAGGCTGAAAAGACTTCCAAGCTATGCCTGTTCGGCGCATGGCATTTTGCGGAGAATCAGTTGGGGGAGTTTGTGGGGGAGTGAAAAACAGCTGATAAGCTTCTATTGTATTCTTCGGTTCATTGTAAAATTGACGGATGTTGATCCTTCAATTCTTTCAATCTCCTATTCGCTTTCTGTTTCTCGTCAGAATTTTCATCGAGCAAATCTACATACTTTGTATAAGCTTTAATTAGTCTGTTGTAATAAAATTCCGGACTGGTTTCCCAAATAGAAATAGCTTGTTTTAATGACGCAATGGCTCCTGGTTTGTTGCCCCTTTCCAGTTCCATTCGTGCAAAATTAAAAAGAAATATCGGACGCTCTGGTGAGTTTTCAATGCTTAGTGCTTTCTTTTGGTATTCATACTCACTTTCCTTGTCTCCAAGGCGATTAAACACTATTGCCATGTTGTTATATGATCGTGCGAGTAGCACATAGTTATCGCCGAAGAATTGTTTCAGGATGTCTATACAATCAGATTGGTTATCCTTGGCTATCATCAATCGGTCATGGGCTGAAATATTTAATTCTTCACGATTGACATATGCCAATGATAGATTGTTTAAAGTGGTAGCATATTTTTCGGCATATTCAAGTGGATTTTGATTGTAGAGCTTCTCACCTATTGCTTTAGCCTTTTCAAGGTATGATACATTCATCTCTGCATGATCAGTTAGATTACATGCAATTCCAATGTTGTTGTAAACGGTAAACAGCGATTCTTCTGGTAGATTGAGGTTTTCTTTAACTTTCGCGCCTTTAACTAACAGGCGTATAGCTCTTTCCTTTTCTCCCATCCTGTTATAAACCACCCCGATCTGAATACACACTGCTGCGTATTCCTCTTTTTGAAAATTCTTTCTTTTTATAACATGTTCACAAATCAACATATCATTGTATTTTGTTTCCGGACGAACATCAGATGGTATTTCAAGGATATCACGCATAGCTTCATACATTGCTTTGTAGTGAGCATATGTATTAGAAGAAGCAGATAAAATGGCATCAGAAATGACTGGATGCATAGATACTGAACCATCTGATAATTCTATCCAACCTCTGTTCGCCAAGTATTCCACATCAGCATATTTCCCGACTTTATATGTTGATATTTGTTTCGAAGAGATTCCCGCATAAGAAAACAATGAAAGACGATATAAGATTTGCCTATACTTACCTTGAAGTTTCTGCAAGGAAAAAAATCTTTTCAAATGCTCAATAAGCATTTTGTTATATTGATCGAACGGTATCGCTTCGCTTATCCCTTCAAGAATAAATCCACTCTTTTCAATACTATCAATTATTACTGAAGCAGAATCCTGTGAATAATTAATTGTCTTCGCAAGTAACTCTACTGTTAATGGATGGCCTTGAGTAATACGATATATTCGATGTAAATCACTAGAACTACACTTTTTGGGACAAAAGTATTTAAAGACTTTCGTTGCCCATTGTTCATTCAGTGAGTCAATTACAATAGGTTTAATTCCATCGAAATACTGAATTCTTGTAGTAATGACCAGTTTGCAGTTAAGATTGAATAATCTGCTTATTTCACTATCAACTGATACTGAATTATCAAGGTTGTCAACGAACAACAGAAGCTCATTACCTAACGAATTCAAATAAGCTAAAGAATCTTCGTAACCATTATAAATTGAATCATGGTTTTTATCGCATTTTACCTGTGAGAATAATGTTTCGACGAGGCTATTTGTATATGTAATCCAACCAATATATTTAATTCCTTTTATAGCATTTTTAGAACGACACTTATGGAAAATATATTTGCAGATCTCTGTTTTGCCGATACCACCAATACCGCTAATAAGCCCTATCTTGTCATTTTCGTTTATCTCATTAGTTAGCTTTTTGATTTCGTTCGCTCTACTTTTATAATCGAAGGAGTCCTTTGGACGTCGTGATTCCTTGGAAATCAATTTAACTTCTGCTTCCTTTTCCGTAGGCCTTAATAGAATTAGCAATTTCTTTGTAATATAGCTGTCCCGCTCATCTTCATCTAACTTGGATATCTCAAGCATTGCTGTGGAATAGAACAACAAATCTACAAGCTTAGTTGTTTTTAAACCGCCAATATCTTGTTTATCAGAATTAACTATTGATTTTAGATTCTGATGAAAATCACTAAGGTTTTCCAAGCAAGTAGAACTAATTTGCGAAAAGTCATCAGATTTACAAACAAACAATGCTTGGGAGATATACTTCTCTTGTTCATTTGAACTGATATTTGCACATTCACAACATTCATCAATATATGCTTTGATATCCGGATGATCTTTAGCCGAATCAATCATAATTGAAAATATAGATTGAAGAATAGCACTAACCACCGCAGCTGGAACAGCAAGGTTTGGATCTGCAATAACTACTGTTTCAGAAATACCACTAGTAACGGCATTTACAGCTGCTTTTACCAATTCTTTTATTGTCTTTTTATTTATAGTCTTTTTGTTTGGTATCATAATGATATTTCCATACCCATCAAACTCAAGATATCCCCATCTGATAATTTAGCAAATAGATTCCAGAAACTACTCATTTTATTGCTCCCAAGTATTATTCTTATAGACGGATGCTTAATTATAATATAAGAACATGAATCCTTGAAAAATTTAATTCTACCTCCCCCTTGCATTATGTCTACACGGGTGCTATCATTTTGACAACAGAATGATAGCATATCTGATGACATTGATATAAGGAGGTTTTCTATGACACCTAATGTTGAACATACCAATAACGACGATTATATGTGGAGAATGCAGGCTTATGCCGATCTTCTTGGTACCGCGACCGAGAAGAGAAAAGAGACGATATCCGTTATCAACCTATGCAAGAAGCTTAATACCAAAAGGTCGGTCATTTACAGGATGGAGAGCGGTGCCAATGATGTTAAGGTTTCCACGCTTATCAATTATCTTCATGGCTTCGGTTTTCACCTTGAGATCGTGCCGGATACTCTGGAGATAGTGCCCGGAAAGACTAAAGATAAGACTGACATGGTTATCGATCTGGACGGACTGCCGATACTTGTTGAACACGGAAAGATCAAGAAAGAACAGCTGAGCAAGAAGCAAAGGATCGCTTTGCTTAAGCTCATAACTTCGCTTTATGAAGATGAACTTGGAAATGATGAATCGTGACACGTATATTTGTTACCGGTGACACACACGGTGATTACGACTGGCATAAATTGACAAGTAAAAGTTTCCCTGAACAAAAGGAACTCACTAAGTATGACTATGTGATCATCGTGGGAGATTTCGGCGGTGTATGGGACTTGGGAAACAGCGACAAATATTTACAGAAGAATTATAGCCAGAGGAACTTCACTACCCTCTTTATCGATGGCAATCACGAGAATCATGATGCCCTTGATTCCTATCCTGTTGAAGAATGGCACGGCGGGAAAATCCACAAGATCACTGATTCCATCTTTCATCTGATGAGGGGTCAGGTGTTCGAACTTGGCGGAAAGACATTCTTTACGCTTGGCGGAGCCGAATCTTCGGACAAACTCTACCGTAAAGAAGGTGTATCATGGTGGGCACGTGAGCTTCCGTCTCTGGATGAATACAATGAAGCGTTCAAAAACCTTGCAAAGCATGGATACAAGGTCGACTACATATTGACGCACTGTGCTCCTGAAGAAACAGTATGTGATATTGGTATGCCCAAGATGAGTATTCGTCACATCAATGATCTTACGATGCAGCTTGATACGATCGCTCAGACTGTAAGTTTCAAAGGTTGGTATTTCGGTCACTACCACGATGACTCTGACTTCGGAAAGTACCACTTGCTGTATAACAGGGTTGTGGAATTGGAAGGGTAAGTGCTATGGCTCAACTAATCGCTTGCTTAATAACTTGATAATCATAAAACAATCCAATTGCCATTCTCATCCTGAGTCACATCCGGCCAATAAGATTTGAAGTGCTCAATGCTATTATTTTTTGCAAAGCAAGTGCAAAGAATTTGAACAATTTCTTTTTTATTCTTTCCATTTAATTCAGCCTCTGTATCATCAATGGAATGAGAATTGACATTGAATAACTTCTCTGCCCCAGAAACACAATTCATGAATTCATGTTTGTTAATCGAATTAAACTTTGTAAACGTTTCTACTATTCTACGAATTGGATTTAACAATATATCTGGTGAAGCAAATTCATAATTATATAGCAATTTTAATTCGCTCCATAAAGCCCCGTAACTAGTTTCAAAATCTTCCTCTGGTTTGCTAATAAACAAAAAATGCGTCTTATACCCGTCAGAGACAAATCTGATAAATCGATTTTTGGTGCACTTATTTATATAGCCATATCGAATATTTATATAAAAGTGTTTATTGTGCGTTAATAGAATAACTTTATCTGGGTCCTTAGTTGATTTCATTAAATCATTCAATTCTTCAACAATGATGTACTGCATTACATCATCATTTGAGCTCATCGGATCGTCAAAGACAATTAATCTGGGTTTGATTATTGATGGGTCTCTATCTTCTTTAAGACTTCCAATAAAATATAAAAAGGCAATTATGTTTTTCTCGCCAGTCGACACTTCATCAATATCTCTAACTATTCCTGTATGTGTATCTTTAATTTTATAAAGGCCTTTGGAATCAGCATCTAAAACACGAACAAGTTCAAAAGATACCGAGTGTTTTAGCCTCGAATTTATATACGTTGCTAATATTGTCTCATCTTTTGTTTGGCTCTTTAATGAAATTATTTCACTATTTTTATCTGCAATCTGTTCTAAAAGTCCTTTGGAACCGGTTATTTTGTTTTCTTCATCAGCAAATTCTTGTTCTCTTTTTTCTTTTTCGCGCAAAAACAGTTCTAACTTTGTTTTGTTTGAGTTGTAGTCAAATTCATCCAATAACTTTTTTACATAATGTAAACGCAATTTATCTTTAGCCTGACTCTGTTGTACAGATAAGTTATTATTGTTATTTTTAGTTCTTAACTCGTTATACTTGTCGTTAATTTCGTTATATCCGTAAGGTGCCTCTAAATCCAATGTAGGAAGCACATCCAAAAGCTTCTTTTGTTTTTCCTCCAAAGCCTTTTTCAGTGATTCTAAAAAACCACAGTATTTTTCCGCACATTCTGCATTCTTTCCTTTTATATCTGCAACTTGTGCAGCGTAAGCAGGATAAAACAACGAAGGTTCAATGGTAATTCCTTTTATATTTTTAATTTGCTGCTCTAAAACTTTTATCTCTTCAATAATCTCTTCTTGAAACGAGTTGTAGTCATCCTCAGAGAAGTAATTGACGAGTTCATCGTATGTGTCATCGCTGATCAGATTACCGCAGAAAACACAGAAATCCCCTTTCTTATGTATTTGTAATCCTTCCTTTGCAAATTCTGCCTTTTTACTATCTCCATCAATTCTTTTAATCTGTATTCTTTTAGATATAGTTTTGGCCAACAAGTTGTTTGCCCGAACTAGAAACTCACCCATATTTACAAGAGGAAAAGAAATAGCTGGAGCAATCTTCTCATCTATCCTTAGAGTCGTTTCATGCGTTTTAATTTCCTCGTCTGATAAAATAGCTGCATTGGCAATATCAAAATTGAAGTTGTTTCGATTGTATGTAGTTGGTGCTATCTGGGGATTTGTTTTATTCTTAATCTCAGCAGCTGATTTAACTAAAAAACTATCAACTATGCATTTTTGATCATTCCAGTCTTTTTTTGCTGACTCCCTCCTAGACCAAAAGTTTGGTACACCATCTAAGGGTTCTTCTAATCCCATTCTTATTGATTCTATTTTCCCTCTTAATGACTCAATATTCTTTTCAGCAATTTCGATTTTCTTGTTAATGTCTGCATTTTCTGTTCCGAGTGCGACTGCATTAAGTTTCTTATTCTCGTCAACAATATCATCAAAGCCGTCAAAAACACGCACGTCGAATTCATCTTTTTTCTTTAATTCTCCAGTTAAAGTGCTTTTCCCCGTACCGTTTCTTCCATAAATAAAAGTTAGTGTAGTATTAAGTTCCAGTTCATTGCTCTCAAAAACATTCACATTTGACAAATCAATCGTCATGTTGGTTCTCCCCCAATTATAAAATTGCAACACTTGGTAATAGTTGCTGCTTGTTTCATTACTATTTGATGCTACCACAAAAATGTGGTAAATGTGCTAATTTATTAGCTTTGAACTGTTTTATATTAGAACTTCTGTATCATGTATCATTCTTTTTGTTTTTCCAAATTATAACCCCATGCCAGTCGCAATAATCGTGCTGTTAATAAAAATGTTCGTTGCTTATTTATAACAGTTATTTCTATATGCCTTCTGAAAGTTCTGATATAATTTGTTCATACTATTTATGAGCTGGTATACGTATGACAAAGATTAATGTTCCAAGCAAGTTGTTAAACCTGATGTCAGATGATGACGTTAAGAACTATGTCACTAGTGTTATCAATAAATATGAAATGTCTGAATTCATTACCGGTGAACATCCCTATTTCTTCCCAGAATATACTAAGCACGGTTATGAACACATCAACAAGGTTCTTTATTATATATCTGTTTTAATCCCAGATTTAACTCCAGGGGAAAAAATTCTTTCTTCTGAAGATGTCGCTACTACAATATTGGGCGCAGTATTTCATGATTCAGGAATGTTTATTAATTCAGAAGTTTTTGTTAGGTTGCTAAACGATTCCAATTTCTATGTTTTTGACTGGGCAAAGAAAGAAGAAATAACTTTTAGTGAGAGTTTCCTCAACTATATTGATGAAGTGCGAAATTGGTTCGCAGATAGAAAGTCTCAAGTCTTTGGCAGTCTATATAATGAAGGCGAAACTATTTCACTCCGTGATTGGAATTCTATTAGTGATTTTAGTCGTAATTTTGTGCGACTGTTTATAGGTGAATTCGTTAGAAGGTTTCATCATGAGATTGCATTACGCCTTATTCAAACAGGTTTTGATAACAACGGGAAAGAATATTTTGGTCTGAAAGAGGAAAGCGTTGCAAAAAAACTTGTAAAGCTAATTGGCATAGTTGCGTACAGTCATGGTGTCAGTCTTAAAAATGCTGAAAAGAAGATTGAGGATTTGTCTGTTACTGATAAGCAAACTCCGTTTGGAGTTCACATATACTACGCAATGTCTTTAGTACGATTAGCCGATTATTTGGATGCTGGAATTGAGCGGGCATCTATGTTCTACTTGAACAATAACGTTAAGTATTCTGCGTATTCAAAAGATGAGTTTGCGTGGAATCAGTGTGTCGCTAGCATAGAACTCTCAACCGAAAGGAAAGATGAGCTAGCTATTGAAATATTGTATGAAGAAATACCAAATCCTACTATTTACAACAAATTGCAACGTTGGGTAGAAGATTTGAATAGCGAACTCGACACATGTTGGGCAGTTCTTGGAAGAAAACATTATGCTGAGTCTTTGGGTTTTACCGTACGTAATATTGCTTCTAATATATTAGATATAAACCAATACCTTAATAGTAAAGCGTGTAAATTCTATCCGAGACCTCTAAGTATTTCTTTCAACAATGAATTGTTATATACCTTAGCAAAACGTTTATATGACAACGATCTGTACTGTGGAATTAGAGAACTGCTTCAGAATTCTGTTGATGCATGTCGAGAACTCAAAGCAATTTGGTCTACCGAAGAAACCTATAAACCACAAGTTACTATTACCTATAATGATATTACAGGAGAATTATGCTTTTGCGATAATGGTGTAGGAATGGATATTGAATGCATTGAGAATTGCTATTTGGCTGTAGGGAAATCGTTCTCAAGCATTGAAAACAAGCCTAATTCAGAAATATATAAAACAGGACAATTTGGAATCGGATTCTTAGCCGCTTTCCTATTAAGTGATGAGGTAAGGGTCGTAACCAGACGCTATACACCTAAAAGTAAGTCGCTTTCTTTCAGCTATTCTATTAGCGATTCCAATAACATAGAAGTTGTTGCAGAAAACGATCATAATGTTATTGGCACTCAAATCAGAATGATTGTTAGAGAAAAAAACAGACAAAAATTAGCCAATGAAATAAAAAGTATCGGAAGGGCTTTAATCAATACTGATATTGATATCCAAGTATGTCTATCTGGCAACACAAGCTTTACTTATAAATCTTGGGCAGATAATTCATTATGGTATACGGCTTATATGCATCCCGGCTACAAAATACTATATAGATTTTCTAAAACTATAAATCCCGACTTTAGTTTCACTTATTATAATGGTGTGCCCTATAAGAATGTTTTACCAGAATGGTCTCGTTATCGTATATTAATAAGCTTTGTGGATTTGCATCGTCAGATAGCTTTTTCAATCAACAGAAATGAGATTTTACAATATTATGGTCGGAATGAATTGTTCAAGGCTGTTGAAGATAACTGTATAGCTCAATTATGTAAGAAAGATATTCCTATTCCATTTCCATACTCTATTTTATTACCAAACGGCTACTTGTTGGGTGTGCGCGGCATAAAAAGCAAACTTATTGTAGCATATACTATTATTGCAACCGAAAAAAACCTGCCTCTCGATAGTACACAGTTTTCAACGAATTTGGTGTCTTTGATATTTGCTCAATTAATAAAACAGCCTTTTTATAATCCATACTATGGGGTGAGGCTTATTTTTTTAAATGAGAAAGATCTATATTATTCTAAAAATATTAAGTGCATTTTCGAAATTGGAATAATGAAGTTTTACACTGATGGAAATTTAGGTACTTTTGAGATACCTTCTTTTGTTAGCAGTTGGTTCCGAATAGACCTACAGCAAATTTCGCACTATGCTTTTGAATTTGGCCAACATGTCAAGGGAGTATCAGATTCAAATTTACAATTAATAGAAGAAAATCAAGAATATTATGTATCTCAATTCAGTGATTCTTTGATTCCTTATGATTACGAAGATAGGTGTGCTAAGTTTCCTTTCATTAAAGAAGAAAATGCAGTTCATTATAATACAGAAACATAGATATAGTTCATACATCAGCAGTATAAAGTCATAATTGTAATCGATACCATAATAACCATACTAATTCATACAGCAATAAAAAGGCTTTGGTGATTCCAAAGCCTTTTCTATATATCAAAAATAGAAAAGAGTATTTGCGATACAACCTCTCAACAAAAAAGATATAGAAAAGGCACGAGACACGGATCTTTTCACATATATTATTTATCTGGTGAAGTAGACAGGCACCTTCTTCTTACTCCACCTTCTCCACCACTTCGATCGGAATATCACCTATAAAGGCGAAGATGCAAAGATCGCCTTTTTCACATCCCTCCAGATTTACACCAAAAATCGCATTTGCGCTGAAGCCGTAATAATAGCCGTATTCTTTTTC
>JAEEGL014166723.1_pt1 | contig 12728 bp, 6 predicted proteins | sample 9134231 | NCBI WGS metagenome assembly JAEEGL01 (sample SAMN16246548, study PRJNA631951) | gut metagenome | biome: gut microbiome; feature: rumen; material: fiber-attached | host: Bos | place: Iran: Karaj | collected 2018-10 | reverse complement strand
TTTCTTTACTCTTTTTTTGATTCATTTTATAAATACTTTTGATCTTTTCTTCTTTTTTAGTAGTTGCAATCATTTTATTATTTTCTTTTGTTTCTTTTCTTAATCCTTTAAAGCTATTCATGTTTCTTATATTTTTTTTGGAACCTCTATTTAATTCATTGTATTCTTTTAAAATAGTTTGGTTTTTATTAATTTTTGGTTTTATTTCAGTATTATTCTTTATTTTTGTTCTATTAATTTGATTATTTCCTTTATCTAATTTTGCAGATTTATTTTCATTATTTAATTTTAGATTTTCTTTATCTTGATTTTGATGATTATTATTTAATAAATGTCCTAGTTTACTGCCTCTTTTTGACTGACTTGTTTTAGGATATATCTTTGCATTTTTATTAATATAATTATTATTTTTAATAGATTTTAATTCCATATTTTCCTTGATATAATTCATATCCAAATCAAAATTAATATATTTTATATCATTAGGAAAGATAAAACCTTTAGGTAATATAGAATCATCTCCTTGAGAATATTCTTCTGCTGATAAAGTATAAAGTTGTCTCATTCCACATATTCTTCTTATTTTGCAATCAGCACTTAAACAAATACTATCTATTGCTCGGAAAGATTGTCCTTTAAAACATTCGCTAACAAAACTTAAAATATCTATTGATAAATTAATCCATATATTTGTCGGTATATTTATTATAGGGATTCTACAATGCATTTGATTTATTATAAATTCTTTTGAACAAGCTGATAATAATATTCTTTTTTTACCATAATTATTGTCAGAAATTGCAATTTCAATTGTAAATGATTTTGTCGAATTAAGATATATTTGAAAAGTTAAAAATCCATGAATTAAATTTAATGATGATTTTTCATTAATTGGAATTTGCATTTTTGATAAGGCTCCAATATTTAGTACATGAATATAAGTTTTTAATTCATTGTCATAAATTTTTGCATTTTTTCCGATGAATTTCCATAGTTTAACAATATCTTTATCTATATTCAATAAATAAATAAAATATGGTATAATTTACTTTGTTCGTTAAATATTTCTAAATATTTACCATTCTGGTAAACATTAGATAACATTTTATTTATTTCTTCTATTTTATATGGGGATGGGGGTTTGGGGATTGGGGATTGGGGATTGGGGATTGGGGATTGGGCCCAATTCCCAATCCCCAATCCCCAATCCCCAATCCCCAATTCCCAATATAAGATATTAAATTTTAGAAAATAAATTTTAAGGTTAAAAATAGTTTAGAAATAATTTAAATTGTTTAAAAATTTACATTAAATCATCAATGCTTATTTCTTGAGTTAAATCAATTTCATTTTTTTTTTCTTCATTATCAATATTTTTAATATCTATTGAGTTTATTTTTTTCTTTCTGGTAAAATTTCTAATATTAATATCAATTTTTTCTTCTTTTGAATTACAATTTTCATCCTTCCCATTAATAATTATTTTTTATTCTAATCCATTATCAAAAAATTTATCTTTAATATCATTTAAAATTCTAAAATTATTATCAGCATATTTTAAAGATAATCTTTTATCATATTTTCTTTTATTAACCTTAGGAAAAATATTAAAATGTCTTAAATCAACTAAATGTTCTTGAACTTTATTAACTTCAAATAAATTTTTTATTTAGGTTTATCAAATTCAATAAATGAAATACTATTATTTTTTTTATTACATAAATGATTGATTCTATTTGAAATTAGTTTTTTTAAGGTCAAATTTTGTTTTTCATTTTTTCTGTTAATTTTTCCTTTTTTATCATAACCAATTACTTTTCTCATATGTTCAATAATTTGATAAGAAGCAGATTTCTTTATTTTTTTTATATCATATCCTTTTTCATATAAATCAATATGAGGATTTACTTTTTTAATCAATGATTTATTGTTTTTTAGTTCTTTATTATTTTGGAATTCTTTTAATATTTTTCTAAACTATTCTTGTTTTTTTTTAAATTTGTAAAACTTGAAGTGAGATTTAAATTATGTTTTATTTCTTTAAGATTATGTGAAATAGAAGTTTCATTATTAGAAATTTCATTGTCATCAATTAGTAAAGAATAAATTTCGTTAAATTTATTTTTTGTCTTTTCTCCTAATTGATAAATAAAATATGGATTAAAATTATTATTCTTATTTTTTATTGGTAAAAATTCATTTTCATTTTTTGTTTTATTTACTATTAAAGAAATTTTATCTTTGATTTTATTTGGAATATAATTAATATAAATATTACAAAGTGATTTTTTATTTTCATTATTTGAATTTATAAAATCAAATTCTTTTTTTTTAAGAGAAGTTACTGTTTTTTTTTGGAATTATTTGTTAGGTTTTTCCCTAATTTTTTTCCTTTCATTTCTATTGAATTTAGGTAACTCATTGCATTATTATATCTGTTTCTAATTTTATTATTAATATTTTCCATTTTGGAATTATTTTAAAAAAAAATTATTTAATAATATATAAATAAAATTAAAAAATTTAATTGAAAAAATGAAAAAGAATTTTAAACTTTTAAAATTTGATAATAAAAACTCTTAAAAAAAAGAAAGGAAATTAATTAGTCATTTAAGATTAATTTCTAATATAAATGCAACAAATACATTAAAAAAATTTTCTTTTTCAAATAACACAAAATATTAAAATTAATAATAATATATTATCAATTAATCAAAAAATTACAAATATCCAAAAGTCAAAATTGAAAAAAATAAAATATAAAAAAATACTTATTTCCAAAATTGAGAAATAATATAAAGGAATAATATTAAATTATATTCATTGGAAAAAAAACTAAAAATGTGATTAAAAAATAATAATTATATTATATATATAAAAATAAAATATTTAGATTTAAAATAATTTCAAAAAATTAATCCTTAAATTAAAAAAATGACAGACAAAAAAAATATCCCAATAATATATTTAAATTCCTTTATGAAAACATCGAATAAAAAAATAGAAAGAGAAGAAGAAATCATAGAAAACAATCCAATAGATAAAATAAATACAAAAATAAAATTAAATAATATAGGAAGACAAGTATCCTTTTCAAAAAAAATACTAGAAATAGAAAATGATGAAAATGAAAATTTAGAAGAAATAAATATTATTTATACTCCAGAAAGGAATAAAAATAATAGTATAAAATATAAAAAAGCAAAAGAACATATTAAAACTCCTTTTAGATTTCAAAGTAAAAAAACTATAACTACAACTGCATTTAGTAGAAAATCTAATTTAGCTAAAAAAGCTTTATTAAATGAAGATGATTCTTTTGATGATTTTACTTTAGATAAAAGTTATTTTACAATGGAAAATGAGTATTTATCTTTTCTTTCTGATGATGATTATAATAATGAAAGAATTAATAATTCTTTTTAAAATATTTATATATTTGTATTAATTTAAGTGAAAATATTTTATTGAAATTAAATAATAAAAAAATAATAATTAAAAGATTATTTATTTTTCACTTCCCTCTTCATTATTGTTATTAGTATCTTCTTCATGTTTTTTTTTTTCTTTTTCATAATAAATATTAGGATCATAATTATAAGTTATTTTTGGTTTAAAAGTAAAAAATAAATCTTCATTATCTTTATTACTTTTTTTATTTAAAGCATAATTCATAACTTCTTTTTTTTGTAAATAATTTAAAGTATCAAATAATTTAAAACAAGCAGCACAAAATTCTTCTTTATTTAAAGTTTGATTATCTTCTTTTAATTCAATAATAATTGGAGAAATTATTTTTTGGATTTTTTTATCTAAGCCATTAGTATAAACATTAAATTTAGAAATAATACCATCTTGATCTTTATCTAAAATAGAAAATATTTTTTCAAAAGAATTTACTTTTTGTTTTAAATATATTTCATTACTTTGTTCACTTGCAAAGCTTTCTAAAGGAGAAAATCTTTCTTGAATTTCTTTTTCATATTTTTGTTTTTTTACACTTTGCTTTTTATGGTCTGAATATAATTTATTAAAAGTATCATTATTTCTTTTTATTAAATGACTATTTTGATTAATTTTTGGTTGAAAAAATTTTTGCCCTGTTTTAGAATCAATATTATTTTCCATTTGGTTTTTCATTTGTTTTTTTCTTTCTGTTGTTCTTGAATTATAAATATTTTGTCTTTCATTAAAAGGTAAATTTGTAATTTCGGTATTATAAACTTTATTAATTGAAGGTTTAAAAGAATTATTATTATATATTTTATCTAAAAATTCCTTTTTAGATTTTAATTGCTTTGAATTTTGATATAATTGTTCATATCTTGGAATTGATTTATTATCTTTTTCTTTTGTTTTGTTTATTTTTGGAGAAAAATAACAATTTTCATCTTTTTTATTATATCTTTCTTTTAAATAATTTAATTTTCTATCAATATAATCTCTATAATATATTATATTATCTTCATCATCATATTTTAAATTATTATTATACCTGTTTGTAAAAGCATGATATGATAGTCTATTAATTCTTGGTTTAAATGTACATTCACGATTTAATTTTTTTTCTTCTTCATTTTTTATTTGTTGAATTTTATTATTTTTCCTTTCTTCTATTTTCTTACATTTATGATATAATCTTTCACCATAATTTAAATTGTCATTTTTTTTATTATGATTTAATATAGAAATTGGATAATTTGATTTATTTGTTGAAATTGTATTTTTCCTTTGAGAAGAATAATTATTTTGAGTAAAATATGTATTTGGTTTTTTATAAAAATCTACATTTGTATTATCATTCGTATCATTAATTGATAAATTATTTGATAATGTTATTTTCCTTTTACTATTTGCTGTTGCAGGTCTATATGATTGATTTAATTTTGATGTTATATTTTTACCATTTGAATTATTTTTTCTGTTATAATTATTGTAAGATTTATTTAATTCTATATTATTTGATAAGTAATTTGAATAATCATTTAAATTCTGAAAAATTTGATTATTCCTATTTTTACGATTTAAAGGAGTTTTCTTATTAACAAATCTTGCTAAATTTTCATCATTATTATTATAATTATTATTAACATTATTTTTATTATAAGAATTTCTTATTTCATTTGATTGAGTATTAGGTATATTTTTCCTTAATTCAAAAACTTTTTTTACTTCATCTGTTAATAAATTCATAGATCTATAATCTAAGTGATTTATAAAACAAAAATTATAAGCTAATTCTTCTGGATTTGAATCATTATAAATTTTTAAAAATTTTTTCTCATTTTCTCCTAAATCAATAGCCAAAGTCATTAATTCTTTCTTTGGATTCATTACTTTAGAATTCTCATACATAACTTTAATTAAATATTATTTTAATTATATTACTTTAATATTTAAATAAGAGTAAAAAAATATTATATCAATATATTTAAAAAGAAAAGCTTATGATTTAAAAAATTAATTATTCATTTTTTCTTTTTCTTTATTTTTAATAATATCATATTCTTTTTTAGGATGAATTTGAATTTGTTTTAAAATTCTATGACATTTAATACATTTACCATATTTATCAATATGAATTGGTTCACAAAAAATATTAAATTTTCCTTCTTTTCCTAAAGGTTCAAAATCATATGATATTTGATGTTTATATTTAATTTGATTATTTAATCCAGTTAATAATTCATTCTTCATTTTATTTTTTCTTACCAATTTTTCTTCATTTTTTTTTCTTTCTTCTTCTTTTACTTTTTTAATTTGATCTTGTTCAATTGCTAAATCTGATGATTTATTCATTCTTTTTTTATATTCTTTTTGTTGAATTAATCTTTTATTTTCATCTAAAAACTCTTTTTGTATTTTTCTTAAATAATTTTTTTTTATAAATTTTTCTCTTTCTAATTCCTTCTTATTTTTATTATAAATATAATTTTCACCTTCAATATCTTTTTCTTTTTCTTTTTTCTTTCTTATTACTTTATTTTCAATTTGTTTACTTAAAAAAGAATTATATTGATTTTTAGACGGTAAATATTTATTTATAAATGCTTTTCTCCCAATTGCATCAACAGAATAATCAGTTATTGGATTTGGTTTATTATAAAAATCATCTATTTCTTTATTATAACCAATATATTTCCTTTGTAATAACCATTCTTGGTTTTTTTTATATTTTTCTAAAGTCCTTTTCAATAAAGGATCATGAGATGATTTATATATATAAAAATCAGATTTTTGATTTTGATTTATTAATTTAGACTTTTCATCTATTTTTATTAAATTTTCACTTGCTAATTTCGATAATTTATTATTTCTTTTTACTTTTAATTGTATATTTTGTTTTTGAATTATATTTCTTTTTTGTTGAATTGAAAATGGATCTTCTTCAAATGATTTTTCTTTTGGAACTAAATTATGTAATTTCATTAATTCTAAATTAATGCAATTTGAACATACTCCTTTTACAACTATATTTTCATTATCTATATATGAATAATTTGAATTTGTTGTTGAGAGAATTGATTTTGATTTTCGAGAATTAGGCTTTTGTATTTTTATTTCATTATTTTTTTTTTGAACATTAATTTCTAAGTTATTATTTGTATTAGAATTTATTATATTATAACTTTTGTTTAAATTTTGATTTGTGTCTACTTCAAAATCATATTTTTTATTATCAGAAAATGTATTTAAATATTCTTTATCAAAATTATTATTTAAATGAAAATCATTAAATGTTGAATAATTATTATTATTATTAATATTATTTTTATATTTATTGTAATTTCTATCATAAATATTTTCATCTTTTTCTTTTTTAACATTTGAATTATCTATTTCCAAGTTTTTTTTTTTTTCTTGGGTATAATCTATAAAATCAGTGTTATATGTTGTTTTAAAATTATTATTAGATCTTTCATAATTATTCATTCTTGAATTTTTATTGATAAAATATTTATTTCTTTGAGGTCTGATAATTTTTTTTTTATGAGGAATTGGAGTACTACTCTAATAAATAAAAATTAAATAATTTTTACTCTGTTTTGCATTTGATATTCATGATTAATTGAATTTAATTGTTGTCTAAAAGCCCTAAAATTTTTTCTTCCATTTATCATAATTAATACTTGTTTTTTTAAATTTATAAAAATTGAATTCGAATTCATAAAAATAATTAACAAAAATTAAAAAAACTTTAATTGGGAAAAATCAAAAATATCTTATAAAATTTTATATTTTTATGAGCAAATAAGCAAATTAATATCCTTTATTTATTTATAATTTTTTTATAAAATTATTCATGAATGGAAGGAATAAAAACGTTATTGTTCTTGGTATTTAATTTCAAGTATTTAAGGGGATTTGTTATTCATTTTCTGATGTTCTTATAAATAAAAATATATTATATTCGAATCATAATATTGATTATAAATCTTTAATATATATCAAATATTATTAAACTATTAATTTGATATATGAATTATTATTTAAACATCAATGAAATAATCATTTTTATTTAAATCATTATAATCAACTAAAATTTAACAATTATCTGTTATTTTCAAACATTATCCTTTTGTTAAAAAAAATCTACAAACAATATGTAGAAAAAGTTCAATAATATTTTCATTAAAAATTGAGCTTTCTTTTTTTCATACTATTTTATTCTATGTACTAAATATTGATGTAATTTAATTAAAAAAATCTTTCTTTTAAATGATTTCTTTTTTTTTCTTTTCAGATGAAAACTTTATTATTTAGATTTAAATGATAGAATAAGAATTGATTTATTCCTTTCTTTAATTAAAATGCAGAAAATCATCAAACTCCTAAAATAGTAATTCTTTGTGTAAAACATAATTTATTGATTTTTGTTTTTTAAGGAAAAATCAATATAATCAATTAAAATATAATACAAAATTAAAATTTAATTATTTTAAATTTTACTTAACATATTAAATGTATTTAATTTAAATATTATATATTTTTATTTCACTACATTATTATATTAAAATAAATAAAAACCTTATTTCTGTGCATTATAATTTAAATTTTCATTTCCTTCTTCAGAAGCAAGATTATAACCAGACATTCTATTAATTTTATCATTTAAATCTGCATTTTCTTTTTTCATTCTAAAGAATAATATTCCAAACACAACAATTAAAATAACAATAATTACAATTAATATAATAACTAAAGCTTTATTTCCACCTTTAGAATCATTAGGATTCTGATAGTCCAAAGGATTTTTTATTAAATCATAAAAGAACATTTCTGAAGAATCTTCATTAGTAATTGCAGTAATAATAACATCATATTCTTTATCATTTGGGAAATTCTTTAATTCCATTGAAATATTAGATGCATTATTATTTCCTTGGAAAACTTTTTTATAAATTTTAATAACATTTTCTTTTGAAAAAATAATATTTCCAAAATTAGGCTCATTATTACTTGATTTATCTATAACTTTAGCAATATAAGATACAGAAACTAATTCAGAAATGCCTAAATAAGTTTTATTAATAGTTTTTAATGTTAAATATACAATTGGTTCTTTATCTGATTTTGTATGATTAACATATTTGTAATTTGATATTTCATAATATGGAAAACCATCTTGATCATATGATGAGAGATATTTAAAAACAAAATTTGAAGCTGAAGTATTATTTGAATAAACAATTAAATAAACTTCATCTAAATTTTCATTTTCATCATTTAATTGAATTACAAAAGTACTTTTTCCATTTATTAAACCTTTTTCATCTATTTTTGTCTCATTCTTATATTTTTTATCAGTTGGTAGTTTTTTCATTATTGCAACATTTATTTTATCATTTTTATTAGAAGAAAATTCTACTTTAATAACATTATCATAATCATTACTTTTTCTGATTTTATATATACTTGTTTTATCATTATCTTCTTTTAAATTACCAATAATATATTGATTATAAGGTGCATTATAATTCTCTGAACTTAAAGGAAAAACTGAATATTCAGCTGTAATTCCATTATATTCTTTTTTATCATTTCCTTTATAAAGAGTAACATATAAATATTTTATATCTCCCTTTGCTTCTTTAATTCTTTGTTTTGTGAAAAGAACTTTTGCAAATCTTAAAGAATAATCAAATTCTCCATCAAATAACTTATCCACATCTGGATTATAATCAGAATCTTTTTTTTTTTTCATAATGAAATCTTTATCAGCAACATAACCTTTGACATAAAAATTTAAGTCAACAACTGTAGAATCATTAACATTTAAGTTAAAATTTTTCAAATTGAGAATAACAGTGGTATCATCACAATCTTTTGGAACTTGAGAATAAAAAATTAATGGAAAATTACTAGAGTCATAAAATATTTGACCACTAGTAGCATAATCTACTTCATCAAAATTAATTAAAACATTTCTTGGTTCATAATAAACATAAAAACCAAAATTACCTTCTTCAGCAGTAACAACTATTTCACCTTTTGACAAAACAGAAATAACAACTCCTAAAATATCAAAACTTCCTTTAAGATAATGTTCTGATTGAGTTTCAACATTATAAATTTTTCCCAATCCTTCAACAGAAACAAAATGAGCAATATACATATTATTAACTGGGAATCTTAAAGTAAGGTTAGAACCATCATATATATGGAATAATTGATATGCTGAAGGATCTATGTTTAAACTTTCAGCATAGGTATATAAAGTTGATAAAAATGTTATTATTCCTGGTTTATCTGATGTAACTGCAACAATTAAGTAATTTGCTGTTTGGGAAATATCCATTAAATTAATTAAAAGATAATCTTTATTTAATTGTTCTTTACTTGAGAAATAATAATTCGTTTTACTTGGTAATGATTCTTTTTTTAATGTTTCTTCATATGTTAAATTCTTAGCATATATCTCTAATGAAGAAAATGTATCTTGGAAAACATGAATATAAGCATCTTTTAATATATCAGCTTTTCTAAATCTGAAATGGAAATAACAATAACCTTCAGTAAATTTACATAAAGTATTTTGATCTGAATCAACAGGAATTAAATCAATTTTATTTGCAGCAGGAGCCCTAATTCTTAATGAATATATATGATCCATTACAGATTGAAATTTCCTATCAACTCCAACACCAACAATATATTTAGTTCCAGCTTTTAACCCTTCTTTAATTTCGAAAACATTATTTAAATCAGTAGGATTAAAAGTATATTTTGCATTTTTATATTTTGGAATTTCTTCTCCTTCATTGACATAAAGAACAGTGAGATCACTTTGTAATTCAAGATAAATAATAGAAGCATCTGAATCTAAGGTAAAACTATAATAATGATAATAATCATATAAAACTTCTTCTTTTGAAGGAATAATATTTATGATAAATCTATCTAAATGAATATCAATTACTTGAGGTCTATTACCATTAGTAACTCTTGCCATAACAGAAATATCATATAAATATATTGATCCTTCAACAATTCTTTCAACTGAATTTACAACAGTAATTAATAAGAAACAACCTACTTTTCCACATCTTTCAGTATCAGATTGAAAATAATATATTTTATTAGAATATTCATCAACAATTAAAAGATCATCATCTCCTTTTTTAGGTAAATGAATTCTTCCCATCCAATCTGGATTTGAATCTGTATCATTATCTTTTCCTATTATTCTAGCGTAAATATCTCCTGTTCCTCTTTCAAAATTTACTAAAATTTCTCCTTCTTCTCCTTTACTTACATCAGTATAATAATATATATTTGATTTTCCTGAAATAACATCAGTTTTCATTAATCCTTTTTTAATATATGATGGAATATCTTCTTCTGATTTAATTGCAAAAGCAAATTTCATATTTGATTTTTTTAATTCTGATTCTTCACCATATAATTCAATGTATATTTTACATAATTCTTCTTTATTTTCACATTTAGAATATGATTCACTTGAAATAAGATAAGTTTGAGTTTCTGTTATTATTAAATCCTTAACAACTAAATTATTACCTTCAACATCAATATTAACATGTAAATTTCCTTGATTTGAAATTTCAAAATTTAATAATAAATCTCCACTTTTAGTTTGAGCGAAAGGATATAAAAATTTAATTCCTTTTGTTTTTTCTGATAAAACTACACTTTGTTTTATATTTTCTCCAATCATTAAATAATTATCATTTTCATGATATGTTTTTTCAAAATTATTTTCAGTTGAACTTATATATATCATACAAGTTTCACTTTCTGATTCTCTTGTTGAATCAAGGGATTCTGTTTTGATTGAATATTTTATAAATTTTTCTTCATATTCTTTATCTGTTGATAAAATTTCATCTCTAACAAAATATCCTTTTTCTAAAATTGTTTTTGGAGGATTTTCAAATAATTTCTTTATTGTAACTTTACAATTTAAAGCGAAAAATGAAGCATAATAATTTACCTTTGCTTCTTGTTTTAATAAAGAAACCCATATTTCTTTTGTTTTATCCAAAGCAATTGTTTCAATATAAGTTATTCCTGCTTTAATATAATATCTATTTTCTTCATGAGCGATTTCTTCATATTCTACAGTAAAGAAAGAATTATTTTTAGCTTCTACAATGAAATCATATTTCCCTATTAAATTTTCTTCTTCTGTTGGATTATTTATATGAAAATTATATTCTTGTTTATTTAAATAAACAGGTTTTAATAAATATTCTTCATGGAAACCACTAGTAAAATCAACTCTGGTATCTCCTGTAAAAGTATATACAGTGAATGATACAGTATGAACTGATGGATTAGTAACTTCAAATTGGAAAGAATTAGTTAAATCTTTTGTTAAAAAACTAATAAATCTTTGATCATTCTTTAAAATAATATTATCATTTTTACCATAAATTAAAGTTTCATATTCACAATCAATATTTCCATAACATCCCACAGCAAGTAAATTTTGATAAGAATTAATAATTTCTTTTGAATTGACTTTAAAAGAATAATAATAAATAACATTAATTGTTTTAGATTTAGTAAAATTACCAACAGAAATATAATGATCAATTTCATTGAAATTATAAATACATTTTGGATAAGTTTTACATTCAGCTCTATACATAACTGGATTTCCTTTTTTAGCTTTTAAATAAAATGTCATTTTATCATATTCATCACCAGCTCTTTGAGCGAAATTATAATATACTAAAGAATTTGGTAATGTTATTCTACTATATGTATAACCATTTAATTGAGAAGTATAAAAATTAGTTTTTTTTGTTGGTTCATCTAAATCAATTATTTCTAAAAAATATGCTGAATCAACTCCTTCATTTTCAATACATAAATCCATATTTTCTAAATCATTTTTTGAATAAGTAAATGCAATGTCATAATCTATTTCATGTTTTTCTTGTTGTTGTTCTTCTTTTTTAAAATAATATTGCATAGAACCTAAAAGTGACATAATATGAAAATGTAATTTTAATTCAGAATTTGTGTTTTCAGGTTTATAAAAATTTATACTAAAACATTGAGTTCCTAATTCATTATTCAAACCACCTTGAAATGCTAATGAATTTGCATTAAAACTGCTTTTATTATTTTTAAATACTTTTGAATTAATTATAACATAAGAATTTACTATTTGATTTGATTCAATATAATAATAAGAATTTTCATTATATTCATATTTTGACTCATCAAAAGTAATTACTTTTCCATTATTAACGTCT
>JAEEGL012705026.1_pt1 | contig 12728 bp, 1 predicted proteins | sample 9134231 | NCBI WGS metagenome assembly JAEEGL01 (sample SAMN16246548, study PRJNA631951) | gut metagenome | biome: gut microbiome; feature: rumen; material: fiber-attached | host: Bos | place: Iran: Karaj | collected 2018-10 | reverse complement strand
TGGTAGCCTTCTGCTGGCGACACCATGATAGTCACCACAACATTGCCATCACCTGCAGAGGTGTCATAACCTGTAACTTCAACAGTTCCTCCAGTGTAGGACTCGTTCAAATCCACCTTGACCGGTGCTTCTTGTGCCAAAGCCACCGCGCTGATCATTAGCAACAGACCAAGGGTCCAGATTCTGTTCATTACCTTTTTCATAATGCTTATATTTTAAATTATTATTATTTCACAATGACTTTCTTCACATACTTGCCGTTATCGGCATAGACGATATAGACGCCTGCATTCTCGACGCGAGTTTCGATAGTTTCGCCTGGTTCGATTGAGAATGAACTCAGCGTCATACCAGCCACGTTCACGATGCGGACATCCGTCACATAGCGCAGGTTCGACTCCACGATGACCTTTTGCCGTTTCGCGTAAATATCCATCGTGCCGTCATTCAGATTATTCTTTGGATCACCATGTGCAAAGAAGTCACCAGAATCATCCATTTCGAATACCACGCGCTCAACGTTTTCCTTAGGCTCTGTACCACGGGTTTCAGCGCCATTGACCTCAACAATGTATGGACGGAAGGCGCTGACAATGCCGTCGGCCTCATTCTTCACATAGCTGGCACCATCGTCAGCCAGAACATAACACTCACCTGCTGTGGTGAACTTCTTACTAATATAATTAGGTACGTACGCGTAACCGTTCTTCACCGTCTTACCCGAATTGAGTTCGGTGTCGCTGACGGCAATTGTCACTGCCGGATCAGAAGCAAAGGTGATGGTCTGCTTGTCGAGCTTGGCGGGAGCAGGCGTTGCCGTATTAGAGGCCGTCCATTCACCACTCAGGTCGAACTCATAATAGGATTTGCCCGGGAAGCCGATCAGATAAGCCCTGCCTGCCTGTTCCAACGGATAGGTGGTATAGGAGCGGCTGGAGCTATAATACTCCTTATAATCCTCACCGTTCTTATCGTCACGTCCATTCTTATTGTAATAGTAATTCCACAGGAACGTATTTGTGTCTTCCTTCTTTGATACATAAGGATCAGGATCATTAGTATCTGTAGGATTCAGCAGATTAAAGTCGGCAGCATAAACACCTGAAGTGGTCGTCTCTTTGAAATTACCTGCAAACTTGCGGAGCCAGTACTCATGGCCTGTGGTATTGTTCTCTCCTGTATCTACGTTCTTGTAGTTGTAGAAGTGGGTGATCTCTCCCTTCTGCTGAGTGGCAACTTTGCTGACCTGGAACGGCAGGCTGATATTGTCCCAACCCTGGGTATTACCCGAGACGATGTTGACAAACTTGTCCGGCGTGCGCTGATGCCACATCCGATAATTGGCACCCAGGTCATAAGAAATCGGACAGTTGAAGTCTTGCTTGTCCACCAGCAAATGGTCTGTGGTGGTCTTGAGGTTACTCTGCACGAGATGGCCGAAGACGGGGGTAGTTACAATAGCCACACTGCCATAGCCGTCGTTGATAGCACAAGAGCTATATGCAGGCTCGGTGAAATAGTTTTTCAGCACGTCGAAGGTTGCCTGATTTGCATAATCGCCTGCGTTTTCAGCCGTTTTAGCAGGTGCATAGACCAACAGGTTGTGGGTCTCATCAACATTCTCGATGCTATATAATCCACCATCGTCGAGCAGCGGTGAATAGAAGAAGCCGCCATTGAGACCTAACTTATACTCTGTATCACCATGTCCAGCGAAGTCGATGGCAGTCATGCCGGGATAAGCTTCGATAACTGGTGTGCCCGCCTCAGGATTGGAGCTTGAGGCCAGGATTGCGACAGGGTTGAAATGAGCCACACCCATATCCTTCGAACCGAAGTAGGCCGGTGCTCGATAAACGCGGTTACTCTGGTCTGTACCCAACAGACGACCACTGCTCTTCACAATAGGTGACGGCACTTCCTCATGTGGTCTTGCCTCATTCCAGTCATATGTCAGCATCTGTCCGAAGTAAATATAATCATCCGGCCAGACGGGATAATAGCTGGTCTCATTGGTGGTAGGATCCGTATAGGAACGCTCTTCTGCCGACTCGGGGATCGTACCGCCTGCATAGCGGAAGTCACCGTCAATAAAGCGATCCTCGACATACTTCTCTCCATTATATCCCGACGAACAGATGGCTATATTCAATGGATTCGATGAGTAAAGGCCTGTTTGCGGAGCCGACAGGGTCTTATCGGCATTGATGGTGTAATACTTATATCCCAGACCTGATGTCGTTTCGTGGTCGTTATAACGCTTATACAAATAGAATCCATTAAGATTATAGGCAACGGTTCCATTGTAGAAATCTTTTTCAGGCATTGGACGTGCGATGCCATGTGTCTCATCAGAAGTAACATCGTAAGCATTCGTGTCCAGATAATAGCAGTTGACAATCTGCCTGTTACCAGAAGTTGACGGATCTCCAAAGACGGCACGAACACCCTCTGGGAATCCTGTTGTCTGATCGCTCTTCACCCAACAGTTCTCCACATAGCCGTCACCAGTATCAGCCACACCAGCGGAAGTGAACGAGCCCATGACACCAAGGTTATAGACATTGCCACAAAGACTTCCAAACAGAGATTTTTTAAGATTCTTGATGTAATGCCCATCACCATGGAGATTTCCGCTGAAGCACTGGGTACTATTTCCAATAGGTGTCCAGTCGGAATAGGCTTTAGGACTCATGTTACTCTTTAGGATAAACTCCATGTTTGCACAGCCCTTGACATTTTCATCGAGCGGAGAATGGCCGCCAATTGCAGTCGAACTTAGGCTCAGATCATAGAAATCCTTCAGCAAGTCGAGTTCGTTCTTGTTGGCATCGCTCTCACATGTACGGTTATCGATATAAACCTTCGGGGCACGAATAGCTCCCGGATGATCTACATACATGTGATGCTCCTTGTCCTTCATCACAGCATCAAGGTCATGGTAGTTAGCCACCTTAATGGGTACAGGGTTCGAGTATGTCATGCCAAGGTAATTCTTCGAGTAGAAGGCCACCCATACTTTTTCGTTCTGATACCAATAAACTGATGTGTTACCATTATCGAAAGGCAATCCGTTACGATGGTTCTCTGCATCATCGAGGTTGTTGTATATTTCCCATCCGTTACCAATCGGCTCATAAAGTCCGGGATCTACGGTAGGAGCCTTAAGTCCGACGGTATAACCTGGGAGTACAGTTGCAGGAGGATTCAGTACACCAATCCTAGGCACTCCACTCTCCAATTGCAGATGGATGTTCACCACATGCAACTCGTTGGCCTGTTTGATACCTCCATCGTCTTCATTCTCATAATAGGTATATTGATAGACCACAGTAATTATCTTTTCCTTGGTCACATCATTGATGTCGCTCTCACTGCTAACGTAAAGAGTTGTTGTTCCCGTGGGTTCTTTACCCTGAATGATAAAGTATTTCTGGTCGTTAGTCAGTTTACTATAGTCTACTGGAGTTAGAATCTGGCCCTTGGAAATAGAAGCACCAGAAGCATTCGTATAGTTCTCATAACAATAATACTGTATACCTGCAGATGTAAAGGTAACCTCATCTACCTTTGAAGTATTATTGGTGTAAACATCAACATCTTCAATAACTTGTCCTTTTCCGTAAGGAATACCTTCGTAGTCGAAATTCTCTTTGGCAATATAAGCTTTGTCACCAGCATTAGCAATGACCACACGTGTATAATGACGCTGGTCGTTCTTAATCTTAGTTTCAAAGACAGTGCTGGAGATTCGAGGATTCGAAGCAGATACCGATTCATCATCATCATAATCCAACGTTGTAATAGGATCACCACCTTCTGTCTTATGATCCCTTCCATACGCCTCAGGCTGGAACACGGCATCATATTCCACATCCACCTGATCGCTATAGGGTGACATATAGGCTTGTGCGATGGTCTTTATATGTTCTGCAGAGGAATCATAGAAGTCCAGATAGTTCGGATCCGATAAAACATCGAAGGCATCGTGGTTGTATGTGAAGTTATCACGGTCTGTCTGGGAGAGTGAACACCATGCACTGATGGCACTATAATTGGTGCCACCCACATATTGTTTACCTCCATAATAACCTGGACTTGTGATGATATAGGCAGGTGTCACAGCTGCAGTGATTTCTGCAGCTTTTGATGGATACGTTCCTGTAATCTGATCTGTACCCGTCATCTTATCAATCTGATCTTGAGTCACCAGATCATTTAACAGCAGATAGTTCTGATCGTCGAGTTTAACGGTGTTGATACATACGAATGCTTCGCCGAAGGCCTGTTTTGTTGTATCATCTAAATCATTATATTCTGCCATAGAGATGGCCGTTCCCGTGTTGACGGTTTTTACAGTTTTATTGTAAGTATAGGTCACACTCTGTGTTGCCACATAAGCCCTATCCACCACAGCTTCAGGATCATTAGGATCTGAGGTTGTTTTACTTGCATGATTATTCTTTGTTTCTTCTGTGATGATTTCACCTTTATTATATTGACGATGCCCATACACACCATTGGACGAAGTCTTGAAGGTCGGACCTTCCCTGTAACCAGTTTGCTCTGTTTGTTTTCTATTGGTTGTTACTTCACCATTTTCATTAACAGTGTATGTTGTGGCACCTGTTTCAGGGCTATACCAGTTATCCCAAATCTTAGGGCTGTCCATATCGAAGGTCAGTACATAGCCCGTATTGTGTCCGATATTGTTCGAAGAGCGGAAGATGTAATCGACACCAGCCTTATTACCATTACGATCACGGATATCCTGCCCGTTGGCATCCTTAAATGTATGAGTTTTTGTCTTGAAGGATGTAAAGGCATCCTCGTCCATCACGTAAGTGCCAGTCTCGTACTCTTTCTCATCAATAGTACATGTCATGCAATTGACATAAGTCACTTTACGGAATAGGCTCTGCTCACTTGGCTTGAGATTATGCCAGTCCCACCAGGTAATGACATCATTCAACTCATAGCTTTCGCTCTCACCGTTAACAAACACTTTATCGTATTCCTTATCACCTTCTTTAGTGCCAATCTTGACCACTTGATCATTATCATTCAACGTATTGTAAGCATATAGACTTGGCTTTACGTTCATCAGCTGAAGTTTGCCGTGTGAGGCTGCTGTGATGGTCAGTGGTATCTTCACCTCTTTCGTGTAGGCATTGGCACTACCTGTATAGGCAGATACATTCACATCATAGATATATACATCACCCTTCACATACCAGTAGTGAGCCTCAGAATATGGCGATTTTTGGGAGTCATATGCATTATTTGTTGGATAACAGTCGTCAACAATACGCTTTTCTGGATGTATGAAGTTACCAGAAGTTTCATAAGTCTGTAATGTTCCAGTATAAGAGTATTGCTTATAGGTACAAGCTTCATTTCCTGATCTAGAATTGTATTCCGACAAAATCTTATTCTTGATACTTGAATCATACGTTGGCTCACCATGCACATTCTTAGCATACACGAAACCACCACCTACCAGATCTCTCTTCACATTGATCAAGTCGAGCTCTACCACACCTGTGATATAGCCATATTCCTTATGTTGTGCAGTACTTGCTTCAGTGGTCATCTCAAGGAACACACCCGATGCCAACGCCACCTGATTGTAACTCGAACCAATGTTACGGGTACTACTGGTAGGATCAGAGGACTTAAAATCCAAATAGGACTTACCGTTTACTACACCATTTTTATCACGATAAGGATGATTTGTCTTATCGTCAAAGCGTACATCACTGGTCAAGTTACCCAGACGATTCACTACACTATAGATACCGAAATAGTTGCCGTGTACGGCATCATCCCCTGAATCACTATTAATAACCGAACGTTGCAAATTGAGCGACAATTCACCCACACGGTTGATGGTATAGACAGTGGCATCACCCACGTCGGCCACACGGTCCTTAGCACCTTGCAAAACCAGTCGTGAGCCAAAGACGCCACAGAAGTCTGCTCGCTGAATAGTATTCAACAGTCGTCCGGCATAAATTGAACAGAATCCATAAGGTGTGAAGGCTGCTTCAATTTCACTCTTTTTGGGAGTTGTTTCTTCTGTTGCAGCTTCAATATATTTCTGATAAACATCTTCATCAATAGGTTGACTTGATGTTGTATATGGAGTTTCATTTATCGTAATATTTGATACGCATACATACTGTAATTTGAAGTACGCACGCTCACGGTTGGAGAGTTTACGATAGTCATCAAGTTCGATTCTTGAGTCAAGTCTATAGAAGTCTGTGCCATAATTAGTAATGTTGAGCTCCCGGTAGCCATCAACCATCGAAAGGTTTCCGCCTCCATACAGACCGCCTGTATGCTCCGTACCCACCGTGATGAAGTCACGGTGATAGACATCATTGAGTGTTGCAGTGGTGTTACCATAAACCGTTGTGGCATTTGCGTAAGTCTGGTCACTGTTCGATGACACGTTACCACCTGCAAACACCGCATTATGAATCATCACGCCACGATCGTTCTCACCATCCTTGGTAATAAAGTTCTGCCATTCTGTAGGCCAATCCTCAGCCCCTTTCACTTTCTTTGGCAGGGTGTTCAGATAATCTGTGGGCACATAGTCGAATGGCTTGTAAGTTATATTATCGTATGTTACATTACTGCCACCTTTCTTTATCTGAAGTCTAGGTGAGACAACAACCTTACAGTCTTCCGTCAAAATACCATTTTTATAATAATAGGTATGTCCAGGTGAACCTGTGGAAGTTTTGCGGCTATCTGTGTCATAATAGCCAGGACTATATACATAACCAATATTTCCACCACCGAAGACGTTGCCATAACCCTCGGCAATACCGGCCACTGTACCAATCTCGCCACCATAGATGTAGACAGCCGTCTGTCCGAACACATAACCATCTGTATAGCGTCTTTCCTGATCCGCCTTATGACCAAATCCCAGAAGATTGAATCCTTTGCCACCTCCATAGACATCACGAAGCACATGACCATTATACATCTCTATATGTGTCGTACCAGAATGATAGACTTCATTCAGCGTACGCATAGCCCCCTCCTCCTTAGTAGAACCACGGCCTACAGTGGCTATCTCACCACCGCCGTAGACACTATTTCTGATTAAGCCACCCCAAATAGTAACGTATGAGTTATCCACATTACTATTATCATCGTAGCCACCACCATAGACATTACCGCAGTCCTCCAGACGATAATTGGGAGTTCCTTTCGGATGCGTATCATCAGACCATGTCTCATCATGGATTTTCTCCTGATAATAGTCAGAGCCGTCCTTTACATATGTAAGGTCTGTGTGTGTGGTTGGTTCTGCATTGAAATGCTCATAACCAATATAGCCGTTGTTGAGAGACACGTGTGTCGTACCATAAACGGCTCCACCCTCACCACCACCGAAAGCATTACGTTGAATAGTGGGAACACCCTTTAGGAAGCCGTAGCCTTCAGGAAGAGTAGCCTGATCCTTGCGAATACCGATAACGACATGAGTTTCACCCGGGATATCGCCAGTATCTGAATCGGAAAGTCCTCCTACATGATATCCGACACTGCCTTCCCAACCGCCACCATAGACGTTACGCACTGTGCCACCCTTTATATAAGCATTGGCACTGGCGATAAAGCCCATCGAATTGCTTTCTCCCGGTTTACCTGCTCCAAAGATATCGCATACACTACCGGTAGTACCTGCAGCATAGATATCCTTTCCAACTGTGCCGCCAAGCAGGGCGATATACGAGGAGCCATAGACACCACCAGTCAAAGGAATAGTTGCATCACCATAGCCGCCACCATAGGCATAGTTACCAACCGTAGCACCTTCCTTGATAATAACGTTGGTGTTGTATCTCTGGAATGTTCTTGTCTTCTGATCATTAGAGAAACCACTCAGATCCCTATCATCCATTTCTGCCACTGTGACAAGTGGATTAAGGAGGTTGGTGTATTCATTACCGACATATCTTGTGAAATCTCCCACGGGATTATAGTATCCGTCGATAGTCCACGCGGCCATCCAGGCTTTCTTCCATCCAGGCTTAAAATCGTCTTTCAGTGTGCCACCCACGGTGCCGTCGACCCATTTGTCAGGATTTCCCCAATCGTCAGGATCTTCATTGGCCACCATATCTGCCGGCTGAGTGCTATAGAGCTGCAGATACTTCTGCACACTCTCGGCATTGAGCACATTACCCAGCTCTCCGCCACCATAGACCTCCCAGACACTCGCACCTCTTTCCAGGTTCACCTCGGTGTATTCTGACCATGTATATCGACCACGACCAGCACCATAAACATAGCCAGAGTAGCCGTTTTCCTTCAGTACTGGCGCAGAAATATTGACCTTGCCATAAAGTGTACGGCGCACGTTGTTGTTTCCGCCATAGATAGCACCGTTCACACGGGCATCTCCACTCTGGTAGTTAACGTTTGCCTCATAGACATCGCAGGGCGGAAGGATCTTCATACCGTATGCGCCGCCAAAGATGTTATTAATCTTGATGGTTGACTTACTTGAACCCTTTGCTGGCACATTCACCACTGTACGACGGGTGATGCCCTCCTCGTAACTACCACCATAGGCTGCGCCTATCTTTCCGCGCATCAGGTCAATGATAGCGGAGGCTTCGTTGAGAGAAACCAAGTAAGCCTCGTAAGCCTCGCAAGCATCATTATAATCCTCATCATTCTCGTATTTATCACGTTCCGGTTCAACTTGAGGCGCAATCACCGTGCGCATTCCCAAACCATTATAGGCGCCTGCACCAAAGACCTCGGTATTGCCAAATTTCTCCACATTGTCGGGAATGTCAATCAGCACGTAGCTGTGATCCTGCCCCTTGTCGCCGTCACGGTCGCCTGGATAGCCCTCTCCGGCACCAAAGATTTTCTCCACCGAATTGTTGGCATTCGTGTTGGGCCTGAAGTTGACGAAGGCATTGTGCAGATAGGGTTTGTTGGCAACATGACAATCAGCTCCCGTTCCTACCTTAAATGCTGGGTCGTTATTATAATCATAGTCACCGAAGCAACCGCCGAGAATGTTTCTCACCCTACCCTGCGTGTACTCCACATAAGTTGTGGCCTTCTTGACTTGTGCCTGATAGGTATTAGCCACAAGATCTTTGACCTCATTCCGGATGCGCCCACTGAAATCGGCATCTCCCAGAATGCTGCCCCCTAGGTCGTTTCCGCAATAGATATGGTCACGAATCCAAGGGAATCCGCTACCGTCCTCATAGGTACCATCAGACTTCTTCTTACTACCTACATAAGTCTCCGTATGTCCGTAAATGTCGGCATTACAACTACCTGCGAAGGAGTTGAAGATACGTCCATTACCGAGGTTTATATGGGTATTGCCGGCAATCACACCTTCGAAAGCACCACCATAGATAAACTCACACTCGGCCATGTCAGGACTGTCGCCTGCAACTCCTCTCGCCACACCGGGGAGACTGGCTTCACCATTCAGGTTAATGTAAGTGCTGTATTTCGGATTGAAGGTATATTCAATCTTATGGGTGTCATTATTATAATTTCCATTACCGATGGCACCAGCCTCACCACCACCAAAGATCTGGAAGGTATAGCCTTTGTTCAAGTTGATGGTAGAACTACCCCATATCTCAGACTCGGCACCATAGCCACCACCAAAGACGTTCAGGGCAGAACCGAGCACATCCATACCTTGTTGAGAGAGAATGACGCCCGAATTTCGCTTCGTAATTTGATAGGTTCCTCTCTCTACGTTCTCATACAAAGTCTCTCCCTCATCTGACGCAACATCAAAGACTTTGTCCCGCTCTACCAATGTCTCATTGATATTGATGACCACATTACCATTCACGTGACCACTATTATAACAACCGCCATAGATGTTACCACCCTTTAGACGACGATCGAGGTCCTTAGTAGCATCAAATGCTAAAGCGTCATCTGTGACTGGAGCCATTTCCTTTCCTGTTGAGGCACTGACCGTATTCCACTCCAAATAATGGTTACCTTTGTCATTCGTCAGATAGGTGACTTGCTCTTGGGCATCCACGACGATGCTATAATCCGTATTTCTCTGCACAGCCCAGCGCATCGGCCGAATCATCACACCAGCTAAGTTGAGCTCCAGCTTATCGCCAATGGTTCCTTCAGGAGAACCATCAGGGGCAGGAGCAGGATTCTCTAACAGACCTCCCAGATATTCGGCATTAAGATTCGTCTGATAGATATTGGCATTGTTACATCCACCTACCACCTTATTGAAAACATAGAAAGGTTTATCTAAGTTGATGGTGGTCTTACCTGGAACTTTCATACTACCCACATTACCGCCGCAGAAGAGCGAACCGAAATATGAGGTATATTCTTTATAGTCCTTTCCGTCACCATTCGCAATCTTATCGAATACCACACTGGGCATCAGCCTCATAGCGGCGCCATCCATATAAGCGGCGAATGTCTCTGGATTGGTCAAATTCAGAGAGCTGTAGTTGGTATCGGCATAATACTCCAGAATGTCTTTCTTAATCATATTCGCGCCGTTGTTACCCAGGAACACAGCGTCGGCAATAACATACGAGCCAATCTTCAATTCAACCTTGGGTTGCTCCATGCTAGACATGATGGTGGCACTGTTTCCGCCACAATAGATACCACCATGGATAATGGTAGGTTTCGTCTCAGTTCCCTCTACATGAATAGATACCTGCTCAGCATTGGGACGGGTAGCATTAAGGGCTTCTACAGAGGACATTCCATCCGGTATCGTATAGTAGAAATCCTTATACATCTCCTGCTGCCCCAAAGTCGGTTTGTCTGTATAAGCATACGAACCATTACCACCGCCATAGACATCACCACGCACACTAGTACTGATACCTACGGCATTACCGCCATAAACCTTTCCGGAAATATCGTTACCACCATAGACATTGTTTACATCACCGCCACGAATAATGACACGTGCTGCAAATCCGACAGGGAAATGATAACCCTCTAGGCTGTTCGTCGTCGGTATATAAACACCGTTCACCTTCGGACAGACATCTGCCATACGGCAACCACCATAGAGATTCTCAACAACAATATTCGAGTTACTCTCAATATTCAATAGCAGACCCTCCGGACTGGTCATCGCACCCTGGTTACCACCGCTATAAAGGTCACGGATGATACCCTTCTTCAGATTCCACTTCGGACGAATCGTCATCTCAGCCTTGTTATTACCACCAAAGACACGTGCGAAATTGAAGTCATAACTGGTGAGATTACTCTGGAACGTGGATAATTCCACCTTTTGTGCCAGTTCTGCCAAATTTTCAGGAGTAGGACTTGCGGGCCACACATTGGTTTGTGTCAGAACAGGGCTGTTATTGTCGATACAAATGGTGGTGTTTTTCGTCACCGTCACATTATCACCACCGCCATAAAGGTGAGCTATACAACCGCCTAGAATCTCCAGATAAGTCTTGCCGAGTTCTGGCTTTTTGATCTTCTGATAAGTTTTATCACCTACAGTGATATCGTATGTGCCCTCCACTTCTGAATTAGACGTATAGGTATAGTCACCATTACCACCACCGAACAGCCTACCGACCACAAGGCTAGCCGTACTTGGTGTCGGGCTGGTGCGAATGAAGGCATTCCATGTGTTGTCGATAGCATTTTTTCCATCCTCAGTTCCAACCTCTGTCAAGCCATCAGAAGTATCAGTTTTCAGAGGAAGATTCTCTGACGTGCCAACCGTTCCTGCAATATCATTTCCGCCATATACCGTGTTTATGAAGATATTATCCGAAGCATGTTCACCATCGACATTCACGAAGGCTCTACCGCCCACATCAGCTATACGGGCACCACCATAGACCTCATTCAGGTCTCCAGCACGGACGGTAACGGTAGTATTGCCGCCTACATCTCCCTCATTGCCGCCGCCATAGACGTTGCCGCCAATAGTTATCTGCGCCTGCGCCGACGTTGCGGCGAGGATCATCAACAAACTTACTATGATAACTTTAATTCTCAATTCTCTATTCTTAATTAACCGTTATAATCGGATTATTCAGGTCATTATCCGACAATACATATAAATATGTGGGCTTGACAGTCAGGACTAATGGTTTTTCAAGACCTGGACTGACTGTTGCTATATTGAACTGAACTTTGTTCACAGACTTTCTCTCACCCAGATTATTCTTGTCAACAACCTTATTTTGAGTTTTGTCGTAGGCCCTGTCCCACACCTCGTATTTAGTGGTCAGAGTCAGGTTATATGTTTTGCCTTGGACTACAGCTATAGGTCTGCAATAAACAGGAATATCGAGTGACATAGCTGTATTACCCAATGATTTATCAAGCACTTTTTCAGTATCTGATCTATTTAACAATGTCACTGACTGTTCTGTCTGATCTTCATTGGCAGAAGGGAATGAAGGACTACCAATTCCCTGCCCGTTTCTGAGATGAACCGTAACATCCCCACTATTACCATATTTTGAAGTCAGTGTTACTTCCTTCAAGTGAATACTGCGTAATTCTGCATATTCAGGATCAATCTTAAAGCTCAGGCTCAATCTTGCATAGAGGTGATCCATCAGCAAATTGACGAAATTCTCTCCCTTAATGCCAGAACGGAAACCATACTGACCCTCCTTGACATTTGGTGCTTCTATTGATGTTGATCCTACCCGCTGCACGCCAACAAGTACACAGAT
>JAEEGL012319948.1_pt1 | contig 12728 bp, 13 predicted proteins | sample 9134231 | NCBI WGS metagenome assembly JAEEGL01 (sample SAMN16246548, study PRJNA631951) | gut metagenome | biome: gut microbiome; feature: rumen; material: fiber-attached | host: Bos | place: Iran: Karaj | collected 2018-10 | reverse complement strand
GGCAAAAAGCCTGTCGCGGTTGCGCATGAACATGTCTCTGATCCTGGCACGAATTCCTCTCTTGCCCTTGGGAACCGCTGCAATACGGATATCCCTGTACAGCTCGCTGAATCTGGAATAACTCCTATTCTCGGTCTTCCTTGTCAGAAGCTGATAACTTATGGTCTTGTCTGAGGACTGTGGCTCCAGGATCTTGAGGAGGATACGGGCACATGCGTAAACGCATTCCTTTTCTCCAACCTCAGGATCAAATTCACTGAGATCTATCTGGTATCCCAGGAATATCTCATCATCGCTGCTTATATTAACCTGCCCCTGCTGAAGAATGAGATATAACAATTGCCATGGAAGATGTGAACCTATACAGCATATCAGGATATTAAGTGCTATATCCTCACATCTTGTCAGGGAATATGCATCCCCCATGTAAAACATATCAAGCGGTCTCTCGTTCTGGTAAGGAAAAACCATGATGAACTCACCGCGATATGTAAATGTATCTATGATACGGTCATCTGCTCCTCCGGAATGTTCCTGTATCACGGAAAGGAGCTGCTTAACATGAGTATGATCGTGCAGCACGATTACGGTATAAAGACTCTGTGCAGACGAACGAAGATCACGGCAGATATAAACGTCATTAACTTCGCTTTTAAATGATTCTTTGACTACCGAAAGCCGCTGCCTGGCAGATTCAAAGATCATGCCTCTTCCTCGTTATACTCTTTTTTCTTGACGATTGCATATGCATAAGTGGAGATCATCGGTGAATCTGTGCAGTAGATCCTGATCTCGTATACACCCTCCTTAGAAGGTGATGTGTAGATACCGTCTGCAGATATCTCACCACTTGCCGGCTCAGTAAGCTCGTAAGAAATTGATGCCGGCTCCATATTATGATATACAACACCGAAGTAATGATTTTCCTTGGGTCCCATAACAAAGGTGGGAGTCTCTGCTGAGATACTCTGATTCTTCTCGTACTTGATATCTCTGACATCCTCGCCGGTAGGGAACTTCATGGCAACCCATCTGTATGTCAGCACCAGAAGATCTGCATCCTCCATAAGCTGTGCTGCAACTACGAAACTGCCTTTGTCATTTAAAACCTTGACAGCTGTCTGTGCCTTGACTGTGCCCTCCTGATCAAAGAGATGAGCGTTACCGTAAATGGTACTGCGGGCATTTTTGCCGAGAGCCTCATCCTCTGACAGGTACTCATAACCAACCTCAACGTATACATTGCCCTTGCCGAGACCGTGGATGATCTCACCTGAGAAGCAGATATCTCCCTCTCTTGCATCGGAGCCGATGGGGATTTCAAGGAATCCGCTGGCATACTCAACTCCTCTGTTTTCGGGTACTATGTTCTCCTCAACGGTTGTCGAAGCGGCTACTGCCGGAGTAGTCCTGATATCAACGCTCTTCTCGAAGAAGTCGAGGTACTCGCCCCTCTCAAGTTCCTTGGAGGGAACGCTTATGTACTTCTTGATGCCGCGCTCCTTGACCTCTTCAATAACATATGCGCTGTCGGTGCGTACCAGACGAAGCTCTGCAAGTCTGATAAACTCACCTGAATCTCCCATGGACTGCATCTCCAGAGACATCTGTCCGATCTGTCTGGTGACCAGCTCCAGGGGTGTGGTATCCTCCATCATAACTTTGAGGGAGAAATTACCGTCAACGGAAATATTGCTACCGTCCTCACTGCCTGATGCAGATCCGGACTGAAGGATGATATTGGTCTCTGTAGCATCGCTGCCAAGGGCCATCATCCAGAATTCCTTTTCATATACTTCGCCCTTGGCAAGATGAAGATCCTTGATCTCAACCTCCACCTCATGACCGCCGTCAGGGCACTCGAAACCGGGAACCTGAAGTACGCTGCGATAATCAAAAGAAACATCCTCTGCGCTTCTCTTGGTAATGCGAACGATCATCCTGACATTACGTCCCTTGCAGACAGTGGCAGGAATGATAACTTCACCCCGGAAATTTTTCGTGGTAAACAGACTCTCACGAGTTAAGAACTCGCTCTCGATCTTGATAGAAGGATCAAGCTCGTCTGTGTCGACAAGGTAGAGCTCATATCCCTCAGTGATACGATTGTACTCGTACTCCTTGTCAGTGTCGTTGTGAAGAGCCGAATAAACAGTATGTGCCGGCTGCTCACTGTACTTAAGACAAAGTGTTGCGTGGTCTGATGAGAGTGAATCAAATCCATCAACAGCAGAAAGCTTTTTAACAACGGAGCTCTCAAGTACGATCTCTCGTCCGGAGCCGTCGATTGCTACACCGCTCTCTACAAGAATGGACAGGTCATCCAGTGAAACGACTGTCAGTCCACATACGATGCCGCTACCATACATCATGGTAGACAGGAAACGCTGCTTATCCAGAAAATACTTCTGCTCTGCAACGAAGTCTGCACTTGTCAGCATCTTGCCTGCGTAGTAACGATTCCTCTCAAATGGAAAAAACTGATTGTTGTTCATGGTCTCCCCCTTACTCTTTGTTACCGGTAATTACAGTAAGTGATTTTGATGGTGATAAGAATAACATATTAATCTACACAAAACTTGCACAACAAAAATATAATGCGCACATGTACGATTTTAACATATATCCAACCGGTTAGGAAGTTTTTTTGTATATTTTTAATGACAAAATGCACTTATTACCTATATAATATAGATATCAATTTAACATTCCATATAAGGAGGAAAAGTATGTATCCCGTCATTACAATCAGCAGACAATTCGGAAGCGGCGGACACAGCATCGGAGAAAAGGTTGCCAAGCAGCTCGGCATTCCTTTCTGGGACGGAGAGATAGTCAATAAAGTCGTTGAGGAACACGGATATGCAAGAGAGCTTATCGAGGAGCAGGGTGAGACCACTTCCCAGGCCAGCAAGTGGTTTGACATTTCCGCTGCCAGCGCCATGTATTTCCAGAGCCCTCAGGATGAGATCTTTCTGGCACAGCGCAAAGTTGTTCTCGAGGCTGCCGCAGAGCCCTGTGTTATCGTAGGAAGATGTTCGGATTATATTTTGAGAAGTGCCGAGGTCAGATGTCTCAATATTCTTATCCATGCGGATCTTGAACATCGCGTTGCCCGGGTCCTTGAGAGATACGGTGACATCAAAGATGTGGATGTTAAAAAGAGGATATTGAAAAAGGACAAGCAGCGCCGGACCTACTACAGATACTATACGGATCAGCAGTGGGGCGCATATGATAATTATGATCTGGCATTGGATTCGGGGGTTATCGGCGAGGATTGCTGTGTGCACCTGATATGTGAACTGGCAGAGAAACTTAACGTATAAATGCTACTCTGCGGTTACGCTCCCGCGTGGATACCTCCCGCACTGCGGTGCAGTCGCTCCTCGTTACGGGTGGTCTCCGCTTCGCTTCGGTCGTTGCAAAGCAAACGTCCCCAGGACGTTTTGCAACCATCCACGCTCGCGCCATCATATGCGTAGATTTGCTCCGCGTCGAAATAGCATAACAAAAAACACGCCACACAGGCGTGTTTTTTCATTGTTTATTTCTGCCATACACATAGCAGACTGCGTAGATCAGTGCGCTGATGATAACGATCGCAGGGCCGGATGCGATGGACAAAAAGTATGAAAGAGCAAGTCCGATTACGGACGAAAAGATGGAAAAGGCCAATGTCAGGCCCATGTACTCTCTCAGATTGCCCGAGATGCTCCGGGCAGAAGCCGCCGGCAGTATCAGCATGGCATTGATGAGAAGGATGCCGATCCATCTGATGGACAGTGCCACAACTATGGCAACCAAAACCGCAAAGCCATGTTCCAAAAGTCTGAATCTGATCCCGGACACTTTTGCCAGTGTGGGATGGATGGCAACCGCCAGCACCGAATTAAAAAAGAAAAATGCAAAAGCGATGGTGATCACAAAAACTACTGCCAGGGCCAGAAGATCATCACGGCTGATACTCAGGATATCTCCTATCAAAAGAGACGAATACCCCGAAAAAGATCCTCCCCTGGAAAGGATGGCAAGACCAAGCGCAAGAGAGGCGCTGGCCATTACAGATATGATAGTGTCCGTTGAAGAGTGTCCGCGAAAACGGATCTCATTGAGAAGGATGGCAAAAATCGCCGCATATATTACAACTGCTATACCCGAACTGCCCATTCCGCACAGAACGCCGATGGCAATACCCGTCAGTGCCGAGTGGCCTATGGCATCCGAAAAAAAGGCCATCTTTTTTTCCACCACCATGGTACCCAGGATACCAAGAGCAGGAGCCAAAAGCAGCACTGCAATAAAAGCCATTCGCATAAAAGGATAACTCAGCATCTCACTGATCATCACATATACCTCACATCACCAAAAACTCCACGGAACTCATCAGAGTCATATACTTCTCTGGGGCTTCCGCTTTTCAGGATACTTTCATCCAGAAGCACTACCCTGTCCGCATGCTTTGCCACATAATCAAGATCGTGTGACACCAGCACCACAGCCAGATCAAAATGCTCCTTAAGATAAGTTATCTTTTCATAGAAGATATCCATGCCAACCTTGTCAATTCCCGACACCGGTTCATCCAGAAGCAAAAGATCCGGATCACCCATTATGGCGTTGGCCAGAAGCACTCTCTGGAGCTGACCTCCGGACAATTTTCCTACAGGCTCATCGATCAGGTCTGCAGCATCAAAAACCTCCAGGGCCTTTTTTATCTCGTCCCTGCTGCCCGGCAAAAAGACAGGTCTTTTCCCATGATAAACCGTCAAAAGATCCGCAACTGAAACCGGGATTGCCGGATCGATATTGATAGTCTGAGGCACATAACCTATACGAATACGTGAAGTATTCCCGTCCTCTCTTGTCCTAAACTCCAGGGAACCGCCGTAGGGGATCTCTCCCGCCAGGGCCCTGACCAGGGTAGACTTTCCGGCACCGTTGCGACCTATGATCGCCGTCATGGTGCCGCAGTGTATATGAAGATTGATATCGTGTAAAACCTCTTTGTCTCCAAAACTTACCGAAACATCGATCAGTTTGATACAGTGAAGACCACAGGGTTTTATGATCTTTTTCATCAGTCAAGAGCCCCCATAATTGTTTCGAGATTCGCTTTCATTCTGGTCACATAAACCTCAGCAGCGTCCTCGCCTTCCTGAGGGAAGACCATTGTATCAAGATAAACCGCTTTGACATTGCCCTCCGCCGCGAGAGTGTCTGCAGTCTTTTTTCCGAATACTTCATCTGTAAGTACGATCACGGACCCTGATGCTCCTCTTATAGCATCAACGACTTCGGATACTTCAGCCGCTGAAGGTGTACGTTCCTCATCAAGGTCGATATCTCCGATGACGTCAAGTCCGAGCTCAGATGTAGTGTAGAAAAACGCCTCCTGAAGATTGACCACCGATACTCCCGCTTCCGATGCTTTGGATGAAACCTCATCAGCAAGCGCCAGAAGATCATCAAGTCTGCCTTCGTACTTATCCGCATTGGTCCTGACAGCATCCGCCTTCTCTCCCGGAAGAAGAACTGCAAGTTCCTCTGCCGCAGCTGTGATCTGATCTTTGTACAAAGCGATGTCCATCCAAAAATGGGAGTTGTCATCAATTGTGTCTCTGAGATCACTTCCGCAGTCAACTATCTTAAGGTCGGGAAGTTTTTTCGCAACATCTCCGATGAAAACTTCCATCCCGCCTCCGTTAACAAGAAAGATATCAGCGTCCGTAAGCAGCCTCATGTCCTCTGTGGTTGGCTCATAGTCATGGAGGCATCCGCTCTGGGGCGTGGAAAGATTTTCCACTCTTATACCATCGATCCCTTCAGTCAGATTAAGTCCGAGAGTGTACATAGGATAAAAAGATGTCACTATAAGGGTCTCCTCTGTCTCCATTGTTTTCTTGGGCTTACCTATGCCCGAAAACTCCGTCACCATGATAAGTGCCGCAAAAAGCAGTACCAGAATTGTAATAACATTTGAAATCTTACTCTTCATGATCCTCAGCCTCCAGTATCTGTTCTAACAAGTCATATATGTCTTCTCTTCCCTCTCCCGTTTCCGAAGAATAGGGTATGATTATCTCATCCTCATCTGCTCCCAGACAACGTCTGATCTCAGACAACCTTGAAGCCAACTGATTCTTTTTCACCTTGTCTGCTTTGGTAGCTATGACGATGGGCTGAAACTCCATGTAGCAGATCCAGTCATACATCTGCTTGTCCTGTTCTGACGGCGCATGGCGGATATCCACAAGCAAAAAGATATATCTGAGCATCTCCGAGGTAGTAAGATAGTTCTCTATCATAACTCCCCACTGCTCCACCTCCTTTTTGCCGGCCTTTGCAAACCCGTAGCCCGGAAGGTCCACCAGATAGATGCTGTCATTGACCTTGTAGTAATTGAGAGTCTGGGTCTTGCCCGGCTGTCCCGAGGTTCTGGCAAGGGACTTTCTCTGGCAAAGAGAGTTTATAAGGGATGACTTGCCCACATTACTCCTGCCGGCAAAAGCCACCTCGGGAAGTGTATTGTCCGGAAGCGTACTTGTGATGCCACAGACTGTTTCTAATTCTGCTGATATTATTTTCATGATCTGTTCACCATAACGAATTCCTCGGCAAGCCTCGGAATGACCTTCTTAGTCCTATGTGAAAAGAGGCCGTGAATATCCCTTCACAGCCTCTGATATCATTATGCGCTTTCTTTTATTGTATCACGCGAACCGTCAAGCTCGATAACATCACCGGCTTTCTTATCCTCAAGGATAAGATTCTCATCAACCATCTCCTTGGTGATGGTCAGCTCATGGATACTGTCATCCGAAGGCACCTCGTACATATAATCCATCATGACATTTTCCATGATGGCACGAAGTCCTCTGGCTCCTGTATTACGCTCAAGAGCCTTTTTCGCCATCTCTCTGACAGCGTCTTCCTCAATCTCGAGTCTGACATCATCCATTGCAAAAAGAGCCGTGTACTGCTTGACCAATGAATTCTTGGGCTCGCGAAGGATACGCACCAGCGCCTCCTCGTCAAGCTGATCCAGTGATACATTGACAGGAACTCGTCCGATAAACTCAGGGATCAAGCCGAACTTAACGAAGTCCTGAGGCAGAACAAGCTTGAGAAGATCGCTCTCACTCTTTTCTCTGGCCTCAACCTCGCTGGCTGCAGTAACAAAACCGATCCGCTTGGTATCCAGTCTGGACTCGATTATCTTCTCGAGACCGTCAAAGGCACCTCCGCAGATGAAAAGAATATTAGTGGTATCAATATTGATAAGCTCCTGTTGAGGATGCTTACGTCCTCCCTGGGGAGGTACGGACGCAATGGTACCCTCGATGAGTTTGAGGAGCGCCTGCTGAACGCCCTCACCGGAAACATCTCTGGTGATAGATACGTTTTCGGACTTCTTGGTGATCTTGTCGATCTCATCGATATAAATGATGCCCAGCTCTGCCCTGGGAACATCATAGTCAGCTGCCTGGATAAGCTTAAGAAGGATGTTCTCAACATCCTCACCAACGTAGCCCGCCTCCGTAAGTGTGGTGGCATCTGCTATAGCAAAAGGCACGCCCAGGATCCTTGCCAATGTCTGAGCAAGCAATGTCTTACCCGAACCGGTAGGTCCCAGCATCAAAACATTACTCTTTTGAAGCTCAACATCCTGCTGAGGAAAGAGGATCCTCTTATAATGATTGTAAACAGCAACAGAAAGAACCTTTTTAGCCTCCTCCTGTCCGATCACGTACTCATCAAGAAAAGCCTTCATCTCACGGGGCTTAAGAAGATTGATCTCCAGCCCCTCTGCCGGATCATTGTAATACTCATCGGGAAGGAAGTTCTCTTCATCCATAGCCTCCTCGCCCAAGAGTTCCTGGCAGATTTCTATACATTCGTCACAGATGTAGGCACCCTTTTTTCCGGAAATTATCCTGCGGACCTCATCCTGACCTCTACCGCAAAAATTGCAGCGGACCTTTTCTTCAAATTTTGACATAAATTACTCACTCCGATTAGTGATGATACGATCGATAAGACCGTAGTCCAGTGCCTCCTGGGCACTCATGTAGTGATCTCTCTCTGTATCGATAGCCACCTGCTCTACGTCCTTGCCCGTATTGGCAGCAAGGATCTCATTGAGACGGCGCTTAGTCTTTAAGATATTCTCTGCTGCGATCTCGATCTCTGTAGCCTGACCCTTGGCTCCACCGCTGGGCTGATGGATCATAACCTCTGCATTGGGAAGTGCCAGACGCTTGCCCTTGGCACCGCCTGCCAGAAGGAAGGCACCCATGGAAGCTGCCAATCCTACGCAGATGGTAGAAACGTCGCACTTGATATACTGCATAGTATCATAGATCGCAAATCCTGCGGTAACCATGCCGCCGGGAGAATTGATATAGAGGTGGATATCCTTGTTGGGATCCTCTGACTCCAGGAAAAGAAGCTGGGCCACAGTAAGTGAAGCTGTGGTCTCATTGACCTCCTCGCCCAGGAAGATGATCCTGTCCTTCAAAAGTCTGGAATAAATATCGTAAGATCTCTCACCTCTGGAGTTTTGTTCGATGACGTAAGGTATTGTAGCCATTTAGCCCTCCTTTATACCTCTGCAGCGTCTTCCTTTTTCTTGGAAGCCTTTCTTTCCTTAACGCTGTCCATGATGACATCAAGAGCCTTTTCCATAAGAGCTTCCCTACGAAGAGACTTCATCTCATCCTCGTGGATGTTCTTCTTGAGGTCCTCGCCCTTCATGCCGTAGTTTGCTGCCATCTCGTCGATCTTCTTGTCGAGATCCTCATCGGAAACCTCGAGATTCTTGTCAGCAGCGATAGCCTCAAGTACAAGTGAGCTCTGGATACGACGCTCTGCCTCGGGCTCCATCTGAGACTTAAGCCCCTCAATGGTCTGGCCGGAGAACTGCATGTACTGCTGAATGGAAAGTCCGCTCTGTGCCAGCTGTGAAGCGTAGTTGTTGATCATAGTATTGACCTGAGTATCAAGCATAGGTGCAGGGATCTCCATCTTGGAATCAGCGATGATCTTCTCAAGAGCCTCATCCTCCTGATCGCGTCTTGCCTGTGCCTTCTTGGTCTCCTCAATAGTCTCTTTTACAAACTTGCGATAGTCTGCAACTGTATCATACTCAGATGTATCCTGAACGAACTCATCATCAAGCTCAGGAATCTCGCGAGTCTTAACTTCCTTAACCTTAACCTCGAAAAGTGCAGCCTTGCCTGCAAGAGAAGTCTCATGATAATCCTCAGGGAAAGTAACGTTGACCTCAACCTCATCCCCTGCGCTGTGGCCGATGAGCTGATCCTCAAAGTTATCAATGAAAGAATGGGAACCGATCTTGAGATTATAATCCGTACCTTTGCCGCCGTCGAAGTGAACGCCGTCAACAGAACCGTCAAAGTCAATGATAGCTGTATCGCCATCCTCGATGGGACGCTCAACAGTTACTGTACGACCATTCTGCTCAAGACGATGCTGGATCTCCTTCTCAACTTCCTCGTCGGTAGGCTTGGTATCGATCTTAGTAACGGTAACTCCCTCATACTTGCCAAGCTTAACCTCGGGCTTGGTAGCAACCTCTGCTGTAAAGATGAAGGGCTTGCCTGCCTCGATCTGAACAACTTCTACATCAGGCTGAGAAACGATATCAAGACCACTCTCATCATAAGCCTCGGGATATACCTTGGAAATAAGGATGTTGGAAGCCTCATCATAAAATACCTCAGGACCGTACATCTTCTCGATCATCTTGCGCGGCACCTTGCCCTTGCGGAATCCGGGAACGCTGATGCGGCCCTTCTGACGCTGATATGCCTGCTGAACAGCCTCCTCAAGTCTCTCGGGCTCAACCTCAATGGTGAGCTTTGCCATATTTTTCTCAAGTGTTTCTGAAGTAACTTTCATTGATTTATATCCTCCTGCGATATATGCAAATTAATGTAGTGCGCCTGTAAAAAGACACACTCGCTGATTCTACCACAGATATTGCGGTATTTCAAGCGTTTCCTTAGTTATGAATATACGATCTGGGATGCAATAGCCTCAGCCTTGTCTCTTCCCAGGTACTGTGCAATGATCTCAAGTCCGAATGGAATACCCGTCCCCATGCCGCGACTGGTAATGGTATTGCCATCCACCACAACAGGTCCGTCACCTATGGTTGCACCGCTTGCAATTAGCGCTTCCTCAAATCCGGGATAGCAGGTAGCCTTTTTACCTTTTAAGACGCCTGCTGCCGCCAAGGCCGAAGGTGCGGCGCAGATAGCGCAGACCTTTTTACCAGCAGCATCAAACTGCTGAACAAGCTCCGTCACTTTAGCAGATGCTTTAAGGTTATCCGTGCCAACCTTGCCACCGGGAAGAACTATGCCGTCGTAATCATCGCCCTTCATATCGGAAAGTCTGATCTCGGTCCCGATCTTGACCTTGTGGGAAGCGACCACCTCATCCCTGTCCATAATATTGATAAGGTCTATATCTATGTCTGCACGACGCAGAAGATCAACGACCACCAACGCCTCGATCATCTCACATCCGTCTGCCATCATTATTGCAACTTTTGCCATGATCCCCTCCTATAAGTCAAAACCCTTGTCCGAAAGCGTACTATTGTGATATCTGGGATCCCAGGTGACTTCCTCACCGAACCAGTCCAATGGCACAAAAGCATCCGCTTCTTCCTTGCTTTCGAATTCAACCTCAACAATGATAAGCGGCTCCAACTCACCCTCAAATATATCAAGTTCAGCAGTAAGCGAGTCCGAAATCGGAATATAGTATCTGGTCTTTTCGATCACTATACCGTCAACCTTTTTGATCATATTGTCAAAGCTTTTCTTATCAAGGGGCAGATTGTACTCAGTCCTCTCCAAAAGCCCCCCTCCCTTGTAGGTTAGAAGGTACTTTCCTCCCTCGTCCCTGACTCTGACTACCGGCTCTCTGTTCAGATATCCCTGAACCAGCTTTTTGCTGGGATAGTCCCGATAGTTTTCCGGCAGTACCGGAACGCGGAATTTTCTTTCTATTTCCAAAGGTTCGCTGCTCATACTGTCTCCTGTCTTATCTAAGCCGTCCGCTTTCAAATCTGCGTCTTGTATCCACACACTTCATAAGCTGTGCAAAACGATCATCGATATCGCCGTCATCGATAACGTAGTCCAGTGTCGCAGCCATATTATCGATGATATTGTCCGTAAGCCCCTCCATAGTCTTCATAGCTTTGAGGATGGAATACTTCTCATCAAAGTCATCAGCATCGAAAAATCTCATCATCCAGTCTGTGATGTCTGCGGATGTCTTGAATCCGGTGCTGACAGGCTCACTCGCACGTACCGGCCCGGGAGCTGCTTGGGAAACAGGTTGCTCGTAAACCGCTGTGCTGACAGGTTGCTCATAAGGAACTCCCGGTCTGACCGGCTCAAGGATCACCGGCTCGCTTGGTTCGATGGGTTCGAAACGGTACTGCTGTATCGCATCCGGATACTTTGTCCGATCCACCTCTGAAATAAACTCTGCCATAGGGCGAACAAAGGTCTCGAAATCTCCGTAAAGTCCCTGATATACCACCACCGGCGCCAGGGTCTCGGAGTCCTTGGCAATGGTAATGATCTGATATGCATTTCCTTTGAAATGGCGGTACTTTTCCCCCGCCCTTGGTATACGTCTTGATGTCATCATTTTCTCCTATAATTTAAAAATCAACAAAAAAGAGTATACCACTATTACAATGCAAAAACAACGAAAAAAGGCAGTCCGCACTAAGCGAACCGCCTTTTGATAAATACCAAATCTTAAACCATGGGAGTACCCTTGATCTTTGTGATCTCTTCATACCATGCCGCATGAACAAGTCCGCAAAGCAGTGGTGTGAAAAGTCCAACGATGATATTGACAATAGATCCCACAAAGCTGAAGAAACCTCCTACATAGGGAATTATGCTGAGGATACCAACAACAACATTGAATCCAAGTACGATGAGAACAATAAGGAAATCTGTAAGGAAGATCTTGCCTTTGAAGCCCTTGGTCCTGGCATCTGATTCTCTTGCTACATCGGTAGCTCTGCGATTGCCGTCCTCCCTGATGATATAAGGAACGAACATGTATGCATAGGACTTAATGCATGTAAGAACGCAGCCTACGATGAGGCCGGCAAAAAATACAAATCCGGCAAGGCCCAGGACTGCTGCGTATGCGCCCATGCCACTGTAATCCATATCGAAGCTGCCACCATAAAAATCAAAACTGTTGAAAAGCATGGTGAAGAAGCTGCCCATTACGGAACTAGCAAGGGCGCCTGCAATACCGGCTCCAAGCATAAAAGGCGCAAAGAACCACAGGAACTGGATTATCTCTTTCCAACCCATAGATGCAAGTGTAGGCCAGAAATTATGGAAGCCCTCAAATATCTGATCAACCTTAACTTCTCTGCCTCTGTAGCCCTCAAGATAAACGTAGGCCATACCGAACTCCAGTACAAGTCCTACGGCAATACCGATAATGGGAACCGGTCCGCCAAGGATAGTAGCCAGCGCTGACAGGAAAGTTACCAGCAGTGAAAGTGCCCAAAGACGGATAGGCTTTTGCAAGATAACACCGAATGCTCTCTTAAGAATATAGGTAGAGCTGATAGTAGGCGCCATAGGATAAGGTGCCTGGCCCGGATAAGGCTGTCCCTGGAACTGCTGTCCCTGGAACTGCTGTCCCTG
>JAEEGL012317275.1_pt1 | contig 12728 bp, 4 predicted proteins | sample 9134231 | NCBI WGS metagenome assembly JAEEGL01 (sample SAMN16246548, study PRJNA631951) | gut metagenome | biome: gut microbiome; feature: rumen; material: fiber-attached | host: Bos | place: Iran: Karaj | collected 2018-10 | reverse complement strand
CGAGAACTACAAGGGCGCTTCGGTGAAGAATTACCTCTGGGCCGCCCTGGCCGGCATCATCTGGTATGGCAGCATCCTCTTCTATGGCATGGGCTGCAACCAGATGGGCGGCTATGCCGCTTCCATCGGATGGGCCATCATGCAGGCCACCGCCATCCTTGCCAGCGGCGTCGCCGGCCTGGTGATGGGAGAATGGAAGCAGGCCCCCAAGGCCTCCCTCCGCAAGATGGCCGGCGGCATGGCACTGCTGGTGGCCGGTATGGTCATCTTCTCCCTCAGCCACGCTTCGTCCGACGATAAAGATCCCGTGGACTATGTAGATACGCGCATCGGCACCCAGGTCTGGAAGGGACAGTCCACCCTCTCCGGCCCCGAGGAGCCCCGCGGCTTCGTATACCCCGGCGTGGGTTATCCCAACGCCATGGTGCAGCTTTCTCCCCAGACAGCCAAGACCGACCGCTGCTATTTCTCCGACCAGCCCGCCATCCAGGGCTTCCGCGCCAGCCATTATCCCAACGGCGCCGCCATGTCGGACTACGGCACCTTCACCATCTCGCCTACGGTGTGCAAAAACCAGCTGCGCCCCCACGAGCGGGCATCGGCCTATTCCCACGACAAGGAAACCGCCACGCCCTACTACTACAGCGTAGACCTGGAGAGCTCCGGCATCCAGGCCGAACTCACCGGCGTCTCCACCTCCGGCGTGCTCCGCTTTACCTACCCGGCTTCCCGGCAGGCCTGCATCATGCTGGACAACGCCCGCAGCGAGTTCAAGAACTACTTCCACGTGCTTCCGGAGCAGAACGAGGTGGAAGGCTATGTCACCAACGAAGGCCGCGTGGGAAACCAGGGCTATACCGGTCCGGATTTCGCCTGCTATTTCGTGGCTAAGCTCAGCAAGCCCCTCGCCGGCTGCGCCGTGGTGCCGGAACCGGTCTTCACCCCCAACGCCCTCCTGTTCAAGGACGGTTTCAAGGGAGAATTCTTCGCCAATGACAATTGGAAAGGAACGCCCGTTGTGGTCCGGGAAGACAAGGACCTGGATTTTGACTGGGAGGGCTCGCCCGCTCCCGGCGTTCCCGAGGACCACTTCAGCGTGCGCTACAGCGGCACGCTCACGGCCCGCCACAGCGGCAAGCATGTCTTCTACGTAACGACGGACGAGTATGTACGCCTCTATGTAGACGGCAGCCTGGTGGTGGATTCGCAGAAGACCCACCGCCCCGCGGCCGACCTGTACTCCGTGAACCTCAAGGAAGGACAGTCCTGCGGGATTGTCATCGAATACCGGGAGAAAACCCGCCTGGCTACCCTCCGTTTTGCCTGCCTGGAACCGGAACAGAAGACGGAAGAGCAGCTGGCGCAGATGGCCCTGGACGGTTCCCGCGCATCGGCCCTGCAGCTGCAGTTCGAGACCACTTCCGGGGAACAGGTAGAGCTGCGCCTGGGTACCTCCTTCATCAGCCTGGAGCAGGCCCGCAAGAACCTGGAACGGGAAATCGGCGACAAGCCCTTCGAACAGATCGTCTCCGAAGGAAAGGCCGAATGGAACCGCAACGTGAGCCGCATCGAGGTGGAAACCTCCGAGGAGAACAAGACCATCTTCTACACGGCCATGCAGCGCATCAAACTGCTGCCCCGCAACCTCACCGAGGACGGCTTCCACTACAGCGCCTACAACGGCAAGGTGATGCCCGGCATCATGTATACGGACTATTCCCTCTGGGATACCTTCCGCGCCCTGCATCCCCTCCTGGTGATCCTGCACCCGGAAAAGGTGAACGAGATGATCACCGGCCTGCTGAACAGCTACGACGAAGGCGGCTGGATTCCCAAGTGGCCCAGCCCCGGCTATTCCAACACCATGACGGGCACCCACGGGGATGCCGTCATCGCCGACGCCTTCATCAAGGGCGTGCGGGGCTATGATACCGAAAAGGCCCTCGAAGCCATGATGAAAAACGCCACAACGCCTTCCAATGGCATCTATGCCGCGCGTGTGGGCATCCTGGACTACATCAAACTGGGTTATGTCCCTACGGACAAATACAAGGAATCCTGCATCCGTACCATGGAGTTCGCCTATGACGACTGGTGCATCGCCCAGATGGCCCGGGAAATGGGCCGGGAAGACCTGTACCAGCTGCTCATGGAACGCAGCAAGAACTATATCAACGTCCTGGATCCCGAGACGCACTTCATCCGCGGCCGCAACGCCGACGGCAGCTGGCGCAGCCCCGACGACCAGGCCGTGAGCACCTGGGCCCGCGGCACCGACCGCGACCGGGAGACCTATTACCGCAACATCACCTTCTTCGTTCCCCACGACGTCCCGGGCCTCATCGACTTCCTGGGCGGGAAAGAGCAGCTGGAAAGCCAGCTGGACGCCTTCTTCGAAGGGGATTTCTACTACGTGGGAGACGAGTTCTCCATGCACGCCCCCTATCTGTACAACTACACGGATGCTCCGTGGAAGACGCAGAAGACCGTACGCGAGCTGGTGAGTAACAAGTTCAAGGCTACGCTGGGCGGCCTGCCCGGCAACGAGGACTGCGGCCAGCTGTCGGCCTGGTACATCTTCAGCGCCATGGGCTTCTATCCCGTGTGCCCGGGCCTCCCCGTATACCAGATCGGCAGCCCTTCCTTTGACAAGACCACCATCCACCTGGAAGGCGGGAAGGACTTCACCATCGTGGCAAAGAACAATTCGTCCGCGAATGTCTATATCCAGGACGCTACCCTCAACGGAAAACCGTACGATGCCTGCTGGATCACCCATGAGGATATCATGAACGGCGGCACGCTGGTGCTGAAGATGGGACCCAAGCCCAACCCGGACTGGGGAAAAGGGCAGTACCGCTTTACGGTGAACGCTCCGGAAATGGGCATCGTCGGAGACGGTGAAACCCTGAACACGGAGGCCATCCAGAAGGCCATTGACTATTGCAGCAGCCTCGCCGGCGGCGGCACCCTGGTCTTCCCCGAGGGAAAGTATCTCACCGGTACCGTGGAGCTCAAGTCCAACGTAACCCTGCAGCTGGAAAAGGACGCCGCCATCCTGGGCAGCGCCAACCCCTACCATTATCGCGCGGTGCAGAAGACCAAGGGCGGGGATAATTCGGCCCTGGCCCTGCTGGTGGCCGACCATGCCTCCCACATCCGCATCGCGGGCGAAGGCCTCATCGACGGGAACGGAAGGGCCCTGGCCCTGGCCGTGGACAGCCTGCACCTGACGGGGGAGAAGATCGACCCCAACTACACCGCCCGGCTCAACCGTCCCAACGAGACGGCCCGCCCCAAGCTCTTCTTCTTCTCCGACTCGGACCATATCGAGGTGGAGGACCTGCAGCTGAAAAACAGCGCCTGCTGGGGGCTCTCCTTTGACAAGTGCAGCTACCTTACACTCAAGAATCTGGACTTCGAGAACCGCGCCTACTGGAACAACGACGGCATTGACGTCACCGACGGAAAGCACGTGCTCATCACCGGCTGCCGCATCAATTCGGCCGATGACGGCATCTGCCTCAAGTCCTACCACACGGATTCCTGCTGCGACGACGTAGAAGTTTCCGACTGCGACATCATCAGCAGCGCCAGCGCCGTCAAGTTCGGCACGGCCTCCTGGGGCGGCTTCCGCAACATCGTCATCAAGGACATCCGCGTCAAGGATACCTACCGCTCGGCCATCGCCGTGGAGTGCGTGGATGGCGGCCATGTAGACAACGTGCTGGTCGATAACATCCATGCCGAGAACACCGGCAACGCCCTCTTCATCCGCCTGGGCCACCGCGCCGGCGCCGCTCCGGGTAGCCTGAAGAACGTCACCATCCGAAACCTCTATGTGGACATTCCCTTCGGCCGTCCCGCTACGGCCTACGACATGCGCGGTCCGTCCCTGTCCTTCTTCCACAACCCCATCCCCAGCTCCATTACCGGCATTCCCGGCCACTGCGTGGAGAACGTGACCCTGGAGAACATCGAGGTGCTGTGCCCCGGACGGGCCAGCAAGGGCATGGCCTACCTGCCCCTGTGGCGGCTGGACGCCATTCCCGAGAAGGTGGAAAGCTATCCGGAATTCTCCATGTTCGGGGAACTGCCCGCTTACGGAATCTTCGCCCGCCACGTGCGCGGCCTCACCCTCAACAACGTACAATTCAAACTGAAGGATCAAGACTTTCGGCCGAAATATGTCTATGTGGACGTCGAAGGTGTCACTGAAAACTAACAACCTATTTAATCAACTCTTTAATTACTGGTTATGCATTCATCCAAAACTATCCCGACTGCAGGAAAGGCCATTGCCATGTGCATGCTCGTTTCCTCGCTCCTGGCGACGGCCTCCCCGGCCTACGCCGGTACGTCTGCGCTGACCACATCCCAGACCCAACAGGACGGTGTCGTAAAGGTGTCCGGTCAGGTCCTCGATGAGAACGGTGCTCCCGTCGGCGGAGCATTCGTGAGTGTCGTGGGTACCACCAACGGTACCACTACCGATGCCCAAGGAAACTGGACGCTGACCGCCCCCAAGGGCAGTACGCTCGAAATCTCCTTCCTGGGCTTTGTCTCTGAAACCGTGACCGTCACCGGCCCCGGCAACATTACGCTGGTCCTCAAGCAGGACAGCCAGTTCCTTGATGAAATCGTGGTGGTCGGTTACGGCAGCGTGAAGAAGGTGAACCTCACCGGTTCCGTTGCCAAGATTACCGATGACGCCATGAAGGACCGTCCCATCGCCACCATCGGCGAGGCCTTCCAGGGCCAGATCGCCGGTGTGTATTCCTCGGCTGCTTCCGGCGGCCAGCCCGGTGAGGACCTCTCCATCCGCATCCGCGGTATCAACACCATCAACGGTGTGAGCAACCCGCTGTATGTGATCGACGGTGTTCCCCGCGACAACATGAGCGACCTCAACCCCTCCGATATCGCCTCCATCCAGGTGCTGAAGGACGCTTCCTCCACGGCCATCTACGGTTCCCGCGGTGCCAGCGGCGTTATCCTCATCGAAACCAAGCAGGGAACCGGCAAGCCTACGGTCACCTTCGACGCCTACTACGGCTTCCAGAGCCCGGAGCGCACCATGGATCTGCAGCAGGGTTACGAATATGTGGCTCAGGAGATGTATATCCGCAACCTGCAGCACCTGCGCAAGGGCGGCAGCATGAGCGATCCCATGTCTTCCCGCGCCGCAGCAGACCAGATCCCTTCCTGGTGGCTCACCAAGGATACTTTCACCGACTGGCAGAGCGAAGTGCTGCGCACCGCTCCCATCCAGAACTACCAGCTTTCCGCTTCGGCCAAGGGTGACATGGGTTCCATCTTCATGTCGGCCGGCTACATGGACCAGGACGGTATCCTGGTGGGTTCCGACTACACCAAGGCCAACGGCCGTGTGAACGCTTCCCTCAATATCACTAAGAAACTGCGCGTGGGCGTGAACCTGGGCGTCTCCCGTTCGGTACACAACATGGCCGGCGGTGGCGGTAAGGAATCGGCCCTGCACCATGCCATCATCCATTCCCCGCTGGTAGACCGTGACGCCGCCACCCGCGACAACGGTATCCCTTCGGCCACCGAGGTGGGTGAAATCTTCCCCAGCCCCTATCTGCGCCTTGTCCAGATTAAGGACCAGACCGAATATACCCGCGTGAACGCCGCTGTCTGGGGCGAACTGGAAATTATCGACGGTCTCACCTTCAAGAGCCAGTACAGCACCACCTACGACGGCCGCAAGTACGAGTACTTCCTCCCCGGCAACATCAACCGCAACGGTTACAAGACCGAGGGCGACAGCAACGCCTACCGTACGGACAACTGGATGCTGCAGAACACCCTCACCTACGAGAAGAGCTTCGGCAAGCACAGCATCAACGCCCTCCTGGGTCAGAGCGCGGAGAAGCAGAACTACTTCGTGATCTCCGCCGCCGCCACCGGCTGGACCTATGAGAACCTCACCACCCTGAACCTGGCCTCTACGCCTACCACGGCTTCCACCTCCAAGGACGGCTTCTCCAATGCCTCCTTCTTCGGCCGTTTCAGCTACAACTACGACGAGAAATACCTCTTCACGGCCAGCGTACGCCGCGACGGCTCCTCCCGCTTCGGCGCCAACCACAAGTGGGGTACCTTCCCCGCCGTCTCCGTGGGTTGGAAGATCAACAAGGAAGAATTCATGAAGAACATCGACTGGATCTCCCTCCTGAAGGTCCGCGCCAGCTGGGGTAAGGCCGGTAACGACAACATGGGCAGCAACTATCCTTCCGTCGCCGCCCTGGGTACCTACAATACCGTGTGGAACGGTACCCTGGTATCCGGTGCCGCTGCCTCCAACATGCCCAACGAAGACCTGAAGTGGGAAGCCACCAAGTCCCTGAACTTCGGTGTGGACTTCGCCGCCTTCAAGAACCGTCTCCAGATGAGCGTTGACTACTACATCAACGATACCGAAGACCTGCTCTTCTCCCAGCCTGTCCCTTACACCACGGGCTTCAGCTCCTACACCACCAACATCGGTGCTGTGCGCAACAGCGGTATCGAATTCGACCTCACCTCTACCAACGTGGTGGCCGGTGACTTCACCTGGAGCTCCAACGTCAACCTCTCCCACAATACCAACAAGGTCACCGACCTGGGCGGCCAGCAGACGCTGGACGTGACCAGCTGGGGCCAGAAGTATCGCACCGAGGTGGGCAAGCCCCTGAGCCAGTTCCTGGCCTACAAGACCATCGGCCTGCTCACGGCAGACTGCTTCGACAACAGCGGTAAGGCCACCGTTCCCATCATGGCCGGCCAGGAAGAAGGCAACTACCGTTACCAGGACACCAACAATGACGGCAAGATTACCGCCGACGACATGGTGGTGTGCGGTAACAACTTCCCGGACCTGACGTATGGTATCACCAACAAGTTCGCCTACAAGGGCCTGGAACTGAGCGTCCTGGTCCAGGGACAGATCGGCGGTGATATCATGTACATCGGCGGCCGTCACAACAACCTGGGTAACAGCGGCCGTAACTCCTACCGCCACTGGCTCACCAGCTACAAGCCTGACTTCGAGGCGCTGTACGGCGCCGGTGAGAACCCCATCCCCGTGGAATACTGCAAGCAGCACGGCATCGACATGAGCTGGGACGGCAAGACGCCCTTCGCCTTCGGCCAGTCCGGCGGCGGTATTGCCGACGACAACCGTATCTACAGCACCACCTACCTGCGCATCAAGAACATTACCCTGGCCTACAACCTGCCCGCCAGTCTCCTGAAGAAGGTGAACATCAAGGGCGCCAAGATTTATGCCGCCATGGACAATGTGTACATCTTCACCGACTATATCGGCTACACGCCCGAATCCAACACCAACGGTAACGGCACCACCCGCCTGGGTGTGGACTACAGCACTTACCCGCTCAGCCGCCGTCTCATCTTCGGTGCCAGTCTCACTTTCTAAAGAACAGCAGTTATGAAAAAGAATATCAGAACCCTTGTGCTTTCGGCGCTGTGCATCGCTTCTTTCGCAGCCGTCGGCTGCAGCGATTTCCTCAATGAGAAACCGCAGTCCCAGTATTCTGTAGACACCTTCTACCAGACGCCCTCGGATTTCGAGGTGGCTATCGCCGGTGTCTATGCCGCACAGCAGGACCTGTACAACAACCTGGGTGGTGTATTCCGCATGGCCATCACCCGCAGTGACGACACCAAAGTGGGTGCCGGATATGTAGACCAGAACGACAAATTCCTGGACGACGCCACCGGTTCCTACATCCAGGATCTGTGGCAGGAGCTCTTCATCGTAGTCTCCCGTTCCAACGCCATCCTTTCCCGTATCGACAACATTGAGTTCACCGACGAGACGGCCAAGAAGGCCATCAAGGGTGAAGCCCTGGCCCTGCGTTCCTGGGCCTACTACCACCTGGGCACCTCCTTCGGCGGCGTTCCCATCCTGGACAAGGAATACTCTACCGCCGAGGTGCGCACCATCAAGCGTTCCACCCAGGAAGAGACCTTCCAGTTTGCCGCCGACGGCCTCAAGGATGCCGCCACCCTCCTGCCTGCCCAGTGGACCGGCAAGAGCGTAGGCCGCGTTACCAAGTATGCCGCCGAAGCCTTCCTGGCCCGTCTGTACATGTTCCAGGGCAAGTTCTCTGCCGCCAGTCCGCTTCTGAAGGACGTCATCGACTCCAAGAAGTATGAGATGGCCGAAAAGTACGAGGACTGCTTTGACGATGCCTTCAACAATACCAAGGAGCGCGTCTGGGAAATCCAGTTCACCAACGGCGGTCTGGGAGAAGGCAACATTCTGTGCAACGCCTTCATGCCCGATGGCTATAAGGGTCCCCTCACTCCCTTCACGGGTGCATCGGCCCGCCTGTGGGTTTCCACCGACCTGGTAGACGCCTACGAAGCCGGTGACCTGCGCAAGGACCAGTCCGTGGTGACCAATGTCATCGTGGGCAGCGCGCCCGACCCTGAATGGTACATCAGCAAGTGGCTGCACTACACCGCCGTTCCCGTGAACAACAACGACTTCGCCATCAACATGCCCGTGGTACGTTACACCGACGTTGTGATGATGTATGCCGAGTGCCTGAACGAGGCCGGTTATTCCGCCACCGGTGATGCCTTCAAGTACATCAACAAGGTGCGCGAGCGCGCCGGCCTGAGCGCCCTCACCGCCGCCACCACGCCCGACCAGGCCGCCTTCCGCAAGGCCATCATGAAAGAGCGCCGCGTGGAATTCGCCTTCGAAGGCCTCCGCTGGCTGGATCTGGTGCGCTGGGGAACGGCCGTGAACGTGATGGATACCTTCCTCAAGCGTTCCGAGAACGAAAACGGCCTGTACAAGATGGGTTCCACCGACCGCTATCTGTACGCCATTCCCAGTCAGGAGATTGCCAACTACAATGACAAGACGGTCATGTGGCAGAATCCCGGATTTTAATCGTATATTTACCTGAGTTTTTCAGGAGGCGGAGAAGAGCCTTCTTCGCCTCCTGATTTTTTTTGTCCCGCCCGTGAAAAACCACCTGCTTCTCCTGTTGGCCGCCCTCTTCTTCTGCACCGCATCTCCGGCGCAGGAGTACGGAAACGCACTGAACCTGGAACCCGCCCGCTGGATCTGGTATCCCTCGTCCCGCACGCCCCAGAATACGTTTGTCCTCTTCCGCAAGGATTTCGATGTGGAGGTAGTCCCTTCCGAAGCCCGGGGCTGGATGGTGGCCGACAGCCGCTACCGCCTCTTCGTGAACGGAAAGCGCGTGCAGTGGGGACCGGCCCCTTCGGACCCCCGCTGGCAGGAGGCTGATCCCGTAGACCTGGCTCCCTACCTGCAGCCCGGGCACAACACCCTTGCCGTGGAAGTGTGCTTCTTCGGCAGCGGGGACGGCACTACGCCCATCGGCAAGCCCGGCCTGCTGATGAATGTGGACGTGGGCGGGCAGCGTATGGTTACGGACACTTCCTGGCGCTGTATGCTGCCGGGAAGCTGGGAAGCGGGCAAGTACAAGCGCTGGTTCCTGCGCTCCCTGCAGGAATGCTTCGACGCCCGCGAATATCCCTATGGCTGGATGCTGCCCGGCTATCCCCTGGACAACAGCTGGCTGGCCGCGCGTGTCGTCGGCAGGGGAGACCGTCCCTCCATCTGCAACGCATACCGGGACTATCTCTGGGAGGCCCGTAACGGCCGCCCCGACGTCCAGATCCGGGAGCGCTCCGTTCCCCTCCTGCGGGAGGCGTGCGTGGAGCGTCCCGCCCTGCGGGAAACCGCCCTCATCGACTGGAAGGTTCCGGCCGAGAATTACTTCGACATGGCCATGGACGAGGCTGCCTTTGCGGTGAGCGATTGGCAGCTGCATGACGGCAGCTCCCGGGAGTCGGCCTATGTCATCGCCCCGGCCGGCGGGAAGACGGCCTCCTTTGTCTTCGCCTTCGACGAGCAGGGGGTGGGTTTCCCCTATTTCACCATCGACGCCCCCGAAGGGACGGTGGTGGAGATGCTGGTGCACGAGGCCCACGAGCCCGGGGCATCGGCCATCCTCAATACGCATTTCCATTCCTGGACCCGCTTCGTGTGCAGGGAGGGGGTGAACCATTTCGAGACCTTCGACTTTGAAAGCTACCGCTGGGTCCAGTTCCTCATCCGCAATTTCGACCGGCCCGTCACCCTTTCGGGCGTCGGCATGCGCAGAAGGACCTATCCCTGGCCCGCCGTTCCTTCCGTCCGCGTGCAGGACGACACGCTCCAGCGCCTGCTGGATGCCACGGTGAATACCCTGAACAACTGCGCCCAGGAGACCATCGTGGACGGCATGGCCCGCGAACGCCAGCAGTACAGCGGCGACGGCGGCCACCAGATCCACGCCCTGTACCAGTTCTTCCGCCCCGAACCGCTGCTCACCCGCTACATCAACACCTTCAGCCAGGGCAGCTCCCTGGAGGGCTATTTCATGGACAGCTGGCCGGGCTGGGACCGCATGGTGCGCATCTTCGAACGGGAACTGCAGCTCACGGCCTGGGGCCCCATCCTGGACCACAGCATCGGCTTCTGCTTCGATGTATACAACTACTACCTGTACACAGGCAGGAAGGAAAACCTGACGGAGGTGTTCCCGCGCCTGGAAAAGTTCTATTATTATCTCAAGTCCCTGACCGACCCTGCCGAAGGGTTGGTGCCTTCCGAGGGCCTGGGCATGTGCTCAGTGTACATGGACCAGAAGGCCTACCGAAACGACCGCGAGAAGCAGCTGGCCCTGAACCTCTATGTTGCGGCCATGTGCCGCGAGGCCCTGGCGCCCCTCTGCGATGTCTTCGAAGCCCCGGCGCTGAAGGAGGATGTCCTTGCCTACGGGGAAAGCGTCCGGGAGGCCTGCGTGCGCAAGTTCTGGGATCCGGAGCAGAAAGTCTTCGTGCTCAACCTTCCCTGGCGGGCCGAAGAAGGGAAGGACCGTTACTGCGACCGTTCCCTGGCTACCGCCCTTCTGTACGACCTGTGCCCGGACGGGGCTTATGAAAAGAGCCTGGATATCCTGGTGAACCGGCCCGCCAACCTGGGCATCTCCTATCCCTGCAACCTGGTATGGCCCATGTGGGCCCTGGTGAAATACGGCAGGATGGACGTGGTGCTGCAGGAACTCAAAACCCGCTGGGGCGCCATGCGCTCCGTCTGGGAGAACAATACCCTGGAAGAATTCTTTGACGCGCAGCCGGACAACACCTCCCAGTGGAGCCACTGCGCGGTGATGCCGCTCATCGCCTTCAGCCAGGGCGTCGCCGGCATCGTTCCCCTCAAGGCCGATGGAAGCCTCATCCGGATCCGTCCGCAAACTGCCGGACTCCCTTACGTGGAGCTGGATGTATGGACACAGCGCGGTCCCGTCCATTTCAAGAGCGTCCGGAAGAAAGGCCGCTGCACCCTGTCCCTGGAGATCCCGGAAGGGGTGGAGGCCGAACTGTGGCTGGACGGAAAGGTGACGCTGGTCAAAGGAAAAGTACAAATTAAAACCAAGTGACGATGAATGAACTGTTTTACATGAACGGAAAAGTCGTGGCCATCACCGGCGCCTGCGGGGTGCTGGGGTCCTGCGCATCCCGCTATTTCGCTTCGCTGGGCGCCAAAGTGGCGCTCCTGAACCGGGAGCGCAGCGCCGAAAAGGGCCGTGCGCTGGCGCAGGAGATCTGTGCCGGGGGCGGCGACGCTGCCTTCTTCGTCTGCGACGTGCTGGAAGAGGCATCGGCCGAAGATGCGCTGCAGCAGGTGCTCTCCCACTACGGGAGGGTAGATGTGCTGCTGAACGCCGCCGGCGGCAACCTGTCGGCTGCGAACGTGGCGCCGGACCAGAGCATCTTCGACCTGGACATCGAGGCCATGAAGAAGGTGTGCGACCTCAATATCTTCGGCACGGTGATTCCCACCAAGGTCTTCGCCCGGGCCATGGCAGAGCGAAAGAAGGGTTCCATCATCAACTTCTGCTCCATGTCTTCCTTCCGCCCGCTTTCCCGCGTGGCGGGTTACGGCATCGCCAAGGCGGGCATCGCCAACTGGACGCAGTGGTTGGCCGGGGAACTGGCCATGAAATACGGGGAGGGGCTCCGGGTGAACGCCGTGGCGCCGGGCTTCATCCTCACCGAGCAGAATCGCACGCTGCTCACGAATCCGGACGGTTCGCCCACCGAGCGCACCCGCCAGATCCTCCAGCATACGCCCTTTGGCCGCCTGCTGCAGCCGGATGAAATCCTGGGTGCCCTGCATTACCTGGCTTCAGATGCCTCCAAGGGTGTGACTGGCACCATCGTGACGATAGACGGCGGCTTTAACTCTTTCAGTATATGATGTACACCATGCGGCAGTCTTGGCGGTGGTACGGCCCCTCCGATCCTGTGAGCCTGGACAAAATCCGTCAGGCCGGCGTCACGGACATCGTGAGCGCCCTGCACCACATTCCCAACGGGGAGGTGTGGCCGGTGGAGGAAATCCAGAAGCGAAAAGCGCAGTGCGCAGAGAAGGGACTGGTGTGGAGCGTGGTGGAGAGCGTTCCCGTGCACGAGCACATCAAGACGCGGGAAGGGGAGTATCTCCGGTATATTGAGAATTACAAGCAGACCATCCGTAACCTGGCGGCCTGCGATATCCATGTCATTACCTATAATTTTATGCCGGTGCTGGACTGGACCCGCACCGACCTTGCCTTCGGGATGCCCGACGGGTCGCTGGCCCTGCGCTTTGAAAAGGCGGCCTTCGT
>JAEEGL012162598.1_pt1 | contig 12728 bp, 11 predicted proteins | sample 9134231 | NCBI WGS metagenome assembly JAEEGL01 (sample SAMN16246548, study PRJNA631951) | gut metagenome | biome: gut microbiome; feature: rumen; material: fiber-attached | host: Bos | place: Iran: Karaj | collected 2018-10 | reverse complement strand
TCCTGAACTTAAGCCGGGCTACGTAGCACCTGAAGGCGCACCTGCCCAGGCAAACAATGAAGCAAAGAACGCTAACGAATCCCGTAGAAACTCCAATGCCTCAATCGAGGAAAACGGAGTTAAAAGATACGAGCTTCCAAGGAAATAATGGTTTTTCTTTAAACGAAAAAAGAGGGGAAATGAAGATGAGGGCAGACCCGCGTGATATCACGCAGGCTGCCCTCGTTGATTTTTAGGCTGTCAATTCTACAACGTGCCGGTGCAGTCGGATATTTATTTCATCGGTTTTGCACTGCTTCGGTGTGTTATGATCATTGTAATTATCAGTTCTGTCCTCCGGCTTTGTAGTTGTAGATTGGTTTAATGATCTTATCGATTCGCACCGTCTCTCCGATAACCTCGGCTATCTCTTCTATCCTTCTATATGCGAAAGGACTTTCGTCAAGAGTATCCTTGTTGATGCATGTTGAATATATGCCGTCCATAGCCTTCTTGAAATCAGAAACAGTATGATGCTCCGCAACCTCGGAACGCTTGTAAATCCTGCCTGCGCCGTGAGGTGCCGAGCAATTCCAATCTGTATTTCCGAGTCCTGTTCCGATGATTATTCCATCACGCATATTGATCGGAATGATAACCTTCTCATCTTCCTTCGCACTTATCGCGCCCTTTCTGAGGATAGGCTTGTCACCGGTCGTAAAATCCACATAGTTGTGAATACAGGTGAAGGAATCCTCCACCTTCCACTTCATTCCCTTAACTATGCTCTCTATTATCGCTTCTCTGTTGATACGTGCGAACTCCTGCATGATCTTAATGTCATGAATGTAGTCCTCCATCAGCTCACCGGAGAGGCAGGTCATCTCGTAAGATGCGAAGCCCTGCTTCTTCATCTGCATTTCCTTCTGGCCGGTTCTGAGATAGTATTCCGCAACCTCCATTCCCAGGTGTCTGCTGCCGGAATGAACCACCAGATAGATATCTCCGTCCTCATCCTTATCGACCTCAATAAAATGATTTCCTCCACCAAGAGTTCCGATGCTGAGCTCTGCCTTTCTGGCATTGATATTTTTCGCGCATCTAAGCTCCGAAAGGTCAATCTTCTCAGCGTATTTATGTTCCTTGTTGCGGATCCTCGGCCCCACCGGAACCTCATCACGGATCACGCTGTCAAGCTGCTGGAACTGTAAGCCCTTGGTCTTCACCCTCGCCATAGTCATGCCGCAGCCAATATCAACTCCAACCAGACTCGGCAGGATCGAATCACCCACAGTCATAGTGAGTCCTATCGTTCCAACCTTTCCGGGATGCACATCAGGCATAACCCGGATCACACTTCCTTCAGCGCTCGGATGATTGCAGATCATCTGCAGCTGCTTCCTGGCATATTCATCCAGAGCATATTGCTCATTCTCTACCGTATAAACGATAGCGTTCGTGTATTTTCCATATATTGTTGTAACCATATTTATCCCTCATTTTCTAAGTAAATCAGGTGATGAAATCAGTCTATCGGTATATCGGTTCGATTAATACGCAACCAATATACTAACTCCACTTGTCGTGCCTGTCCTTATCCTTCTGCCTCTTCGCCCTCACCGACTCAGGCTTCTTCGTCACCTTCCTCGGCTGGTATTTCGGACAGTTCTTGCACTTCTTCATATCCACCTTTACGTATCCCTTCCTGCAGTCCGCATCCTTGCAGACATAGTATATGCAGGGCTCTGTTCTATCTTTCATATTCTTATACCTCAATCAAACTGCTCAGCTCAGGCAACGCACTCAGCTCACATAAAATAGAGTGAGAGAAGCACCTGTCAACTCTCACTCTATGCTTGTAGTTATTTATTCATCAACGCGATCATCTTCTCGATATCGTATTCACGGATCACCTCTGCACCCTCTGGTACAAGGGATGCATCAACCGTCTTATCGGTGACGATCACTTCTGCTTCGGACATATCGCTGACCACTTCCGCTGCCATCATCTCGAAGAAGGAACCAACATTGATTATATCTGTCACATGGAAATAATCGGTAAGGAAATCCATACTTGTGGTGCCTGCAACGGCAGCATTACTTTCCCTGGCCATATTCAGCCAGATAAAATCATTGGTCTTCAGATCAACTCCGAAGAGGTATGCAAAAGTGCTGTCGCAGTCGATCGTAAATGATGACTTAACTGTCTTCGGCTCGTAAACCTGACCGGAATCCTCGAGGTCACGAAGCATATAACCTGCTCTGCAGTAGCATTCTCCAAAGGTAAGTCCTGAGTAAACATTATCGCAGAAGATAAGATATCTCATAGCAGGATATTTTTCTCTGAACTTATCCATATCGATGTCAAAATACTCAGATCCGCCGTTATAGCCACTGGTCTCATCACCGGAATAAGTGATAGCCTCAGACTGGCTTCCCGCCATAGTTCTCCATGAGAACTCAGTACGTCTGCCGTTTTCCTCAATTCCAAATACAGAAAGGTCAATATCATTAACCTTCTCCCAATAGGTGAAGGCACGAAGCTTCTTTGTTTCGCCGATATTGATCTTAGAGCCTCTTGTGAGGACTCCAAAACCGCCCTGGGATGTATTTTCCTGAACCGGAAGGGCATAGTTCTTCATATTTTCGTCGATATAAACCTTGCCAAGTCTGCCTTTAAGAACAGTCTGAAGATTCTCTTTCATTCTGACTGCAAGCATATTTGCCTGACCTTCGGTGATGTATGATCTTCTCTTCTTCTGCTCTTCTGCTGTCTCGTTATGAACCCTCAGCTGGTTATACTTCGTAAACTTGAAGGTACGGCTCGCCTGGTTCTTAGAGTAATCAGAATACTGGATGAGCAGCTGAATAAGAACGATAACATTCTTTGTATCCATGGATTCAAGTATATAGTTCATGTCCTCTACAGACTCGCATCTGCTGAGGATGTAATTCAGATTTCTGAGCACAGCTGCAGAACCCTTTCCGGTCTTCAGAGCATCAACAGCCGCTCTGATATTCTTTGCAGCCATAGCTCTTTCAAACTCAGAAAATACAGATTCGTTTCCATCGCCCCTCATAGCATCAACAAAGCTCTGGCTTTCCGGAGTCTTTGGCTGATAATGCAGGTGATGGAGCAGACCGTTCCATGCCTTCTTCTTCTCGAAGCAGGTTCTGATATCGCATCTGCCCGACTCAAAGAACGAATCGATCAGTGCAATGATGAACTTTCTGTCCTTATTCTTAAGGTTCAGCTTATAGATATTCTTATTGTTGTATTCCGCATAGTTAAGCTCGTCCACAAATCTGATCACATCAGAAAGCGAGAGATACTTAGCGAATCTCTTATCGCGGGTATCCATAAGAAGCTTAACCGCTGTATTTTTAGACGCAATGTCAGATACACTGTAGTCATACTCAAGGATGAAATCCTTTACCAGCATGTACTGCTCGTCACTGAGTGGTCTTGTGCCTGTCAATAAATTATCGACCATATCACCGAGAGCCGCTACCGCCTCATCTTCTGTAACTATAGTGAAATCCTTGATCTCTGCGTTTTCTTTAAAAGCGATCCTCTCGAAATTCTTCTCAAACAGAGAGTGTCCCGCCTCGGAAAAATCGCCGAAGCCATAGGTCATCGTGTAGTGTACCAGCTGATCAAACAGAAGCTGATCAGGTGACAGTTCTCTGACACTCTGTGGGAAACCTCTGTAGAAAGGCTCCGGAACATTCTCACCGAGCTGCACTGAAGCATATTTGATCATACTCTTGTCCACAAGCTTTTCGCCGCTGACGATCCTGATGTTAAATAGGTTCGCCAGGGCAAAGAGAGTTTCAAATTGATTTTCAGTTGTTTCAGCACCCCCGCCTACGAGGATGTGCTTTTCAAATAAATAATTCTTATAAATATCTTTCATTTTCTACCTCCAAAACTGATATTGCCGGATTAATCATACAGGCTCTTCGCCTCGTATCCCCAAAAGAAGTAAATCCGACTAGCTGTTTTTCCATGTGATCATGCCGCTGTTTACGGAATCGAACCGCTCAAGCCAAATGAGAAGTAAGCGACATTAGCTATGTAAGGTAATGCTCCCAAGGGAGCTTTATATGTATTTGACGATATTGGCACGTTATTTACGGCGCTCTACCCCTGAGCTACAGCCCCACGTAATGGAGCTGGCGGGATTCGAACCCGCGACATCCGGCGTGATAGGCAAAGAAGTAAACATGCCTAGCTGTCAAATCATGACTATATTATGTGCCACAATTATGCTTCGCATAATTGTGCATGAGCTTCGCTCATGACGCGCTTCGCGTCGTGCATCCTGTGCTTCGCACAGGATCATGTTCTGCTTCGCAGATCATGACTATATTATACCACATTTCTGGCTCGCATATCATGGTTTTATTAAGCCGCTCCGTGAGCGACCGAGTCATTCTGAAACTTCAGAATATCCTCAATAGATACTCCAAATACTGCCGAAAGAACTACCAGATTGTCGATGGTCGGCATAGCTGCACCCTGCTGCCACTTGTAAATGGCCTGAGGTGTGCCAAAACCAAAGATCATCTGCAGATCTTTTACTGTAAGGCCTGCGTTTCTACGCAGTACGGCTATATTTCTGCCGGTTCCTGCCATGTCAATTACCGGTATCATATTCATTCTGTCCTCCTGTTCTACCTCTGAGGAGGACAGAAGTCCTACTCAGAAGCTTTAAAGTTGTAAATTGGTTTAAGCACCTCTATAACATCAACCGACTCTCTGATAACATCTATGATGTCGCCGAGAGACTTGTATACCATAGGAGCCTCATCCAATGTATTTTCGTTAATGGAAGTTGTGTAAACTCCCTTCATCATTTCCTTATACTCATCCATTGAGAGAGTATTTTTCGCTACTGTACGCGACATAAGCCTTCCGGCTCCATGTGGCGCCGAGAAGTTCCACTCTGGATTGCCTTTACCAACCGCAAGCACACTTCCGTCACGCATGTTGATCGGGATGAGAACCTTCTCGCCCTTGTGGGCTGCAATTGATCCCTTACGCAGGATCATCTCATCAGTATCAATATAGTTATGTATTGTGTGGAAGGCCTCGCCCGCTGTGATGCCGGTCATCTCGAGGATGAGCTCAGCCATCTTCTCTCTGTTTCTTCTCGCGAAGATCTGGCATATTTCCACATCGTGAAGATAATCTTCAAAATACGTTCCATAGAGATAGCAGAGGTCATCGGGTATCAGACATTCTCTCTTCTCCCATTTAAGTTCCTTGAGAGCGTCCTGTATTTCCGCCCTGCGGCCTGCTGCCTTGTACTCAGCGATAAGGGCATCCCTTGCCGCGTAATACTCATCCTTTCCGCTGTGAATCTCAACTGCAAGCTTCTGATAATACTCAGCCACCTGCTTACCGAGGCTTCTGCTTCCTGAATGTATAACAAGATATTTTGTTCCATCAGCAGCCTCATCGATTTCGATGAAGTGGTTTCCGCCGCCAAGGGTTCCAATACTTCTCTCGATATATCTTGTATCCTGTAATGCTCTGTAGCATTTCAGCTCTGTGAGGTCGAATCTCTCCTTGCGCCCCTCCCATACATTCATTCCTGAAGGAATGCTGTGGCAGGCACTGTCAAACTTCTCAAGGTCGATATCGCCCTTATCCATATTTACTGTGTACATTCCACAGCCAATATCTACTCCGACTATATTCGGAACCGCTCTGTCAATAACGGTCATGGTTGTTCCGATGGTGCAGCCCTTTCCGGCGTGAACGTCAGGCATGATCCTGATCCTGCTGCCCTCTGTAAAATCATAATCACACATACGGCGGATCTGTTCGATAGCTGCATCCTCTACAACAGTCGCGTAGCATATAGCCGTATTTACTTTTCCTTTAATCTCGAACATATCGCACCTCTCTTTCGTGAATTTTCACACTACGTGTAGATCACAGCTGCACCGTGCCATCCATCGTATTGCAAATGAAAAAGCCGCTCATCCTTTGCCCAGGATAAGCGGCCTAAATGATATCTTTATTTCTCGGAAAGTCAGCTAATGCTGGCATTATGAGACCGACATCTACTTATCCTATTCGGACATATGAAATCAAAACACTTACCTTCATATTCAGGAAGCGCTATGTTCAGCGAGATACTATTAAGTTTGTTATTTACTGTTGATCTCATAATTCTTTCCTTTCCCGGGACGAACCCGTATTTTTTCAATCCACATGCTATAATAACACATCATTTCAGATTTGTCATTATACTCGTGGTATAATTTTTATCAATATCAAATACAGCGTCTTATATACCATTCCGCGTCCACTTTCACCGTAGAATCGCTCTTTCAAGATTACTCTCATTCATTTTATTCTATATTCAATCCGTATACTTGTACTGTTTCAGTTTTCTTCCGAAAACCAGGCACATAATTACGCCCGCAGCTCCCAGAATAAACATCATCAGTGCTGCACCGGAACCCTTTCCGCTTCCGAAAAGCGTCGTCCATACTCCGCTTCTGTTTTTCATGAAAGGCTCGCACACGTTGTCCACCATGAAGCCGCCAAATAAGAGTCCGAGCGGTATCGTGAAGAACTGGAATGTATTTCTGCAGGCGTAAACCCTTCCCTGAAGCTTCGCCGGAATCGTATTTCTCATGATCACATTCTGGTTCGTGCTCATTACAGGAACAAGCATCCAGCCGATGATCTGACCTAAACACCAGAGTATCGGGCTTCTTGAAAAAGCCAGCAGGAAGTTTTCGCTTCCCAGCGAAAAGAACATGGTCAGATATATGACCCTGACTCTGTCCTTCGGCTTCGGCATAACCGTCGCGATCACACTTCCGATCACCATAGCCACACCCGAACATGAGGAAACCAATCCCAAAACACTGTTTCCGCCTTTCGGACTCGGAATTATCAGTGCCGGAAGCACCGCATCAAACGCAGAAGCGACAAAGTTCACTCCCGACATAAAAAGCATCACATAAAATATCAGCGGGTTCTGCTTCAGATAAGCAAGGCCTTCTTTTGCAAGTTGAAATACGCCTGCCTCTTCCTCAGCATCCTTCTCAATTTTCGGAATCCTGATAAAGGCTGCAAGTGCCACAAAAGCAACTGCAAATGTGAAGAGGTCGACCATTATTGCCGCATCAAGTCCGGCAATCCCGTAAAGCGCTGCCGCTATGATAGGATTACCTATCGAAACAAGGGATCTTGAAAGTGACTGGAGTCCGCCAGTCTTCTGATAGTATTCTTTCGGGATGACCATCGTGTAGGCCACCTCCGACGCCGGCTGCTGAACTGTATTCATCAGGCCTGAGATCATATTTATCAGGTACAGATGCCATACGCACAGGGCATCCGTCTTGTACAGGATAAATACAGTAACCGTGCTGAGTGCCGCCAGTGTATCACAGACAAGCATGGTCCTTTTCTTATCAAACTTGTCCGTTATCGCACCTGCGAAAATACTCATCACTACGTACGGCGCATACGTGCATATCGTAAGTCCCGCCGTGCTGAGCGCCGAACCGGTCTTCTCATAAAGCCAGAGTGTCAGCGCAAAGCTGGTAATCGCACTCCCGAGCTGCGACAGGCTCTGGGTGCTCCATAATATATAAAATAATCTTAAACTATTCTTTTTCTCTTTCATTTCTTTGCTCCTTAATCTTTTATATTTTCAAAAAGAGCAAAGCTTGAGGATATCATTTATCCTCCATACAGTCTCCTCAAGCTCTGCATGGAGCCTTTGCAATGGTAAGTCTCATATGATAATTCCTCCCATTAGTATTCTTTTATTACATAATAAGACTATCTGATTATAACATTAAATAGTCCTATTGTCAGCCTTAACCTCAGCCTTCTTATTCTTCTCAGCCTCAACTTTAGCCACATGATCTACTATCTTATAAGGATTGAAGGCCTCCTTAACCTGGTCAAAGGTACCGAGGCGCTTTGCTTCCGCAACAAACTTTTCTCCTATATCCTGATAGGTCGCAGATTCATGTATGTTAAGAAATGCCCTGTTTTCTCTAAGGACCTGACCGGCCAATACCTCTAACAGATGATCATACACCCTTTCGCCTTTATCGATCTGACCGATCTCTGACCACAGATCTTCTTTGTCAGCCATCATGCAGAAGACGTGTGTCGCTACAGCCCTCATCATTCCGACCTTACGTTCCTCACGTTTTTCCGGAAGCAGATCCGGTCCTGCAGGATGGATATAGAGATTATCTCCCGCATTCTTAAAATAAGTCAATAATAAACCGTCTCTTACAGTCCACTTTTTTGCAAGTCTCTTCTGTAAAAGCTTCTCATGACTTAGCGCTTCCTTTGATTCCACCCATGAATTATGAGCCTGGAGACTCAGCTTCTGGGTATTAAACTTAGGGGTCATCATATCGCCTTCGCTTCCTATCAGAAGGAGCTGGTCGTATGGTCTTCCCATAGTTTTCGTCACATCATAAATATTTTTACTTCCTATTCTGCCCTCTACCGTTTCCATATCCATATATGGCTGCAGCTTTTCAATATTATCAAGCATATCATGCCATACATCCATCAATCCTTTAAGACATACATTCAAAGCATTATTTTCAGACTTGCCCTTTATAGAAGCCCTGTAGATCATACCCAGTTTGTAGATATTTTCCACCTTTTCCTTTATGATATCAAAGCTGACCTTTGGAACATTATCATCGGCGTCCGTCATAAAGGTTTTCTTGAAATCCTTCATCGCTGTAAAAAGCGCCGCCAGCTTAGGATCCGGTTCAGGTGGAACATCATTTCCTGTCGGATATACTATCCTATAGCTTTCCGGATCAAATGTATTAAGTACGGTTTTTCCTTCCTGACATTTTCCTGCCATATCAAATGTGAATAAAAGCAGTTCCTTCTTCAGATCAGCATAAGGAATACTCTCTCCCTTCCTCTCAAGTCCGATCTTCGGCTTATGTATATATCCGGCTTTTCCGGACTCTATATCCTTAAATTCTCTCTTATAGATCGCCAGTTTATGCCTCAGTCTGTTAAGATGCATCTGCCTTTCGATCCTGTCACCCTTGGCCGGGAACGGTCTTTTATCCAGATAAGTATCTATATAGTTTTCCAGCTGTGTGATCCTGGTTTTGAAATCTTCAGGACTGAGCTTCGCCATGTCCTTCCTTCTTCCTTCAGGCGTATCGGCTGTCTTGCCATTTACTGCCGAAAGTTTACGCATGGCCTTAAGGACATTCATCATCACCTTCGATGGTGAAGAATCACTTTTACCCTTGCCATAGGTGCCGGAAATATCAAGCATCAGCTTTTCCATATCATCTGCCAGACTATGCAGCATGACAGTTTTTGCCTCAGCATTCTTAGGCAGCGCAGCCTCAGGACGTTTCTTTCCCTTATCAGGACTCATGCTGGCCTTAACTACGTCCTGCAAAAATCTAGGCATTACGCAGGCATTATAGATCTGCCTCGGCATATAATAATCATTGGTTTTCTTATTTTTAAGTACAGTTACGATATTATCCTTGATGCACCTGTTCTTGAAGGTCGCATAACTGATCTTCTTTCCTGTATTTCTGTCGATAAGAACAGCTCCTCCGGAATGACGCACCATCTGGGCCACAAGTGCAGCAGACGCATCGGCAAGCAGCCTCTTTTTGTCAGGATCGTTCTCGTATTTCCCTTCCTTCAGGCGTGCAAGAGCCTCATCAGCCTTACGAAGCTCTTCCCTGATCTTCTGGCCCTCCGTCTTGGCCGGCACAGGGACCTTGAAGTAAGGATATGTATTATTCATAACAGCACGAACTATACTGAGCTTCTCCTTGTCATTGCTGTTAACCTTCTTCTTTCCCGGCTCACCCTTAGGATTCTCGGTCTTGGCACTCAGCTTATAGGTCTCGTAGGCCTTCGCATCCTTCTTCAGCTGATTTACAATCTTAATATAACGCTTGTAAGCAGCTTCCTCATCAAATATTTTCTTGGCCTTGCGGTTATTAACGATATTATCCGTTATTTCCAGCAGCATGCCAAGGGTATGATAAAAATGCACATACTCCGGAGAGTCCGTTGCTCCTCTTGCAGCACCTGCCCGCCTATAGAAATGATCCATAAACAGCGCAGTATCTCCGTTTATAGGAACCTTTTTGCTTCTGCCGGTCGGCGCCTTTTTAACATTTATCTCATTCTCATTAATCTCATTTATTTCCTCTTTCTCTTTCATGTCTGCCCCTTCCTACAAATAAAACAAAGCTACTTTCCCTTTACAGGCTTCTTCTCTTCCGGCTTCTTACTCATATTATGGACGAATAGATCCCTTGAGACCTGCTCGCCTCTCTCTCCAAAAGCCATTTTGAATTCATCAGACCTCATAACTATCATATTCATCTTTTCTAAATATAGCTCAATATAGGCAACAAAAGCGCAACAAAGCAATAAAGAGCCGTCGATGCTTTTACGCATCAACAGCTCTCTTATTCTGCAGCAATGAATATTTCCCGCCTTGAATATTTTATATCACCGCCGGTATAACCTTCTTCTCTATAAATTCAACCCTGTCAAATATCCTTGGCTTGAATGTACCGGTCACTCCAACAGCAATATCCATCTCTTTATTTACATAGATGATATTCCCGCTGTCACCTATCGCTGCATAGACCTCTCTATCCGTGTATGGTTTATACCACAGATATCCGTACTCCATAAAGCCAAATCTCTCGCCCAGCTTCTGATACGGTGTGATCATCTGCTTTATCCACCCTGCTGAAACTATCTGCTTTCCGTTGTATTTTCCATCGTTAAGGACCATAGCACCGATCTTTGCAAGGTCTCTCGCAGAAGCACAAAGTCCCCAGCCGGCAGTAACCGCATCCTGCGGATCCGAATACCACTCATTCTTTCTCGGTCCCTTATTCATAAAGAAATCAAACTGGTCCTCTTTACTGCTGTCGCCATGAATAGTATGCTCCGGAATCCCCAAAGGAATGAAAAGCTTTCTGTTCGCAATATCAATACATTTCTCACCGGTCGCTCTCTCAATTATTCCCGCAAGTATCTGGATTCCAAGAGTTGCATATCTGAATTCTCCTGTTATTCCGCTGCGGCCTCCCAGATGATCCAACATAGCTTTGGTCCAGTCCTCTGAAGTGCAGACCTTCTTCCAAGGCTCTGACTTTCCTTTGTAAGGTGCGGTCATGGTAAGCAGATGACGTATGGTAACATCGTATATCGTCTTTTCACCTCTTTTAACCTGATAATCAGGAAAATAGGTCATAACCTTTTCATCGATGTTCCTGAGTGCTCCCATATCAAAAGCAATCCCCGCCAGGATAGCCATGACACCTTTAGTCACTGAGTTGACATTGACAGCATCCTCCTGCTTAAAGCCTCGCCAGCTATCCTCATATACTGTATCCTCGCCTTTCACAACTACAATCTGGCATATGTTGCTCTCATTCCCCTTACTCTCGGAAATGAATCTGTGAAGTTGTTCTCTGTTCATAAATTTAGCCTCCTCTTAGGAAAGATTTGGACGTCCTAAGAAAAGGCTAAACGAATTAAAAATTATTTTCAAGTAAAATCTTAAAACATTTTTCCTGAATATCTGTTACGCTCAAGTTCTTCGAAATCATACTCACCAAGCTCTTCCAGACTCATAAGATTGCTGTGGCAGCCTTCATGGATCATCAGGTTGGAACTATCCCCAAAATGCACTACGATAACCGGCTTATGGGATGCAAAAGCATAACCGATCTCCCAGGACGTGCCGCTATCGCTATAATTGCCATAGTATAATGCAACAACATAATCGCAGGCATCTATGCCTCGTATATCATTTGTAAATGTTGCAAGACTCCATGCCGGATCACCAACATTCCCTTCACGCACCTCATGCTCTCTCGGACTGAAAACATAGAATCCCCTGTCTCTCAGAAGCTTCTCTGCTTTCGAAAGGTTCTCAATTTCCGTATCATTAAAAAATGGACTCGCCAGATATATTCTTTTCATTTTTCCCTCTCCTATCTTTTTTATAATATCGTAAGAAGGGCCCAAAGGCCCTTCTTGACTGATCAGTTTGATCTTTAATTGATGTATTGCTTATCTCACTTGCGATCTTTGCGTGACTTCAGCTCTTTTCTCATTTTTCTTTCATATGCCATAGTCAGGCACATTGCTCCGCAGGAAACCGCGGCAAGCAACATCCGGATCTGCAGATTAGAGGTGTCTCCCGTGGCAGGTGAATTATCTGTATTATCTGTTTCCACTGAGGCTTCAGCCCCCTGATAGATGGCATACGTCGAAAAATGATTCAATGTCACTTTTGCCATAGTTGTTACAGTTCCGTCCGGAAGAACATAATCAGGTATGGTTTCTACCATCAGCTGCTCTGTTGCATCAGTAGATTCAGAGATAAATACTGCATGGATATCGTCTTTCCCCCAGTCGTTTCCGAGCTGAATGTACCAATCAATCGATTGAGGAAGCGTAGTGTATTTCTCACCATTAGGTTTTATAACATCAATCAAGAATACCCATAACTTATCGTGATCGGCGTATTCTCTCAGATCATCATCCAGTTTTTCTACATACTTATCCCATTCCTCCCTGTTATTTGTACTGTTAAGAAGCGTCACACTAAAAGTATCTCCATTTTTAAAAACCCCTTCGATATTGTCGATTGCAATCCACGTATCCTCTACTTTCATGATGATCATTTCATTTGTCGTGATTTCCGCAGTCGTCGCTCCGCTCG
>JAEEGL011396803.1_pt1 | contig 12728 bp, 12 predicted proteins | sample 9134231 | NCBI WGS metagenome assembly JAEEGL01 (sample SAMN16246548, study PRJNA631951) | gut metagenome | biome: gut microbiome; feature: rumen; material: fiber-attached | host: Bos | place: Iran: Karaj | collected 2018-10 | reverse complement strand
CAAGGCCGGCAACATTCTTTATTCAGAAAGCCAATGAATTTAAGAGCAGTATTTGGGTAGAAAAAGACGAGCGCCGTGTAAATGCTAAAAGCCTTCTTGGTGTTCTGTCTCTTGGTATAGTAAAGGGTACAACAATTACTCTGATTGCAGATGGTTCTGATCAGGAAGAGGCCATTGAAACCCTGTCAAAACTGATTGATTCGGATTTTACCGAATAAAAAACGTAATTGATTAAGAAAAAGGCGTGCTGAGAAATAGCACGCTTTTTTGCTGATTATGCTAAGAAACGATTATTGATAATACTATTCTACATAAATAAGATGAGCGGTAAACTTGATGAACTGAAAAATAAAGCCAATAATCTGCCACTTCTTCCGGGCGTATATTTAATGCTGGACAGTCACAACGAAGTTATATATGTAGGAAAGGCCAAGAAACTGAAAAACAGAGTGTCCAGTTATTTCCATGGCGATCATCTTCCGAAAGTAGCGGCGATGATAGAAAAGATAGCAGATTTTAATGTGATAATTGCAAGCAGTGAATTTGAAGCGCTGATTCTTGAAAATTCGCTGATAAAGCAGCACAAGCCGCATTACAATATTCTGCTGAAAGATGATAAAGGCTATCCATTTATACGTTTGGATTTGAACAAGGTATATCCTGTAATGAAAGTCGTTTCCCGCAGAGGCAAAGACTCTGCGAATTATTATGGACCGTACGGAGGACGCCACATAACAAGAGAAGTGATCAGCGCAATCTGCAAAACGCTTCTTCTGCCGGATTGCAGTAAGAACCTGCCGGCAGATATCGGGAAAGATCGACCGTGCCTGAATTATCATATCGGAAATTGTGAAGGGTGGTGTGCACGGGACGGCGGACAGCAGGAATACAGGCAGAGAATTAACCAGGCTGTCATGATTCTGGAAGGACGAAGTGACGAACTGGTTGCTGAACTTCAAAAAAATATGGAAGCTGCTGCTGAAGAGCTGCGCTTTGAACAGGCAGCCAGACTTCGTGACAGAATGCGGGCTGTAGAAAGTCTCGCGAATAAGCAGAGAGTGATTTCAACAGCTTTCTCAGATACAGATGCAATTGCTTTCTGCAGAGGAACAGTCTGCTGCTTTTCTGTTCTTCATTTTAATGACGGTAATATGACAGGGAAGGAAACGGTCATTATTGATGAACCGCTTGAGGAAGACTCTGAAGCAGTTTCAGAAATAATAAAACAGTATTATTTGCCGAAAGAAGGCTTCCGACCGGGTACTGTAATCATTCAAACTGATTTTGAAGACAGGGAAGAACTTGAATTGCTACTCAGTAAAGGCAACAGAAAAAAAGTCCATCTGGAAGTGCCTCAGAGAGGTGAAAGACGAAGACTGCTCGAAATGGCTGTCATGAATGCGGAAGAGGAAATCATTCGACGTTCCACGGAAAATAAAAGGCGCTCAAAAACATTGGAATTGTTGCAGAAGATTCTCCAACTGGAAGAATTCCCGAAAAGAATTGAGGCTTTTGATATTTCTAACCTTGGAGATTCGGGAATAGTTGCTGCCATGACTGTATTTGTAGATGCGAAACCGAGAAAGCAGGATTACAGAAGATTCCGTATAAGAGATCTGAAAGTTCATGATGATTATGCATCTATGTATCAGGCTGTGTTACGTCGCTTCCGTCGGGCGGAAGATGGAGATGAGAAATTTAAAAAGCTTCCGGATGTAATTCTTATAGACGGCGGAGCAATTCACGCGGATACTGCAATAAAAGCGTTGAAAGAAGTTGGTTTAACGATTCCGGTGTTTGGAATGGTGAAAGATGATCGCCATCGTACACGAGCACTTATAACTTCCGAAGGATGCGAAATCGGAATTCAGAACAATCAGGCAGTTTATTCCCTGATAGGCACTATTCAGGAAGAAACACACCGGTTTGCAATTGAATATCAGCGTTCGTTACGCTATGAAGGATATGCTTCGGAACTTGATAAGATACCCGGTGTCGGGGAAAAACGTAAAGCAGATCTTCTGAAGACATTTAAAACCATCAAAGCAGTAAAAACAGCCTCTATGGAAGAGCTTCAGAGAGCTGTACCGAAAAACACAGCTGAATCAGTATACAGCTTTTTTCACCGAGAGGAGAACGCATGAGAGTTGTTTCCGGAAGTGCAAAAGGGAGAAAACTAAAAACCCCGCACGGAATGGATGTTCGTCCAACGGCAGACAGCGTCAAAGAAGCTGTTTTCAACATCATTCGTGAAGATGTTACAGGTAGACGCGTCCTTGATTTGTTCGCAGGCAGCGGCCAGATGGGAATCGAAGCGCTATCAAGAGGAGCCAGAGAAGCCGTTTTTGTTGATATTTCAAGTGCGTCACTGAAACTTGTAAAAGACAATCTGAATCTGTGCGGATTCTCGGGGGAAACTGTTAAGGAGGATGCTGTAAACTATATCCAGCATGCTAAGCCGTTTGATCTCATTTTTATAGATCCTCCTTATGATTCCGAATATTACGAAAAAGTACTTGAAAAAATCAAATTATTTGACATCCTGACAGATGGTGGTATAATAATAGTGGAAACAAGGAGGAGCAAAATCCTGCCGGATATGGAGTGTCCTTTTAAAAAAATTAAGGAATACATATACGGTTCCGTTAAGATATCGGTATATACAAAGGAGGCCAGTATTTGAGCATCGCAATTTGCCCAGGCAGTTTTGATCCGATTACGCTCGGACACCTGAATATCGTCAGACGTACTTCAAAGATATTTGACAGGGTTATTATCTGCATAATGCACAATGCCTCAAAGACATCCCCGATGTTCAGTGTTGAGGAACGTGTGGATATGGTAAAGCGTGTTATTTATCGTTATCCGAATGTTGAAGTTGATGCGCAGGATTGTCTCCTCGCGGAATATGCAAAGAGATATCCGGGGGCTGTGATCGTGAAAGGTCTTCGTGCTGCTTCTGATTTTGAATATGAATTTCAGATGAATCTGATTAATAAAAATATTAATCCTGAGTTGGAAACTATGTTTTTGACTTCAGATGGAAAATATACTTTTTTGAGTTCGTCAATCGTGCGTGAAATGGCTTCATACGGTGCTGATATTTCTGGTTTGGTGCCGGCTGAAATCATCTCGGATATACAAAACAAAGCTAAATTATGGAGGATTAACAAGTAATGGATAACGCTAATGACATCATTGAGCTGCTTGACATTCTGTACGGTATGGTAAATGAAGCATGGGGTGTCCCGCTCGGAAATGACAAATGCATTATTGAGAGAGAAAAAGCGATCGACATAATTAATGATATTAAAGCTGCTCTCCCGACATCTATTGCTGAGTCTAAGCGACTTGTTGCGGCGAGGGACGAATTTATCGGTAATGCGAAAAGGGAGGCAGAAAGTCTTCGCAAAAGTGCTGAAGAACAGGCGGCTCAGCTTGTTGACGAGCAGGAAATAGTACGGATTGCCCGCGAGAAAAGTACGGCAATGCTGGCTGATGCCGAAAAAAAGACCAGCGAACTCAGGAGATTGGCAAGCGCTTATGTGGATGATATGATGAGAAAAGCAGAAGAAAGCCTTAATGATGCGCTCCTGACGGTACGTCAGACACAGAATGCATTTAAAGCGAATGTGAATGAAACTGAGGAATAATCAGAAAAACAAAATATAGTGATTTACCGGACGGATTTGTGAAGATCCGTCCGGTATTTATATGACGAAAACTATGGAATAAAAAAAGACGAAAATAGACAAAAAGTTTCACTTGCATTTTCCAAAAGCTGCCAATATAATAGTGGTGAAAAGTGGATGAAAATGGTGGAAAGTGGGGTGAATTGAATGACAGGAGAGTACAGACATTCGCTGGACAGCAAGGGCCGCGTATTTATTCCCGCCCGTCTGAGAGAAGAGCTCGGAGATGTTTTTTTTATTACTCTTTCAATGGATCATTGTCTGAATATATACAGCAGTGAAAACTGGAAGGTATTTACTGATAAAGTGAATGAAATGTCTTATGTCAGCCAGAGAAAAATGAGGCCTCTTTTTGCACACGCTGTAAAATGCGAACTGGATGCACAGGGGAGGACATTGATACCGCAGGCTTTACGAGATTATGCGGGACTTGAAAAAAATGTAGCTGTTGTCGGATGTAATAACCATGCGGAAATATGGGACAGTGACAAATGGACAGAAACTAACAATCTTGAGACATCCTCAGATAATATTGCTGCAGTTATGGAGGAGCTGAATTTTTAAATGGAGCAAACTGCACATCTGCCGGTACTGCTTGATGAATGCATCAGATATCTTTCAATAAAACCGGACGGATTGTATGTAGACGGAACCTGTGGAATGGGCGGACATTCATATGAAATCGCATCAAGATTAAACGGCGGTCATCTGATATGTATAGATAAAGACAACTACGCACTTGAGCAGGCGTGTGAACGACTTTCTGAGTTCAGAAGCTGCGTGACATTTATCCATTCTGATTTTTCCAGGACCGCAAGAATTGTATCGGAATTAGGAATGGGATATGTGGACGGTATGCTTTTTGACCTTGGCGTTTCATCCCCCCAACTTGATTTTGCTGAAAGAGGTTTTTCCTATATGCAGAATGCACCGTTGGACATGCGGATGGATCAGACGGCCGAATTAAGCGCGTACGAAGTTGTGAATTTTTACAGTGAAGATAAACTGACGGAAATTCTGTTTCAGTATGGAGAAGAACGCTACGCCAGACGCATAGCGTCTGCAATCTGTGAAGAAAGAAACAATTCACCGATTCAAACCACGGGAGAACTTGTTGAGCTTGTTCGACATGCTATGCCGGCTCCGGCATTAAGAGAAAAACAACATCCCGCAAAAAGAACCTTCCAGGCAATACGTATCGAAGTGAATGATGAACTTGGATCAGTGAGCAAAATGCTTCATTCAGCTCCGGATCAGTTAAAAAGCGGCGGCAGACTTTGCGTTATCAGTTTCCATTCATTGGAAGACAGAATAGTTAAAAATGAGATTCATAACAGGGAAAACGGTTGCACCTGTCCGCGGGAAGCTCCGATCTGCACATGTGGTTTTGTACAGACACTGAGGACAATTACAAAAAAACCGGTTGTCGCTACAGAGAAAGAAATTCAAAAAAATCCGCGTGCAAGGAGTGCAAAACTTCGTGTTGCTGAACGGGTATGATCATTATGAAGCTAAAGAATATAATAAAACAACTTGATATTGTATGTATGACAGCTGATCCGGAAAAGGATATATTTGGAATCAGCTACGATTCCCGGAAAACAAAACCGGGTGATATTTTTGTCGCGGTAAGAGGAATGACATCCGACGGTCATGATTTTATCCCGAATGCTATTGAAAAAGGTGCGTCTGTTATCGTGTGTGAAGAAGCATGCGTATCAGATGCTCCTTATATTATGGTTAAAGACTGTCGCATTGCTTTGGCATTGATAAGCGCTGCCTGGTTTAACTATCCCTCGAAAAAAATGCATGTGATTGGGATAACTGGTACAAGCGGAAAAACTACAACAACGCATCTTATAAGACATATCATTCAGAATGTGTTGCATGCGAAAGTAGGACTGATTGGTACAAATGGAAATTATATCGGTGACGAGTATACTCATACGGATTATACAACGCCGGACAGCTTTGAACTTCAGAGCCTGTTTTATCAGATGTATAACTCCGGATGTGCCTATGTAGTGATGGAGGTATCTTCGCACTCTTTGGCTCTTGAAAGAGTAGCAGGGGTCCAGTTTGATATCGCTGCATTTACTAACCTTTCTCAGGATCATTTGGATTTCCATAATACGATGGAAGAGTATGCCAAAGCAAAAAAAAAGATCTTTTCCATGTGTACAAACGCCTGCATCAATATTGACGACCCATATGCTGAATATATGATGGAAGGTCTGAAATGTCCCGTAATCACAAGCTCTGCTTTTAATAAAACAGCAGATCTGACCGCTGATAACATAGATCTTACGAAAGATGGAGTATCTTTTTCAGCTTGCTGCAACAATATACATGCGGATGTTAAGCTTGGAATACCTGGGATGTTTTCAGTTCACAATGCATTGACAGCCATATCTGTATGCATCATAGCCGGAATAGATATAAAAGCTTGTGCAGAAGCACTTACATCTGCGAAAGGAGTAAAGGGACGTGTGGAAACCGTTCCGACAGAAGGGGATTATACAGTTATAATAGATTATTCTCATAAACCGGATGCACTTGAAAACGTCCTAAAGACACTGAGGCCGATAACAAAAGGGAAACTTATTGTTTTATTTGGCTGCGGGGGAGACCGGGACAGAGATAAAAGACCTATAATGGGAAAAGTTGCTGCAAGGAACTCAGATCTTGTGATTGTAACAAGTGATAACCCGAGAACCGAAAAACCTGAAGATATAATAAAAGAAATCGTTGCCGGGATGACAAGCGAAAAAACGGAATATCATATCATTTGTAATAGAATAGAAGCAATTCATTGGGCACTTGACAATGCAGATTCAGGTGATGTAATATTATTAGCCGGAAAAGGGCATGAAGATTATCAGGTCGTCGGGCATGAAAAGTATCATATGGACGAAAGGGAAATTATTGCCGAATATCTGAAAGAAAAGGACAGATTATGAGTATCAGACTGATTTTAGCATTTCTCATTTCTCTGCTGTTTGCAACTGCTTTCGGAAAGTACTATATTCCCTGGCTGAGGAAGCAGAAAGCTGGACAGAAAATTCGGGAAGACGGACCTACCTGGCATCAATCAAAAAGCGGAACGCCGACTATGGGCGGCGTAATTTTCATTCTGGCTACAGCTGTCGGTATATTGACAGTAGGTTTTGAAGGGATGCTGCACGGGAACTATGTGCATCTGTCCGTATTCGTTTTTGCTCTTGTTTTCGGTGGCATTGGCTTTCTCGATGATTGGGAGAAGATAAAGAAAAAACAGAATCTTGGCCTTACTGCGAAAAGTAAATTTATGCTGCAGCTAGCAGCCGCATTGCTTTTCGTTGTGTTGATGGAACGTTTTAGTATTACGAGCACAGATGTATATGTCCCTTTTTTCAATAAATTCGTACATGTAAATAAATGGCTGTATTTTGCTTTGTCAGCTTTTATCATAGTAGGGACTGTAAATGCAGTTAATATTACAGACGGCATAGACGGTCTGGCGACCGGAACATCTATCCCTGTATTGCTTTTTTTTGTCACAGTGGCTTTCTATGTGGGAACAGAGTATCTTCAGGCCGGAATATTTGCTTCGTCACTTCTAGGCGGATTGATAGGATTTCTGTTTTACAATTTTAATCCTGCAAAGGTATTTATGGGTGATACAGGTTCTCTTTTCCTTGGGGGAGCAATTGCTGCGCTTGCGTTTGCGTATGATATGCCGTTGATCCTGATTACTTTAGGCATTGTCTATATAATTGAGACACTTTCCGATATTATTCAGATTTGTTATTTTAAAATAACGCACGGTAAAAGGATTTTTCGCATGGCGCCGTTTCATCATCATTTGGAGATGGGCGGATGGAGCGGTAAAAAATGGACTGAAAAAGAATTATTTGTTTTATTTACAATGGTGTCTCTGGTGTTTGCTGTTATTTCATTCCTTGGGATAAAAGGTAAGTTCCAATAAATAATACAAAGGTATGAATAAATAAAAAAAAAACGGCAGGAGCTTGCCTCCTGCCGTTGCTTGTATTATAATAAATCAATTAAAAAATAAAAAAGGAATATCTATGAAAATACTATTAACCTGCGGAGGAACAGCAGGTCACATTAACCCCGCAATTGCAGTTGCATCGAAAATGAAAAAGGAAGATCCGGAGTGTGAAATTCTTTTTGTAGGAGCACAGGACAGGATGGAAATGAACCTTGTGCCCAAAGAAGGATTTGAAATCAAGTCTGTAAACATTACGAACTTAAGCAGAGAAATTTCTGTAAACGGTCTGATTCATAATTACCATACGTTGAGAAATGTTTTTTTCTCCACAGCTCAGGCAAAGGATATTATTCGGAATTTTAAACCCGATGTGGTAATCGGTACAGGGGGATATGTCTGTTATCCTGTTCTTACTGCTGCAAATTCGCTTCGTATTCCTACAATAATACATGAGAGCAATGCACAACCGGGGCTGACAACAAAACTTTTGGCGAAGAAAGCTGACAGAATTCTGGTAGGTTTTGAGCACTGCAGAGAGGCATACAAAGATACTAAAAAAGTCATAGTTACAGGAACGCCGGTAAGAGAAGCTTTTTCTGAAAAAGTTACAGAAAATAACATTGAAGAAAATAATAAAGAACCTTTAGTTCTTTCATTTTGGGGATCATTAGGAGCACAGCGTATGAACAATATAATGCTGGAGATGATTCCGCTTTTAAGCAAGAGGCAGCTTCGTCTGGTTCACGTTACCGGAAGCATGTATTATAAATCCTTTATGGATAGGATAATGGAAATATGCCCTGATTATTCCTCGCTCGGGGTAGAAATTTATGAATATCTGCATGATATGCCAAATTATATGAAATCGGCGGATCTGGTTATTTGCAGAGCAGGTGCTTCTACTCTGTCTGAATTGACGTTTATAGGAAAACCTTCTATTCTTGTTCCTTCTCCCAATGTTACCGCAAACCATCAGGAGAAAAATGCCCGCATGCTGGAAAAGGTCGGAGCAGCAAGAGTTCTGCTTGAGGATGAATTTGATGCTGAAAAGCTTCTGAAACATATTACGGCTATGATAGGTGACAGGGAAAGCCTAAAAAAGATGGGAAAATCTGCTGCGGCTCTTTCACAGACTGATGCTGCAGAAAAAATCTGTTGTGTTATACGGGAAGTACAAAGAAGCTGATAGGGGAGGGAGATAATGGCTTTCTTTTCAGAGGAAAAAAAATCTATAAAAGAAGAAAGTGAATACTTAGAATCAAATATCCGACGAAAATCATCTATCAGCGGACCTCTTATGTTCGTGATTATTGTTTTTGCTGTAATTTTTGTTATGTCAGTTTCATTCAGAATAGAAAATATACAGGTTATTGGAAACTCACACTATACAGCAAATGAAATTATAAACGCAATAGATATTGAAGAGGGAGATAATCTTTTCTTTTTCGACCGTTTTGCGGCGATAACCCGTGTCTTCTCAAAACTTCCGTATGTACAGGAAGTAACATTGGAACGTGCTTTGCCAAACAAAGTGACTATTCATGTTACTGAGAGCACTGCGGTCGCATATGTAAAAATTGGTCTGGAATACTGGACTTTTGATGAAAAATGCAAAGTACTCGGCCGTGCTGCTGAAGGAGAAGAAGAGGGATTGATCCCAATAGTCGGTTTGAATCCGGGGACTATTTTTATCAATGAGCCGCTTCAAACTGCTGATCATGATGAAAGAACGACAGCATATTTACGAACAATCCTGAATCAGATTGTTGACCGTGGAATTGCTTATCAGGTTGAAAAAATTGATTTTTCCAACACAAATAATGTCATTATGAACTATGCGGGGAAATATATTGTTAGGCTGGGAGATCCTTATGCTACCGAGAAAAAGTTTTCTATGGTTTTGTCAGCTATAAATCAGCTAAGGGACGGAGATATAGGAATAATTGATGTTACGGATGCAGCCACTGTTCATTTTATTCCGTATTAATTATTACAAAAAATTACAAAAAAGATAAAAAATATATTGACCTTTTTTTTAATTTGTAATAATATAGGATATACAATACAAAAATTGTATTTAAAGATTTCAGCAGGAGGCTATTAATATGGATTACAAAGCGGAAAACGGCCCTGAAAATGTCGTAACTATTAAGGTTATTGGCGTTGGCGGTGCAGGAAATAATGTAGTAAACAGAATGGTAAAATCCGGCACGCAGGGAGTGGAGTTTATTGCGGTCAATACCGATAGACAGGCACTTTCAGTATCCAATGCAGATCAGAAAATTCAGATTGGTGAGAAAACTACAAGAGGCCAGGGGGCTGGATCCGATCCTGATATTGGAAAGCGCGCAGCAGAAGAGAGCAGAAACAGCATTGCTGAAGCAATGGAAAATGCGGATATGGTGTTTATAACTGCCGGCATGGGCGGCGGCACTGGAACTGGTGCTGGTCCAACAGTTGCTGAAATCGCAAAAGAATCCGGTTGCCTTACTGTAGGAGTTGTGACAAAACCGTTTAAGTTTGAAGGGAAAAAGCGGATGGATCAGGCTAATGCCGGTATTCAGGAGTTGCTTACAAAGGTTGACTCGCTTTTGATTATTCCGAATGACCGGCTTAAATTTGCGACTGATCAGAAGATTACTCTCGCAAATGCCTTTGAAATAGCAGATGATGTACTCCAGCAGGCTGTTTCAAGTATCTCCGATCTGATCAAAAATACAGGGTTTATCAATCTTGACTTCGCGGATGTTACCTGCATAATGAAAGATGCTGGATTTGCACATATGGGTGTCGGTCATGCGGCAGGAAAAGGAAAAGCTGAAGATGCAGCCAGAATGGCAGTTTCAAGCCCGCTCATGGAAACATCCATTAATGGTGCACGCGGAGTGCTTATCAATATTTCAGGCTCTGAAGACATGACGCTTGAAGATGTTGAATCTGCTGCTAATCTTGTACAGGAAGCTGCACACCCCGATGCAAACATTATTTTCGGCGCCAGTTTCGATCCTGAACTACAGGATGAGATTCGTGTTACTGTTATTGCTACAGGCTTTTCTGAACCAACTGCTTCTGCAGCTGGTTCGGACCCGTTTGCAAAAAAGAGCTTTACCAAACCTGCTCAATCCATGGCTGCTTTTCAGCAGACAGAGGAAGACACTCCTATCATTCCGGTTATGCCCGGACAGAGTTCTGAAGAAGAAACTGAAGAGGAACAGCCTGCTGCTCCAGGCGGAGATGATCCTTTTGACAGCATTTTCAAAATATTTAATAATAAATAATTGAAACTTATCAATAATTTCTTTCAGCGTTTTGCCTTTCTTTATACAAAATACAGGTTGAATGTTGCAGCAGCAGGTCTTGCATATTATATCATGATGACGTTTTTTCCCCTGCTTATCTGTATTTATTCTTTGCTTGGAAATAATTATGAGTGGGCGATGCGCGTGATTGAGTTTGTCGCCCCATTACTCCCGGCAAAAGCAGTAGAATTTACGATGAGTTTCATGAGTTATGTATCTGAGAACTACAACCTGTTAATGATGTTTTTAGCACTGTCGGTTATTCTAATGACCGCTTCAGCTGCATTTAGATCTCTGGAAAATACAATCGGTGCCATGCAGGGAAAGCAAAGGTATGAAGGAATTGTATTTTACCTGTTCAGTATCATTCTTTCGCTCGGATTTACTCTTACGATTTATCTGGCGATTCTGGCAATGTTTTTTGGAAACAACATCATACGTTCCATAAATTTATATCTTCCGTTTTTAAATATTGGGAACATATGGGTAAGCTTAAGATATCTGCTGCTGTTCGGCGTTGCTTTTGCAATACTGATTCTGATCTTTGAGATCTGTAAAAGTAAGGATCAACATTACAGTACTGTATTTGGAGCGTTATCAGCTACAGGAATGCTGGTGGGAATCAGTGCGGTTTTTTCATCGTTTATCAATTTCTCTATTAAGTATCCAATTATATACAGTTCACTTGCTTCTTTGATTTTACTGATGTTTTGGCTATATTGCTGTTGTCAGGCGGTGTACTGTGGTGCGGCTGTAAATATTGTCCTGCGTGATATGAAACAGGAGACCTTTGATTAAGGCCTCCTGTTTCATATATATGTTTTTTATTTTCCAAAACTGTCTTTAAGAGCAACACTTTCATTAAAGACCAGATGATCAGGCGATGAATCTTTGTTGTCAAGACAGAAATAACCCTGTCGCATAAACTGAAAGCCTTCACTGTCTCTTCCTTGCACAGGCATGGCAAGATGTGCCAGACAGGCTTCCAACTTGCATCCGGTCAAAACACTGAGACTGCTTGGGTTGAGACAATCAAGGAAATTTTTATCAGGGCCATCAGGATCGGGATCGGCAAATAAATAGGAATAAAGACGGACTTCCGCATCTACCGCGGTTTCACAGTCAACCCAGTGAATCGTCGCGCCTTTTACTTTATGACCGTCGGCAGGGTTGCCCCCTTTGCTGTCGGGCTGATATTCACAAAGTATTTCGGTTATTTTGCCGTCGTCATCTTTTACAAATCCGGTGCATGTAATAAGGTAAGCGCCTTTCAGCCGAACTTCATTTCCTGGATATAGCCTTTTGTATTTCGGGGGAGGCACTTCTTCAAAGTCTTCCCGCTCTATATACAAGTGGCGGGAGAAGGACACTTCTCTGGTTCCCATTGTATCATCTTTCGGATGATTTTCAATCAACAGCTTCTCGGTCAAACCTTCCGGATAGTTTGTAATGGTAAGACGGAGCGGATCTAATACAGCCATTACACGCTTGGCCGTGTTATCCAGGTCTTTGCGAAGACAGCTTTCCAAAAGTGCCCAGTCTACAGTGGAGTCATTTTTGGCTACACCTATAGTTTCACAGAAGTTTCGTATGCTTCTGGAAGTAAAACCACGGCGGCGTAAGCCGCAGAGCGTAGGCATGCGGGGATCATCCCAACCGGAAACATATCCGTTTTCCACAAGCAGGCGAAGCTTGCGTTTGCTCATAACGGTGTAATTGATTCCTAAGCGGGCAAATTCAATT
>JAEEGL017122469.1_pt1 | contig 12729 bp, 10 predicted proteins | sample 9134231 | NCBI WGS metagenome assembly JAEEGL01 (sample SAMN16246548, study PRJNA631951) | gut metagenome | biome: gut microbiome; feature: rumen; material: fiber-attached | host: Bos | place: Iran: Karaj | collected 2018-10 | reverse complement strand
GCCCCGACTGATCCGTTCTCCTGCGTCTATGCGCCTGGTCGTTCACTTCTGCATGCTTCTGAAACGCCACCTCCGGCAGCCCCTCATGACCCCAGTGCGTCTTTCATGGCGTCCTGCGCCGCTCCGTCGGTCCGTGTCTCGTATGGTGGCCACGACCTCGGCGCGCCCTTCATGGCATCCTGCGCTGCTCGTCGGTCCACCCGGTCGCCCCGCCCACCGCCATGAGCCTGCCCCGACTGATCCGTTCTCCTGCGTCTATGCGCCTGGTCGTTCACTTCTGCATGCTTCTGACGAGCCCTTCATGGCGCCCCGCGCCGCTTCATCGGCTCATCGGCCAATGCCTGTCGTAACGTACATCGGGCGGCTGCCAACGTTCTTGCGCGTCGTGAACATTATAACACGAATGCTATCACAAAACAACAACGATACACCACTTTCCGGATACTCTTATAACAGTTTTCCGGGCCGGATCCGTACACTTTCTCATGGATTTTGTATCATTTTCGCATCCGTTCACTCTCGGAGGCAGAGTCCGTCTTTCCGGAAATTCGTATGTTTTGTTATCTCTTCACGCTCGACCGTTTCTCTGGTTTGCAGGGCTTTTTATATCATTTTCGCAGCCCTTCAACCCGCCCGGCAGCGTCCGCCTCTTCGTACTTTTGCTATTCCGGCCGCCCGGCCCGTCCTTTCAAACCCCTGAAAACACAATCGCTTTCGCCCTATTCCAGGATCATGCGCAGGTACTGGCTGGGTGTCATGCCCATCATCCGCCGAAACTGCCGCGTAAAGCTCTGCGGGCTGGTGTACCCCAGCTGCCCCGCGATCTGGGTGATGTTGAGCCTGCCCTCCCGGAGCAGGCGGCGGGCCTCGTCCAGGCGCAGGTGCTGATAGTACTCCATCGCGCCCATGCCCAGGTGCTTGCGGGCGCACTCCTTCAGCGCGGTCTCGCCGATCCCCAGGCGGCGGCAGACCTCCGGGAAACGCAGGGAGCCATCCAGGCGCTCCCGGAACAGCTCCGTGAGCTGTTCCACGGCCTCCAGGGAGCGCCGATCCTCGGTGACGGTCACGGGCCCGACGCGCTTCAGAGCGTGAGGCTGCCACTGATCCCGGAGGAGCTGGATCAGGAACATTTCCAGGTACAGCACCACCATCTGCTCCGTGCCCACGGGCACGTCCGGATCCTGCCGCTTGCGGGTGTCCGCGAAGGACTCCAGCACGGGGCCGAACAGCGTCCGACCCTCCGCGATGAGCCGGGACAGCGTGGAGCGCTGCTCCCTGGTCAGGGTGAAGTGCCGTCCGCGGAAGCGCTCCATGGCCTCCCCTTCCGCGTCGAATGTCACCACGAATATGTTGGGGCTGTCGGCGGAATTCGCCCGGATGCTGTGCCATTCGTTGGGCTGGTGGAAGATCACCTGGCCCTGCCGCATCCGGTACATGCCGTCCCCGGCGCCGATGTCGGCCTCGCCCTGGTCGATATACACCATCTCCCAGAAATCGTGCGCCTCGCCCGGGAATATGTAGCCGGTGGCGAACTGGGAATAATAAAAGCTGTACAGGCAGTTGATCCGTATCGTGTCCCGCATTTCAATCGGTGGAAAGCCCATGATCCCCTCCGCGTCGCTTCGCTTCCGTTTGATTCCATATTGCCCCTTTTCCCGGCGGCATTCCAGCAGAATTGCGTTAATTCGCCTGAAATGATAAAAGCTGCGCCGAAAAAGTGTCTCCGTGTGCGCGCTTTTTTGCTATCATAGCAGCCGGAGGGGATATTCATGCTGGAGATCCTGTCAAAGTTTCAACTGGACGGCCGCGTCGTGGCCTGCGAGCCCTACGGCAGCGGGCACATCAACGCTACATACCTGGCCGCGACGGACGCCGGAAAGCGCTACATCCTGCAGAAGATCAACAATTCCGTGTTCCGGGACGTGGAAGGGCTGATGAACAATATCCGCCTGGTGACGGAATACCTGCGTGCGCGGGGCCACGCGGCGCTGCATATCGTGCCCACGGTGGACAACCAGGCGTACACGCTCCACAGCGACGGCAGCTATTACCGCGTATACGACTTCGTGGAGGGCAGCATCTGCCTGGATCAGGTGGAGACGCCGGAGGATTTCCGGCAGAGCGGCGTCGCCTTCGGCGAGTTTCAGCGGCAGTTGGCGGAATTCCCGGCGGCCAGCCTGACGGAAACCATCCCGCGCTTTCACGACACCGCGAACCGCTTTCGCATATTCCGCGAAGCGCTGAAGGCCGATCCCCTGGGCAGGGCCAGGGACGTACAGCCTGAGATCGAGTTCAGCCTGGCCCACGAGGAAATGGGGAGCAGCATGCTGAACATGCTCGCCCGGGGCGAGCTTCCGCTGCGGGTGACCCACAACGACACCAAGCTCAACAACGTCATGCTCCGCGCCGACACGCGCACGCCGCTGTGCGTCATCGACCTGGACACCACCATGCCCGGCCTGGCCGGCAACGACTTCGGCGACTCCATCCGGTTCGGCGCAAGCACCGCCGCCGAGGATGAGCGGGATCTGGACAAGGTGGAGATGAGCCTGCAACTCTTCGACGCCTACGCGGACGGCTTCCTGGGCGCGTGCGGGGCGAGCCTTACCGCCGCGGAGATCGACACGCTGCCTCTGGCCGCCATGCTCATGACCCTGGAGTGCGGCGTGCGGTTCCTCACGGATTACCTGCAGGGGGACACCTATTTCCGCATCCATCGCCCCGGGCAGAACGTGGACCGCTGCCGCACGCAGTACAAGCTGGTGGCGGACATGGAGCGCAAGCGGGACGCCATGCAGAAGCTCGTGCACAGGCGGTAGGCCGCGCGGGCTCCGCCCAAAGGACGGGATATATCAGAGCGTGGTTCAGAACCCTTGATACAGTTTCGGGCAGAGATTCTCTCTTGAAGGCGGAAAGCCGCAAGTCTGCCGGGAGCGAGCGATGGACCGACGGCGCAAAAGCCGGAAATAACGCCGGTTTCCCTGTTCAGGAGTGTAAAAACGCACCCCCATCAAGGCATGGAGTGACTCACATGGAAGTATCCAAGCTGTTCTACACCAGCGAGCGGCAAAAATGGCGCGAATGGCTGGCGGAGCACTTTGAAACCGAAGAGGAAGTGTGGTTCGTCTTCCCCATGAAGGACTCCGGGGAGGCAAGCATGTCCTACAACGACGCGGTGGAGGAGGCGCTGTGCTTCGGCTGGATCGACAGCACCATCCGCCACACGGACCCCCTGCACAGGGCGCAGCGCTTTACGCCGCGGCGGCCCGGCAGCCCGTATTCCCGGCCCAACATCGAGCGGCTGCTGTGGCTGGACGCCCAGGGGCTCATCCATCCAAAGGTGCGGGATGCGCTGCAGGACGTGCTGCGCGCCGAGTTTGTATACCCGGAGGACATCCTGGAGGCGATCCGGGCGGACGCGGCGGCATGGGAGCACTTTGCCGCGTTTTCGGAGCCCTACAGGCGGATCCGGGTGGCGTACATCGAAGCCGCGAGAAGCCGGCCCGAGGAGTTCCGGAAGCGCCTGGAAAACGTCATCCGGAAGACGCGGGAGAACAAGCTGATCACCGGGTACGGCGGCATCGACAAGTATTATCGGTAAACCTCCGGGACGCAGAGAGGCGGCCAGCCTGGCAATCAGGCGGGCCGCCTCTGTGGCTGTCGAGGAAGCTCAGCGTGGCAAGAATGGCCCCAAGGCAAGGAAAATGAGGGAGCTTACAACGCCGTAAGCGACCGATATTTGCAATCGAGGTTGACACAGCAAGCAAAGGCCCGGCCAGGCTTTTGCGGTCGCGGCCTTTATGGACGCGCCGAGGCGGCCCGCCTCTGTGGCTGTCGAGGAAGCTCAGTGTGGCAAGAATGGCCCCAAGGCAAAGAAAATGAGGGAGCTTGCATCGCCGTAAGCGACCGATATTTGCAATCGCAGCTGACACCGCAAGCAAAGGCCCGGCCAGGCTTTTGCGGCCGCGGTCTTTATGGACGCGCTGAGGCGGCCCGCCTGGCAATCAGGCGGGCCGCCTCTGTGTCGATCCCCGAAGGGAATCAGATCGCGGGCTCGGAATCGTTTTCGGTGACGGCGTCCTCAACGCTGCGGATGGCCCAGCGCGCGAACACGATGTTGTTCTGCTGGGAACCCACGGACAGGGTAACGGAATCATCGCTGATGGCGATAATGGTACCGTAAATGCCGCCGATGGTGCACACACGGTCGCCCTTCTTCAATGCGGCCAGCATCGCCTTCACGGCCTTGTCCTTCTTCCGCTGGGGACGGATGAGCAGGAAATAGAACACGACCACCATCAGGACCATCATGACGATCATGCTGACCATGTCGCCCGCGCCGCCAGCGCTGGCGCTGGATTCCACCGTGTCGAGAGCAATATTCCCGAAGATCTTTGAAAGCATGTTGTTTTCCCCTTTATCGTATAATCTTTCCGAATCCATTATACCCTATCCGCGGGGAAAAAGCAACTTTTCCCGCAGAAATTTGCAGAGAAAACGGAAAAAAATCACCAGTTGCCGCGGCCGTGACGGGCGTAAAACTCTTCCGTCCAGTCCCGGAGGCAGTCCTGTTCGATGGCGCGGCGCATTTGTTCCATCATCCAGGTCAGGAAGCGGATGTTGTGGATGCTGTTCAGGCGCAGGGGCAGTATCTCCCCCGCCTTGAACAGGTGGCGGATGTAGGCCCGGGAGAAGTTCCGGCAGGCGTAGCAATCGCATTCCGCGTCCAGGGGCGAAAAGTCTTCGGCGTACTTCGCGTTGCGGATCACCAGGCGGCCGTCCCGGGTGAACACGGTGCCGTTGCGCGCCACGCGGGTGGCCAGCACGCAGTCGAACATGTCCACGCCCCGGAGTACGCCCTCCACGAGGCAGTCCGGCGAGCCGACGCCCATCAGGTAGCGCGGCTTGTTCCAGGGCATGAGGGGATTCAGCACCTCCAGCAGCTGGTACATGAGCTCCTTGGGCTCGCCCACGGACAGCCCGCCGATGCCGAAGCCGGGCAGGTCCAGCTTGGCCATCTCCGTGGCGCACTCCGCGCGGAGCTTCGGGGAAAACGCGCCCTGGACGATGCCGAACAGCGCGCGGTCGTCCCGCGTCTTGGCCTTCATGCAGCGCTCCAGCCAGCGCATGGTGCGGTACATGGCGTCCTTGGCCCGATCCTCGGTGCAGGGGAAGGCGGAGCACTCGTCAAATTGCATCATGATGTCCGCGCCCAGCGCTTCCTCGATGTGCATGACGCTCTCCGGGGAGAAGAAGTGCTTGCTGCCGTCCAGGTGGGAGCGGAACTCCACGCCCTCCTCCTTCACCTTGCGCAGCTCCGCCAGGGAGAACACCTGGAAGCCGCCGCTGTCCGTGAGGATGGGCCGATCCCAGTTCATGAAGCCGTGGAGGCCGCCGGCCTTGCGGATCAGCTCCTCGCCGGGGCGGAGGTGCAGGTGGTAGGTATTGGACAGTATGATCTGAGCGCCGTCGGCCTTCAATTCGTCCGGTGAAAGGGTTTTCACGCTGGCCTGCGTCCCCACCGGCATGAACACGGGCGTCTCAATGACGCCGTTGGGGGTGTGCAGGCGTCCCCGCCGCGCGCCGGTCTGCCTGCACACGTGCAGCAGTTCAAATTCAAACATTTTGGGCATACTTCCTCCAATGGCGAAAACCATATTCTGAAAAAAACAGTGACCGGCGCAAGGGCTGGTCACTGGATTTCGTTTACTCTGGATCAGGCCATGCGGCGTCTTATGAGAAGCACGACCAGTCCGCACAGCGCCGTCAGGCCGATCAGGGCCACGGCCAGGGGCTGGGAGGCGTCGCCGGACTTGGGGACCCCCTTGGTCACCACGCGGACGGCGATATCCATGCTCACCACCAGCTTGCCGTCGGCATCGAAGGCGTCCATGCGGTAGATGCCGGCGTCCTTCACGGCGGCGTTCACCAGGTTGTACACCCGCTGATCCGCGCCCTCGATGGCCGCGTCGTTGAAATACCACTGATACTTCACCGGCTCAACGCCCGACACGTCGATTTCAATGGAGAGGTCCTCGCCGGCGTTCACGACGGCATCCTGCGTCAGCCTGGATACGCGCATGGAAACCGTGGTGGAGATGCTGCCGGACGCCAGCGCGGACACGGCGAGCAACGCCGCCATCAGCAGCGCCGTCAGAGCCAGGATTCTCATTTTCATGGATTGTCGCCCCCTATGCGGCGGTTTTACCCCTATAGCTTATACCATTATACCGCATCATCCGCCAGAAATCAACATTTTCCCAGCAAAATGCAGTTTTTTCCGAAAAACGTCACATTTTCAGGGCCTTTTCCGCCGTGAAGCGCCCTTTTTCAGCGCGCATGCGGCATTTCCCGGCAGCCCGAGGAAGGCCGCAGCCCCGGCAAAGGCGATTTCGCGCGGGGTGGGATTTGAGGCGTCTGCCAGCGACTCAATGTCGAACCGGAGCCCGCCGGTCAACAGCGGCGCGAGCGAGCCTCGCATTTTCGGAAGACTCCCTTAGTCTTCCTCCGCCCAGCCCTTGCTGCGCTCCACGGCGCGCTGCCACTGGCGGCGCAGCTTCAGCCGCTGGGCCTCGTCCATGGAGGGAGAAAACTCCCGATCCGGCTCCATCAGCGTCTTCAGGTCGTCGTCGGTCCAGACGCCCACCGCGCGGCCAGCCAGCATGGCGGCGCCCATGGCGGTGGTCTCGGTCACCTTGGGGCGGTGCACCCGCATGTCCAGGATGTCCGCCTGGAACTGCATCAGGAAGTTGTTGGCGCTGGCGCCGCCGTCCACCCGCAGCACCGCGCCCCTCATGCCGGAATCGCCGGCCATGGCCTCCAGCACATCGGCGGACTGATACGCGATGGACTCCAGCGCGGCGCGGACGATGTGCGCCCGGTTGGCCCCGCGGGTGAGGCCCACGATGGTGCCGCGGCTGTACATGTCCCAGTGGGGCGCGCCCAGGCCGGTGAAGGCCGGCACCAGGAACACGCCGCCGTTGTCGCTCACGGACAGGGCCACCTGCTCCGTCTCCGCGGCGGTGCTCACCAGCTTCATCTCGTCCCGCAGCCACTGTACCACCGCGCCGCCCACGAACACGCTTCCCTCCAGGGCGTAGCGCACCTGGCCGTCCACGCGCCAGCCGACGGTGGTGATGAGGTTGTGCTGGGACTTTACCGGATGGCTGCCCGTGTTCATCAGCACGAAAACCCCCGTGCCGTAGGTATTCTTGCACATGCCGGGAGCCAGGCAGCCCTGGCCGAACAGCGCGGCGTGCTGGTCCCCCGCCAGGGCCGCGATGGGGATCTCCCGGCCCAGGATGGACTTGTCCAGCATCCCGACGACGCAGGAGGAATCCACCACCCGGGGCAGCAGCTGTTCCGGAATGTTCATCGCACGCAGCAGCAGGTCGTCCCAGCGCTGCTCGTAGATGTTGAACAGCATGGTGCGGGCGGCGTTGGTGGCGTCCGTCACGTGGACTTTGCCCCCGGTGAGATTGTATGCCAGGAAGGAGTCCACCGTGCCAAAGCACAGTTCGCCGTTTTCCGCGCGCTTGCGGGCGTCGGGGATGGTGTCCAGCATCCACTGGAGCTTCGTGCCGGAGAAATACGCGTCCGGAATGAGGCCCGTGCGGTCGCGCAGGGCGTTGCCCAGGCCGTCCTTCTTCAGCCGCTCCACCAGCGGCGCGGTGCGGCGGCACTGCCACACGATGGCGTTGCACAGGGGCTTGCCCGTGGCGCGCTCCCACAGCAGCGTGGTCTCCCGCTGGTTGGTGACGCCCACGGCCTCGATGTCCTTGATGTGCACCCCGCTGCGCTCCACCGCCAGCTTCAGGGAATCCACCTGGCTCTTCAGGATATCCGCGGGGTCGTGCTCCACCCAGCCGGGCTTGGGATAGATCTGGCGGAACTCGATGCTGTGAGAGGTCACCTGGCGGCCGCGCTCGTCAAAGAGCACGGCGCGGGAGCTGGTGGTCCCCTGATCCAGAGCCAGTATGTACTTCATGGGAACAGCCCCCTATCGGATCTTGATGCCCAGGATGCGGTTGCCGCGGGTGCCCACCACGAGGGTGTCGTTCCACACCACAGGGGACCCTTCGATGTTCGCGTCCACGTTGATCTCGCAGACGAATTCGCCGGTCAGGCCGTCCATCAGCTTCAGGTAGCCCGCGGAGTTGCTGGCGAACACGTAGCCTCTGCCGGTGTCGTCATACACGCACACGGGGCTGGACCAGCTGTGCTTCTTCATGTTGCGCGTCCACGCCACTTCGCCGGTGTGTTTGTTCAGGGCGTACAGCGTGCCGCCGTCCTCCGTGCGGGCGATCATGAAATAGACCAGGTCGCCCAGGGAGCCCTTGCCCATGGCGGGCGTGGCAAACGCGCCGCCGTCGGTATCGCCGTTGGTGCGGCAGTACACGCTCTGCTTCCAGAGCTCCTCGCCGGTGAGGGCGTCGAACTTGCGGATGTAGATGTTGCCGTTGGAGCCGCGCAGGTCCAACTCGCAGCCCGTGTACAGGGCCACATGGCCGGGCTCCTCCTCCTCGATCATGGGGGTGGAGTCCGTATCGTCGTCCACATAGGCAACCCACAGGGGCTGGAGGGTGTCCAGGTCCAGGCACTGCAGGAAGCCGGAATTGTCCGGGAAATACACGTAGTGGTTGTAGATGACCATGGAGTTCTCCATGCCGGGACGGGTGGAGACGTCCGTCTTGAACAGATAGCGGGTAATCTCGGGCCTGATGGAGATGGTGCCCGCCTGGGGATCGTAAGTAGTGTTCAGCTTGACGATATACGTGATGGCATTCTCGCCCAGCAGGATCATGGTGTCCGTATCGCCGTCCACCAGAGGAGAGCAGTCAAAGGCGTACCACTTGCGGAAAGTGAGGGGATCGTGGCCGTCCAGGAAATACAGCACGCTGCCGTCGATCAGGCTGAATATGCGGGTGCCGATGGGCACATCGTTGCCGTGGACCTCCTCGATGCCCTGGCCGCAGTACAGCAGCGGATAGCCCCGGGGGTCCACCGTCACGCTGCCCTTGATGGGCGCGCCGACCTTGATGGGATCCCGGGTGTAGCTGCCGTCGTCCAGGTCCAGGAAGTAGATGTTGCCGTCCAGCGTGGCATAGATGATCTCCACCAGGTCGGCCTTTTGCTTCTTTTCCGGATAGATGTTCATGATCTGGACGGTCTCGCTGGGCCAGCGCACGATGGCGCACTGGCCGGTCCAGCCCACGCCGCTCCACTCGTCGATCTCGCCGATGCGCACGGACCAGTCGATGCTCAGGCCGGAGGGCGCGCCGCCGATACTGCCCACGGAGGCGGTATCGCGGTAGTGGTTCCCGCGGAAGGTGGTGATGCCCTCCAGCTGGCTGTACTCATCCGCGGTGCCGAAGCGGATCTGCTCCTCGGCCGCATACGCGCCGTCGTCCAGCAGGGTGCCGTTTTTGTCGTACACGCGGGTGATGATCTGCAGCTTCTGCGTGGAATTTGGCACGGCGGAGGACGCGATCTCGCCCACCTGCCACGCGCCGGACTGGGGCATGGGGGTGGGCGTCGGCGCCGGCGTATATGTGGGAACGACCTCCATCACAGAGGAGCCGTCATCCGCCTCCACCTCCTGGCCGGAGGCCTCGCGACGGTTCTTGACGGCCTTGCTGTACTTCAGCATGCCGTTCAGGATCAGCGCCAGCATCGCCACCAGCAGCACGATGATGAGCGTTCCGAATACAATGGAGCCCCGTTCCACGCCGGATGTCTTCTTGCGGTTTTTCCCTGCCACTGCCATTCATCTCCCAAACAAACCGAGGGGGCCGCGCGGCACGCCCGCCCCGCGCCGCGGCGCCGCCGCAGGCCCAGGCCAGCCGTCTCCGCCAGCCCCCGCCGGTTCCTTGATAATTATCAGCCTACCGTACCGTCGCCGTTCGTCTGGTCCTCTTCTTCGGAAGCGGCACCGTCGCCTTCACCGGCGATTTCTTCCTGCTCCTCTTCCTGGATCTCGTCCACCGTCGGCAGCTCGTCATTGTCGGCATGCTTTGCCTTGGAGACGGGGAACAGCGTATCGAACACCCCGGGGGCCACGTCGCGGACGCTGCCGCGCAGCTTTTCCACCGGGCCCTTGTCGTTGTAGTCCAGCACGTTGAGCACGATCACGGCCAGCAGCAGCACGATGATGACGGTCACGAAGCCCTTCAGGAAGCCCACGAAGTAGTGGCCGAAGGACGGGGAATCATCGTCATCCTCTTCGTAATCGTCGTCGTCTTCGTCCTCATCGTCATCCTCGTCGTCATCGTCATCGTCTTCGTCGTAATCGTCGTCGTCTTCCTCGTCCTCGTCATCCTCGTCTTCGTCTTCGTCGTCTTCGTCGTCTTCGTCTTCGTCGTCCTCGTCTTCATCCTTGGCCTTGGACTTTTTCCGACCGAAGAGGCCGCGCTTGGCGGGCTTCTTTTCCTCTTCCTCTTCGTCCTCTTCGTCCTCGTCCTCATCCTCGTCGTCGTCTTCGTCCTCGTCTTCGTCTTCGTCCTCATCCTTGGCCTTTTTCCGGCCGAAGAGGCCGCGCCTGGCGGGCTTTTCCTCTTTCTTTTCGGCTTCCTTTTCGCCCTCTTCTTCGTCGAAGATGGAATCAACGGTGGCCTCGGCCTCCCGAACAGCCTGCACGGGGTGGAATTCGCGGGTGGGCTCGTCCACGGCCTCCAGGCCGGTATCCACCTGGGCCTGGACGGCGGCCTTCGCTTCTTCCACGACGGCCTTCGCATTGTCCACGGCCTCGGCAGCCTCTTCCTTCACCGCGTCCACGGCCTCCTCGACCGTCTCCGCTGCCGCGGCAGCCTTCTGCGCCGCCTCGGCGGCCGCGCGCTCGGCCAGCTCCCTGCGCTGACGCCGGGTCAGGCCTTCGGTCTCCAGTCCGTAAGCCAGTTCCTCAGTAATGCGGGCGCTCACCTTGTTCTGTTCATCCATGGGAAGTCCTCCTTTGCTCTTGAGGCCGCCGGACACATCGTCGTCGTCCCCGGAGCCAATCTCATCTTCGTCACTGTCTACCTTTTTCACGAACATGGACATGAACTTCGAGAAGCCCTTGGGCTTTTCCTCGCCGTCCCCGTCGTCCTCTTCCGGTTCCTCATCGCCGTTCTCGGATTCCTCTTCCTCGTCGGCCTCGTCCCCGTCGTCCTTTCCCTTGTTCAGGAAGCTCAGCGCGCCCTTTGGCACGTACTGGACCTCTTCCTCTTCGTCCTCTTCTTCCTCGCCGTCGGACTCATCGGCGTCGCGCTTGCGGAACCTGTTCAGGAAGCCCATCACGCCGCCCGCCGCGGCGCCCTCCTCGCCTTCCGCTTTCTCGCCTTCCGCGCCTTCTTCAGCGTCCTCGCCGGCGAAGTCGCTCTCGTCTTCGTCCTTTTTGGGCTTGCGCAATTTGCCCATCAGGCCCATCACGCCGCCCTTGGCCGATGCGAGCATGGCGGAGAAGCGGCCTCCGCCGCCTTCTTCGGCCTCCTCGCCCTCCGGCAGGAAGTCGTCGCTGTCCTCGTCCGCGTAATCCGCGACGGGCGTCGGCTCCACGCCGAGCTCGCCGTCCATCTCCATCACGTCCGCGTCCGCGTAGTCCGCGGCGGGCGTCGGCGCGGCTTCCGCCGCCGGGGCGGTCGCATCCTCGACCACGTCCTCTACGGCGTCGATGGCTTCCTGCGCTTCCTCCGCTCCCGCGGGGGCAGCGTAGAACACCGGCTGCGCGGCGGGCTGTTCCGCCGGGGTTTCCGCTTCGGCGTCGGCGGAGGGCTCCGCTTCGTAGGAATCACCCTCCACAGGCTCCTCCGCGGCTTCGTCCTCGTATGCGGGTTCTTCCTCTTCTTCGCCCTTGCGGCGCTTCAGGAAGCCCGTGACGCGGCCCTTCAGCCGGCCCAGCTTTTCCTTGTTGACGTGCTTGGAGGCAAATTCCTTCGCCTCGCCGAAAATCTCAATGAAGGACTGGAAGGGATTGGTGCTCGCGCCGCTGTCCGCCTCCGCCTCGTCACCCTCGGCATAGGCGTCGTCTCCGTACTCGTCGTCGGAGTAATCGCTTTCTTCATCCTCAGGGAAGTCCTCGGACTGTTCGGCGGCCTCGGCGGCCTCCGGCGTCGCGCCGCGGCCCGGGACCTCGGCGGCCGGCTCGGGCTCGATCTCCTCCGGCTCGGGAACGTCTTCGGGCTCTTCGACCGCCGGCTCCGGGACGGGAGCGGGCTCCGGCTCCGCAGGGGCGGGGGGCGTCACGGCCTCTTCGAGCTCCTCCCGGAGCCCGGCGCGGGCATCCTCGACCACATCCGCAACCGCCGCGGATGCCTTGTCAAACTCCGACGCCGCGGTGTCCCGGATCTCCTCAACGCTCTCCCGCACGGCATTGACCGCGCCCTGGGCTACCCCCTGGCCCGGCTGGCTTGCCGCCGGTTTTGCTGCTCTCTGCCTGCTTTTAAAGAGCTCGTGCCTGCGGCGCAGCTCCTCGTAATCCATGCTGGGACGGCTGTTCAATTCACTGGGCATCGCATATCCGCCTTTCTCTGAAAACCAATATGCCATTCGCATAGATACCTATACTCATTTATTATAGCACACAAGCCCTGACCTGTCAAAAGAATTGTTGCATTCACCGCAAAATTTCCAGAAAATACTCGCTTTCACACGGATTCGCCGTGGCGCGCCGGGCAAAAGCCGCATACGATAGGCTGAACGACCCCGGAAAAGGAGGGATCGCCCATGGCGGAAAACCCCAGCAACCTGCTCAAG
>JAEEGL016996540.1_pt1 | contig 12729 bp, 2 predicted proteins | sample 9134231 | NCBI WGS metagenome assembly JAEEGL01 (sample SAMN16246548, study PRJNA631951) | gut metagenome | biome: gut microbiome; feature: rumen; material: fiber-attached | host: Bos | place: Iran: Karaj | collected 2018-10 | reverse complement strand
ACTCCCTTTTTCTTCTCCGTTTTAGCCCAGCCGGCTTGTAGACGAATCCGGCGGATTCCCAGCGGCGCGACGTACTCTTTGTACGTGTCCCAGAAAATATAGTCCCGGTCGAGCGTTTCGCAGCCAAGCGTCCAGTTCTGCCCAGCGGTGATTTCTGTGACAGATTTCGGTCGAACCGTTCCCAGAACTTTCCAGTCGGCGCCGGGGTTAAACGTAGTCTGAACCCGCGAATCCGAGCGATCCAGCATCTGCGCATACGCGCTGACCGTTGCAAGGAAGAAACACAAAACAAAAACGGGAAATAATTTTTTCATGACGTTCAGCCCTCCGGCGTTACGGGAAATGTTTTAGGGAAGTTTTTTTCAAGTTTTTCCGGGGGCTTACGCACCCCGGCTCGCCTATTTCTCAAACCGCAGTTCGACCGGACCGATTAAGCCGGACTTGTACGTCGGACCGTGGTAGTGCGTCGGAATGCTTCGATAATGGTTCGCCAACGTACTGTAGACCTCAATCTCAATCCGGTTTTCGCCTTCGGTTAAAAAGCCGGTAACGTCGAGTTCCCACGGCTGGCAGACCAGGACGCCGGCGGATTTCCCGTTGATTCGGACTTCTGCCGTCGCGCTGAGGTCGCCCAGCGACAACACGGCTTTCTTTTGCGCCTGTTCTTTTGTTACAGTAATCGTCTTTCCGTAGACGGCGCCGCCGGAATAGTACTGCAAGCCGGTTCCGTCCTCACTCCAGTCAACCAAGGCGTCGATTTCGCCCGGTTTGGTTGAGAAGGCTACCGGTTCCGCAAACGCATCGCCGCCCTGAACGGGGCAGTCCGGCAAGACCACGACGACCGTCGACGGTTTCACCGCCCCGATGTCGGAGCAGACCCAGCGCCGCGTTTTGAGTTCAACCGGATCCGTTGACGTTACCGGGAATTCCTTGCCGTCAACAAACACTTTCGGCGTAGATGTAACAGAGTCCGCCAGCGTGAGCGTCAAGCCGTCCAAACCGGCGGGCGCAGCAAAACGGTATTCCGTCGTTGTTGGCTCAGCTATGCAGAAATCGACTTTATCGAGAACGTACCAGCTCATTGAATTCGGGAACGCTTTTTCCTTTTGTTCTCTGGAGAAATCGTCCCATTCCGGCTGCGCCTGACGCGGTTCGCAAGCGCCCTTTTCCAGGAACCAGAATCCTCGTCCTGCCGTCGAATACGAGAGCGTCAAAATCTGCGGTTTGCCGGAAAGCTCAATCGTTTTCGCGTCCGGAGGAATGGACTGATCGTCCAGAAATACGGCGTCTGGCAGGTTCCCGCCCTTTTGGATTGTAACAGTTCCCGTCCCGCAAACGGACGTTGTCAGATAGTACCGTTTTGGCGGATTCTCTTTTACGTAAATGTAATGATGGTGACCGGGAGTCCCTTTTTGCGTCTTTCCCAGCGCGATAAAGCCATCGGAGAAATTTTCTTTCAAGCCGTGGTTGCCCTGATGTCCGAGGTTCCCGGGAACGCCCCAGCGCCAGGAGAACTCGTAGGGCTTCCACGACGAATCCAAAGCCGCAAGCGAATCCACCGGATTGGACGTCGGCGCGGCAGACATGGGAACGGACTTGATCCAGAACTTCTGTCCGTAGCCGTATGAACACGATTTCCAGTTCTCCGTTCCAGCGGCGCGATACTCGAACCGGCGCGCTTCCGCACCGATAATGCGGTTGTCGGCTGTTACAGGAAGTCGGAAATCGCCCCACTGGTTGTCCATCGTCGGAAGGAGTTTGAACGACCACGACCCCGACAGGGTCGGTTCCCGATTGGACGTGGGCAGCGCCGAAACAGGCTTGTTCGGATGCATAACCTCGTCCTCTTGCCCGTGCGGCTTCGCACCTTCAATCGGAACGACGTCAAACTCTTTTGGTTTAACCGGCGCGGAGACTTGAGCCTGCTGCGTTGAGTCAAACACAAACAAAACAGCTTCGTTACTGGCAACGGGAATCCGAATGGACGTATATCCGTCTTTGATTTCTGTAACAGTTGCGGGGGACGTCTTGCCGGTCATCGGATCCCAGATTTCCGGACGTCCGGCGCAGCGGAACGAGACGACGGAATTCTTTTCGGCGCCCATAACCATATAGACGTCGTACTTGCCAGCTTTGCGGTGCAGATATTTAATCGACGCGAGCGCTTTGACGTCCTGCGGCATGACGAAAATCTGTTTGTCCTCCGCCGCCTTTTTCGAGTTCTGAATGGGAAGTCGAACGTTTCTTCTGCCGTATCGGTGCAGGTCGTGAACGTTGGTCGGGTCAAGCGGTTTGACTTCGTCGCTTTCTGAAAGTTTGTAACCCAAATCGAGCGTTGAAAAGAGCGTCTTTTTCCCATCGGAAACGGCGAAGAAAAAGCCCGCCATCCGGTTGCCCGCTTCGTCGTCTTTGGCGAGGATTTTGACTTTGTCCCCGTTTTTGAGCGTCAGCGTTCCCGTCCAGTCTTTTTGATAATCGTCGTTGGAACAAACGAGTTTATCGTTGACGTACAATTCGCCGTGATTGTCAGCAAAAAACTTGACCTGATATTCAGCCGGCTCGTCGGAAAGCCCTTTGAGCGTTCCCACCGCCTGAATCTTGCGGACGAATTCTTTTGACCACGCCCAGTACCCGGTAAACCCGCCGGGATAAACGCGCGGGGGAGCTTCTGGTTCCGTATACGCATTGCTGTCAGTTGTAACGGCGCCAACGCGTTCCTGTGACGTCTGAATAATGTCGTTGACCAGTTTGTCAAGAACGGGGTCGTTCGCCCCGGCGCGATCCGAAACGATAGGCTTCTTCCCGTAAATATAGACCGTCCCGCCGGCAAGCTGGAATTCTCGCAGCTTGGTTAAAACGTCCCAATGCAGAGCTTGCATGGACGGAACAACCACCGCGGTAAAATTCATGTTGGAAACGGACAGTTTCGCCGGCTCGCCGACAAGGTCGGTTCCTGATTGGAAGTGGGCAGCGCCAAAACCGGCTGTTTCGGAGGCATAACCTCCTCCACTCGCCCGTGCAGCTTCGCACCCGACTTGTTGAGGCACGATCGTCGCGCGAAGAATCGACTGCTCGTCTATAAAGGCGACGTCGCGGTTGGTCGAGTAGATTCGTTTTGCCAAATCGAACGCCGTTGTCGTCGCTTCCTTTTGGTTGTCGGTCAGCCCCGCAGCGTACGGCGCGACGGGATAGATAATCGCAATTTCCGCCTGCCACGTTCCCTGGCTGAGCAGGTACGACAGACGTTCATAGTATTTCAAAAAGACGTTCATGTGCGCCCAGTACGGCATACGGAAATGGTAGCATGGCGGAGCGTATTCCCAGTAACCGCCCCGGGTGGAATAATACAGCCCATGCAGATTGAGCAGCGTCGTGCCGAAAACGAAGTTCTCGTTGGTCGCGTACATCAGCCCGTCGGGATTGGCGCCCCAGCCGAGAGAATGATAGCCTTCCAGCCAAACCCGAGGACGCTGATACAAACTGCAAATGGACGCTGACACCTTGTCTTTGATAAAGTCGGCGCTGCCGCCGGGCGTATCGTGCCCGGGAGCCGTATACCATCGAATAACGCGAAAATAATCGTGATACTGCGTCGGCTCGTACCCGCGCCCGTTGTTGTCACATCCGTATGTCAGCCCGCGGGTGTAATGCCACATAAAAATGGGTTTGAAATACCGTTCTTCGCTCAGATAAACCTGAACTTCCATAGCGTCCATTTTGGCTTTGGGCGTTATGTCTCCAATGTTCGTAAACAGACCGGCGGCGATGGAAAAGAAGTCGTATCCCATGACCTGTTCAAACCGCTGAGCGTAATCGTCCGTCCACTGCCAGCCGTGATACCCAATCGACAACAGGTCGTTAAAGAAATAGTTCAAACCAGCTGAAGAACCTCCGTTGTGATCTTCAAACGGCTGAAAGAACTTGTCGATTACCCGCTGTCCAGACTGCGGATGCAGCGGATTGAGCGTTCCCGGTCGGACCTCATACGTAAACTCCCAGACAGCGTACTGAGACGCCGGAGAATTTTCGGGAATTTGGCGCTGCGCGTCTTTCGATTCCAGTTTGAATCCCTTCCCGGTAATGCGCCCGTTTTCCATCGGATAGGCGGCAAAGGCGATATGGTTTGCCGATGGCGTCAGCGTAAACGACTCGCCGGGGGTAACCGTCTTGACCTGTTTCCCTCTCAGCGGTCGAGCGTTCACCTCTGGGTCGTTATAGATAATCTTATTGAACAGGTTGGGAAGATTGGGGCAGTCGAGCGTGTACGTACTCAAACCGATGCCCATTTTATACTTTGCCGCAACCTTGGAGGCGTAAGAATAGAAGTCCCACCATTCCTCAGAGAAGATGGGAGGATCGTTGTTGTACGAACCCCGACCCCGATCGTTGCGAATGTAATTGACCTGAACTCCCGCCACGCCTTTGTTGTGAAGCTGATCCAGCTGCCATTCCAAACGCGCCTTGTCGAGCCGGTCGCCAGACCACCACCAGAACGGGACTTCGCCGTACCCGGCAGGCGGGGTTTGGAAATTCTCCAGCAGGTTTTGAGGCGCTTCCTCGGGATATGCAATCGCGTTTGCCGGCGGGGGCGGCAGCTTGGACGGGTCGGACAGGTCAAGCGGGGATTCAAACGCGAACCCCGCCGCCAGGGTCGTCAAAATAACCGTCTGACATAATAAAATCGACAGGAAGCCTGATTTAGTCGCAGTCATAATCGTTTAAGTTTTTGGGAAGGAAAACACAGATAAACGCTCACATCCGGGATTGATTCCAGGAAGAAACGTTCAACAACTTTTTACTAACTAAAATTATACCCCGTTTAAATTTTAAAGCAAGTCATCGAGAAATATCTTTTTGCAACAGAGAAACGAGCGGGTCGTTTCTGAGTGCGGCGCCTTGACGCCGCTTTCGTACTTGACGGCTTGCCGTCAAGACCATTGATTTTCTGTAGCAAGCTACGCTTGCCGGTTAGAGCAATTCCCATTTAGAAAAAAAGCGAGAGTTCCGCTTACGCTTCCCTCTCGCACTCCGATAGAGTTTTACTTTTCTTCCAGTATAACCCGGAACCCGACGTCGAAGACGCGCTGCCAGGCGGGATACGAACGCGAAGCGTGAACGGCGGCTCGGTACGGGCGGTCGTACCACGATCCGCCTTTGACAATGTAACGCCCGGCGGCGTCTGTTGAGCTTGTCCATTCCGCAACGTTGCCGTGGACGTCGTAAACGCCCCAGTCGTTGGGCTGATACGAGCCGGGCGTCGTCGTTAAAACGGAGCCGTCGTTAAAGCGTTTGTCGGCGGGAATCCAGTCGTCGAATTCCGGCATGGATCCGTATTTCTGATCGACGGTGTACGGGTTTGTCGGGAAGTTTCTCATCGCTGCGTCCGACAGGTTCGCGAACGGGCTGAAATCGGAATCGAGCGTTCCGTAGAAGAACGGCGTCGACTTCCCTGCTCTTGCCGCCCATTCCCATTGGGTCAGCGTCGGCAGTTTACAGGTCAGATTGGCGGTCGCAGGGTCGCTGGCAAGCTGTTTGCTCAGCCAGTCGCAAAACGCCTGCGCGGACTGCTGCGTAACGCGGCAGACGGGTTGATTGGGTTTGTTCATCGGATAGCCGTGAATTCCAAACTGATAGCAGTGCTTCGATTCAACGCGGCTGTCGTGCGTCGGGTCGAACGCGGCAAACTGATCGTTGCGAATCTCTTTGGCGCTTATCCAGAACGGCTTTTCGACTTTCGTTTCAACGCCGTTAATCGTATACGTCCCTGCTGGAATGCGGACGAACTCCAACTCTTGCCCGTTGGGCAGCGTTACAACCTTCGTTTCCGGCTTGTAATCTTGAGGGAAGAGTTCAACAACCGGTTCCGGCTTCTGGTCAGCGTTCTGAAGCTGTTCGTCCGGCAGAACCGGCGCGCCGGTTTCGATGTCGGTTTTGTAAATCTCTTCCGCATCGTGCGGGTCAAGGTTTCCGTACAGCTGAGCCAGTTCCACGCGCCGCTGACGCTGAGCGCCCGGGTTCTTCGTCGCCTCCGTCCACGTGCCGTGATACGGGCAGTTGAGGTCAATCCACGTCAGAATTCTGTCCCACGCCTGATCCGACAGACGAACCCCATGATGTCCGGCGCGAAGAAGCTGAACCAGCTCCGTCGTGTCGGCAGAGAACTCTTTCGGTTCCAGCAAGTGCATGTCCGATTCAATCCCAGACCGGCGAACGTATTTCTGAAGATTGTAATATCCAACGGAAAAATGCGCATTGCGCTGAATGTACCCAGTCCCGTTTCCAGACTGAATGGAATGATAGTTTGGAACGAAGACGTCGCCGCGAAGGTCGACCGTCTTGCAGTTTTCGTCCGCCCCGTTATGACACGCCAAACAGTATTTGTCGATAATCGGCTGAACTTCCCGGGCGTAGGCGAACCCGCGGCGATCGCCGTACCACGGCTGGATTTCCGCCGGTTTGGCAGTGAACCCGACAGACGTTTTGGGAATCGCCGCCTGATTCAGGTCTTCGTGACAGCCGTTGCACTGTAACAGTTCGCCCGGCATGGCGGTGAACCAGGAACGCATCAATTGCAGCGACTGCCCGGACTCGTCCAGCGGCTGAATCGCAATGGGCGTGTTGGCGGGAATGCGGAATCGGGCGGAGCCGTCCGGATTGACGGGAACCGTTCCCATAACCTCTTTGATGTCCCACGGTCCGTCCACGCCGACGATGCCCATCAGCCCGCCCATGTTCTGATACGAGAAATGGTACGTGAACAGACGCAGCTGCTTGACCGTCCCGCGAGGAACGTCTTTCAATCCCGGTCCGTTGTAGATGTCGGCAATATAGACTTCTGCGTCTTTGCGCGACAGGTTGACTCTGTCCTGAATCAGGTTCGGGCGCTCGCGTTTCGCCAGCGGGAACGGCTCCAATAGAGCGTAGTCGATGTCCTCGTACAGGAGCGTCATATTGTCAAAGACGTCAACCAGATACAAGCCCCATTTGGACTGCGGCGTTGGCTTGCAGGAAACGATAAAATACTTGTCCGACAGCGGGAACGGATGAAGGAACTTCGGCCAGGAATTCTTAACCAAGCCGTCTTTAATAATCGGTTCCACCTTCTTGCCGTATCCGGGAATGCGCTGAATACAGCCGTCCGCTTCGTTTCTGCCCAGAGCCGGGTCAAACAGGCACAATTCGCCGGCGCGGTGAGAATCGTGATGTCCGGTAATGACCGAAACGATCATCGACCGCTCGCCCGGAATCGGTCGGGAATACCAGAACGAGTTGGGCCAGTACGAGTTGCTGTTATAGTACGACAGCTGCCCCGTCCCGTCGGGATTGCACTGAAACAGCTGGCGCGAGTTGCTGTGCGGCAAGTCGGCGTATTCCCATCGCTGATACAGAATGCGTCCGTTGTTCAACACCGCCGGGTTCCAGGAATGTTCCTGATCGAACGCCAGCTGACGTTTCGCCGTCCCGTCGCCGTTCATTAAAAACAGCGTCGCAATATGTGACGAGCCGTAAACGCACGGAACGCCCGCCATAATCGCCGTGGACGTATAGATGATTCTGCCGTCGGGCAAATAACAGGCGTCGTAAGAATCAATGTCGGCTTCGTCGGCGGTGAGTTCCTTCGGGGCGGACTTACCGTCCAGATTGTACTCAAAGACCTGCCAGCGACCGTTCTCTCCAATGGACGAGAACAGAATCTTGTCGGCGTCCCAGTTCAAATCGACGTCCCCGACGAAAACCGGCTTTTCCGGCTTGTAGACGACCGGGACTTTCGACCAGTCCAGAGCCGTCGTCTGTCCCTTGACCGGAATTCGGACAATCGCGTCGTCAAAACCGCTTTTCGGGAGAGAGGAATTGCTTTCCCAGTTGCACGGCAAGCCCATTCGCGGGGATTTATACGACCGCTTGACAACCAGCAGCTCGGAAAAATCGTTGAGCAGCGGGTTCGACAGCGTCGCCTCGCGCTGAAGCTGGTTAAACCGGGTAATAATATCATTCAGCGACACGGAAACAGACTCCGGCAGCGGCTTTGAGTAGCTCGAAATTACCGTCGGCAGAATCTTTGCCAACTCCTTATCGATGGCATCCAGCCGCGCCATATAGTCCGTTGACTCGTACTCATCCGGCCAGGAGTCGTACAGGTCGTTTAGCGCCAGACGCAGCGCCGCCGTCCTGCGGGGCAGCGCGTCCGTTACGCGATCTATGTACCTGGCTTTCATTTCCTCCTGAATCCTTTTCGCCGCCTCGATTTTTTCAGCGCTCCACGCCTTGTACTCATCCGGGGTCGGGAAAAGCGATTGCGCCGTTTCCGGCGTCGTCAAAGCGAGCAATTCGACAACGGAGCACCAGTCTTTGGCGGTCGAATTCGCCTTGGCTGGCGTCCCGGCGTTGGCAGGATACGTGTTCCAGATTCTGAACGTAACTGTATCAAAGGCGATGTTGGAATTGACCGGCATCGTCGTCAAATACGGACCGGAATCGCAGCCGATAATCTTGTCGCCCGAGGAAATCGTGAGCGTATATCCTTCGGAATTGGACAGGACGATCTCGAAATCCTGATTGGCGCGCTGATCGGAATTGGACGTACAAACGCCGACTTGTTCCAGCCTAATCGCCTTGGGCAGACGGTAGGAAATTGTCGCGGGCTTCCCTCCGCCCCAGACGCGACCGTCGCCAACCCAAACGCCGGCAGAACCGTCCGTCAGCAGCACGTTCTGCTCCGGCTTCATAAGCGTACTGGAAATCAACTTGACGTTGGGCGTCGCCAGGACGTTGACCGGCGTCATCTCAATAATCCGGTTGTTAATCAGAGCATGCCCGTTGGCGTCGCCCGAGAATGCTTCCTCGTGCCGCGTTTCGGTCTGACCAAACGCCAGACCAGCCGTTATCGTCAAAATCAACGTCAGGAGAATATATTTTGTCTTCATGGTTTTATTAGGGAGTAGGGAATGGGGATTATGGAGTAGGGAATAGGGAATGGTTTGGGTTCCCTTAATTCTTACGTCTATTTTAGTTCAAATTAAGAACAATGTCAACCGTTCATCAAATATCATTTTGCGACAAATGAAAAAGAGGGAACTTCGACCATCGGCTATAACGCTTTCTAAGTATTCAAGAAAAATATGAGAAAATCTCAGAAAAATTTGTTTTCGCCCCCTTGACCGAACCGGATTTTTAATTATAATATCGCGAAATTGTTGCAATAATTTTATTCATCTTTAACCCCCAAAGGAAGTTCATGTATAATTAACCCGACGCTTGGTACGCCTCAAAAACGCCGTGTTTTTAAGGCTCCCGCCAAGAACAGCCCCGTGTTTAATTACTTGATACAGCCGCCGCTCTCTCAAAGCCGGTCAGAAGTAAAAATCGAAAGCTGTCCTGGTATTTTTCCCGCCAACTCCATTTTAAGGACATTTTAGGATTTTACCTCTGCTTCTATTACCGAAGCTGATTTTTCCTCGGAAATAATTTTCCTAACCCCTTTATTTCCATTCAAATTATACATATTTCCCGCGAGTTAAGATATTTTTCCCCGTTTTAATTACCATTTTAACTACAGGTTTATTCATGGCAACGAAAGAAATTCGACGTCTGAATCCGAAGGAAACGCGCCATTTTGGCAAAGAGCGTTTCGCCGTTCCGATTCCTGACTTGACCAGTTTGCAGACCTCCAATTACGAACGCTTTTTACAGTACGGAGTTCCCAAGGAAAAGCGCGAAGACATCGGTCTTGAATCCATTTTTAGAGAATTCTTCCCAATCGAGAATCACGATGGGAAAATCTCTCTGGAATACGTAGATTACGAGCTTTGTCCGCCTCGTTACGAACCGGACGAATGTCGTTTGCTCAAACTGACGTACGGTCGCCCGCTGCGCGTTAAGTTCAGACTGTATCGCGAAGGGAAAGACGCTCTGGAGTCAGAAGTTTTCCTGTGCGACATCCCAATCATGCTCGGCGGCGGCGAGTTTATTATCAACGGTTCAGAACGCGTCGTTGTCAACCAGCTTCACCGTTCTCCCGGTATTGACTTCATTACCGACGAAGACAATTCAGACCGTTACGCCTTTTCCTGCCGTATTATTCCGGAACGCGGCAGCTGGATTGAAATCAACATTTCCAAAAAGGACTCTTTGCAGCTTCGCATCGACCAGAGCCAGAAATTCTCTGCCATGACTCTGCTTCGCGCCATGGACAGCCGTTTTTCGTCCACGCCGGCGTTGATGAAAGAGTTTTACGGCGATTCGGTTGTAACGATCAAAACGAAGACCGTCAAAGACGCAGACAAACTGGTCGGGATGTATGCTTTAGACGACGTCATCGTTCCCACAGGCGAAGAAGCCGGCAACGTTCTGCTCAACTTTGGGGAAGCCATATCGGAAGAAATCGCCGAACGCATCGCCAATTCCACGATTGATTCGCTGGAAGTCATTCCCAAGCCGAAAAACATGATGATTATCGAGTCGATCAAGGACGACATGTCGAAATCTCATGAAGACGCTTTGTGGCAAATTTACAAGCGTCTGCGACCGGGCAACCCCCAATTGCTGGAAAAAGCAAAGCAGCTCTTCCAGGAAAAGTTCAAGGATTTGTCCCGTTATCGTTTGGGTCTGGTCGGTCGATTCAGAATCAACCGCAAGCTCAATCTGGACGTAGACAAAAACGAACAGGGCCTGACGACGACTGACCTCGTCTCCGCATTGAAGTACCTTATTCAATTGTGCGACAAAGACCCCAAAGCCCAGCTGGACGACATCGACCACTTGGGCAACCGTCGTTTGAGAACCATCGACGAACTGGCTGTCGACGAACTCCGCAAGGGATTCATGAAACTGACGCGCACTGTTAAAGAGCGCATGAACATGAAAGACCCGTCCGAGCTGTCGCCGCAAAACCTGGTTAATCAAAAGAGCATTTCCTCAACGGTAGACTTCTTCTTCGGCAGAGGCGAACTGTCACAGGTTGTCGACCAGACCAACCCGCTGTCCATGCTTACGCACGAACGCCGTCTGTCCGCTTTGGGTCCCGGCGGTTTGAACCGTAAACGCGCCGGTTCCGAAGTTCGAGACGTTCACCACTCTCACTTTGGCAGAATTTGCCCCATTGAAACCCCTGAAGGTACAAACATCGGTTTGATTTCGTCTTTGGCTACGTACGCCGCAGTAGACGAATTCGGGTTCCTTACCACGCCGTATCAGGTTGTTAAAGACGGCGTTCTTCAGGACGAAATCCGCTGGCTCCGCGCCGACGAAGAAAAAGACCTCTTCTTCGCTCCGGCAGACGTTCACATTCAGGACGGACGCATTGTCGGCTGCGATCAGGCAATCGGCGCTAACGTCGTTGGACGTAGAAACGGCGAATACGAAACCGGCAGAATCAAGGACGTCAACTTTATCGACGTTTCTCCATGCCAGATGGTCGGCGTTTCCGCCGGTCTTATTCCGTTCCTTGAACACGACGACGCCAACCGCGCTTTGATGGGTTCAAACATGCAGCGTCAAGGCGTTCCTCTGCTTTGCAGTGAAGCCCCGATTGTCGCTACAGGCATGGAAGAGCCGGCGGCTCGCAACTCCAGCCTGCTCATCCGTTCAAGACGCGCTGGTAAAGTTACCTATGTAGACGGCATTCGCTGCGTCGTTACCGGTCCGGTAGATAAAGACGGCAAGGTTATTGAATCCGAACAGTACGAAGACGAATACGTCATGCGCAAGTTCGTCAGCCTCAACGACCAAACCTGTCAGAACCAGCGCCCAATCGTCAAACCGGGTCAGATTCTGGCTCAGGGCGACATCATCGCCGACGGCGCCGCCATCGACCACGGCGAGCTGGCTCTGGGACGCAACGTCCTTTGCGCGTTTATGGTCTGGGAAGGTTACAACTACGAAGACGCTATCATTCTGTCCGAAGAACTCGTTCAGAACGATACGTACACCAGCATCCATATTATTGAACTGGAAAAAGAAATCCGCGACACCAAATTGGGTCGTGAAGAGTTCACGCGCGACATTCCCAACGTTTCGGAAAAAGCTCTTCGCAACCTGGACGAAAACGGCATTGTCCGCATCGGAACGTACGTCCGCCAGGGCGACATTCTCGTCGGTAAAGTTTCGCCCAAGTCCAAAACGGAACTCACGCCGGAAGAAAAATTGCTCCACGCTATTTTCGGCCGCGTTGGCGAAGACGTCAAAAACGACTCGCTGGAAGTTCAAAGCGGCGTTGAAGGCATCGTCATCGATACGCAGCGCATCGCCCGCAAGAGCACGCTCAGCCCGGAAGAAAAAATCGAATTCGATACGATTCTGGCTCAGCTGGAAGCGGAATACTACGAAAAGATTGCCGCCAAGTTTTCTGCCATGATTCAGTCGATGGAAGAGCTGCTTGGTCAGCCGATTCACTCCCTGGCTGGAGAAACCCTTATTGAAGACCTCGAATACAAAACCGTTGCTGAAAACGCCAACTCGTTCAATCCGGAACGTACAGACGTTTGGAAGTCTCTGACGGAAAAGCAGCGCGAACAGTACATCAGCATGTACCGCAGCAAATATCCGCAGGTCAAAGAACTCCTTGAAACTCTGGAACGCAAACGCAATTCTCACAAACGGGGCGACGAGCTTCGCAACGGCGTTTTGCAGACGGTCAAGGTTTTCATCGCCAACAAACGCGTCCTGTCGGTCGGCGACAAGATGGCTGGTCGTCACGGAAACAAAGGCGTTATTTCCAAGATTATGCGCCGT
>JAEEGL016335126.1_pt1 | contig 12729 bp, 9 predicted proteins | sample 9134231 | NCBI WGS metagenome assembly JAEEGL01 (sample SAMN16246548, study PRJNA631951) | gut metagenome | biome: gut microbiome; feature: rumen; material: fiber-attached | host: Bos | place: Iran: Karaj | collected 2018-10 | reverse complement strand
TCAGACAGGATATCAAGGCCGTCGTCGACGCCGCAAAGGGTGAGAATCCGGAGGTCAAGGTGAAGGTCATTATTGAAACATGTTACCTTACGGACGAACAGAAGAGCCAGGCCTGTCAGCGCAGCTGCGAGGCCGGCGCCGATTTCGTCAAGACCTCCACCGGCATGGGCACCGGGGGCGCGACTGTCAAGGACGTCAAGCTGATGAAGGCGACCGTTGGGGACCGCATGAAGGTGAAGGCTTCGGGCGGCGTGGACAACCGCGAGCGCGCTTACATGTTCCTGATGGCGGGCGCGGACCGGCTGGGCTGCAGCCGCGTGCCGCAGATCGTCAACGACGATACCTCCATCCAATCCGCGGCTGCTACGAACCAGCCTCCGAAGTTTGACTGATTTCATCTTCATAATGCAAAAACTGCGCTGTGGCCGACACAGCGCAGCTTTTTGGAGGTACGAACAATCAGGCAGCCGTAGCGCGGCCAAAGCTCCGACGCATCGTTCGGGCGGTGGCCGGTCCGGTGGAGGCCGCAGGACTTCGCCGGAAATCACTGCGGCACCTGGCCGGATTTACGGCCCGCCGCCGGAATTCTATGGGATTCAGAATCACATTAATGGCCATCGCAACAACGATATTCGTGCGTTAGCGGATTTCATACACTTTTCCTATCTGTTCATCTGCGGCCTTTTAAGCTATCCTTTTCCTGTCATCGTAAGCTGACGCCCGCCGAGAAGCTTACAAGAAAGAGCGCCAGCAAGCGAAAGGCCGGACAAAGAAACAAGCATCCATTTATGACAAGGCTTCTGATCCCCTGCCGCAGCGATACCTGGCAAGGGGGCTTTTGCTCATGGTTTCACCAGGGCCTGAAGGAATGGATGTCGCGGAATGGGCGGGCAGAGACGAATGCCCTCCCGCGTCAGTTACCGCTGCGCAATCACTGGGTAAAGAACACCGACAGCACGTTGTAAAGATCCACGATCCAACTGTCATAGGAGTGCTTCTTCCCCGGCTTGTCCACCAGGATGCAGTTGTCACCGGCAGCGAGGTCCTCGCCCTCCTGGAGGAAGTCGGCGCCTTTTTCCAGGATGATGCCATAGCCCTTCGTCTGGTCAGGCCTGGCGCTGTCGTAGGTACCGGTGCCGTTGTACCAGTAGTTAATGTCATAAGCGGCAAAGTCGCTGTTTTTCTTGTCCACCAGTTTCTGGGCGACGGCTTCAATGTCCGCGCTCTCGCTGGGGCAGACAAAACCGGAGAAATTTCCGATCCAGCTGATATAGTCCAAACAGCCATCCCAGATGGCCTCGAAACCCAGTTGGGAGCCCACGGAGAGTCCCGCGTACGCCCGGTGATCCCGGGTGGCGATGAGGTTCTCCGGGGATACATCGCCCCGGGCATACGTGGCATACTTCGCTTCCACCATGGGAATGATGTCGTTTTTCATCTCATAGGCAAAGCGCTTCATGTCGCCGGTTGCGCTGTAGTTGTTATAGTACGTGGGTGTCACTACGATCACATCGTCGCAGGTGCCCGCCGCGATCATATTGTCCAGCATATTGACAGTGAACATCTGCAGAGCCTTCCAATGGGACTCGCCGCCCGGCGCATACTCCTTCATGCTGAACCAGTATCCCTCGCTCTCTTTGCGGCCGTGCATGAGATACAGGACATTGTACTCGCGGGACGGATCGTAGCCATAAGGGGTATAAACATACAGAGTCGCCTTCATGGCTCTGCCAGGCGTGCCATTCTCGGAATAGACGTAGGTGGTGTAGGTCTCCTCCGTCACGGTGCCGGCCTGCTCGCAGGCCTGGTCGATGCCCTCGGGCACATCGTAGACGAAAACCCGGAAAGGGCTTCCCGCCTCCTCCGCACGGGCCACAGGAACCACGCTGAACGGAGCGGCCAGGGCAAGTATCATGACAAGTATCATTACAGAGACTTTCAGCATGTTGAAATCATTCCTTGTGTTGATCGGGTGTCTTTCTGCATTCCATTGGTTTGTTTCCTGGTCGAATACAAGCATTCTTTATCAATATCAAAGTCCGGTAAACCCTCAAAGTCTTTTTCACCGACAAGGCTGGCTTAATTGATACTGAATGCCGTGAGACGGGCAGGCAACATATCGCAAATTCCCGTATATGAATACAATCGTGCCGGAAGACAGCGCATTCCGCACGGTTTGTCAATGGCTAAGGCTATACGGACTTGTACCGGATTAGCCTTTGCATGGACGTTACGCGTTTCCGGTTTTCGCCGAAAACCGGTTGCCTGACGGTCTGCCTGACCGGAATTACAACACCAATCGTTGGCTTCAGCAAAGAGTTTCCGTCCCACGATAACACATTCCACCAGGTTTGTCAACCGCTTTGGGAGGCTGAAAGCGGTGATTGACCTGCTGCTTTACCAAAATGTATGAAAATTGTATATTTTGAGCAATTCAGATCGTGGGGCAGTCAAATCGGAACCCGGCTCGGACAGATGGGCGCACGATATCGTCATCAGCAGGCCGGAGAAACCGGGCGAAAAGCGGTTTCATGGATCGGTGAGGCATATGCCTTTGCTGATGTGAAATGAATTGTTTTGGAAGATAGCCTCATGTGGAAACAACCAAAGTGTGGGAAAGGGCTGACACGGAAAGATCATCCGGCAAACGCCAACATTTTGGAAGCGCAGGAGCATCATCCATTTCGCCGCCTTCAAGAACCACATCGGTGTCCATCCCGGGGGGCAACCGGCGTGTTCTCCCACAAACCGGCGGATTATCGCGCGTCCAAGGGAACTATACAGATACCGGACAAGACGGAACTTCCATTGGAGCTGATCGGAAGACCGCCAAATGGAGCAATGACAAGGCTGCCAAGCAATGCCGAGACGGAGCGCGTTTGAGATGAACGCTTTTATCGACGGCAACAAGCGCATCGGTCTTTCCGTCGCGGACGGAAAGATGGGTATGAGAATCTGTACAGTTGGTTCATGGAACGCGAAGAATAAAAGAAATAACGGCTGATGTTTATACGGGAAAAGAGAATGCAAGAATCGGCTGGACACGACGATGAAAAACACAAACCAGATACTCAATACTTATTGAAAGATTTCGAGAAATAAGGTATAATATCAACGCGCGAAAGAGACTATTGGCGGGAGTGCTGATTGTGGAGACAAGAAACATTATGTACACATCGACACCGCAACAGACGGGATAAACCAGTCGCATACCCTCCTGCTTCCTGAATCCGGAAGGGAGATACGATGGCTGCGCCGCCACACGATCAATCTAAGAGTTTACACAATTCTTCGTGTACGGACTTCGACAACCCGCGGATTTGTGCTTGAAGGGCGACGCCTGCACTGATTATTCCACTGTCTATGCGACTGAAGAGCAGCTTGTAACTTCTCCTGCCGCGCTTTGCGGTGTGCCTCACTCGAGTGCGGTATACACGAAAACGAGAAATCCTGCGGCACTCGTTTTCATTCCTGCTTTTGCCGGTCGCCGCACCGGTCTGATCGCGCTTTGGGTGCCGGAGGGCAATTTCTTCCGCCAGATCGCGGTGACCTTTAAGGCGTGGATCGTGCTGGCGATCATCGTAATCGTAAACTGTGACAAGCCGTTGGAGGCAGCCTGCAAGACGTTCGTCTGTTTTCTGATCTCCCAGCCTCTGGTTTATCTGATTGAGGTACCGTTCAACAGACCGGGATGGGGCTTGTCTGGTTATTGTCGGTATTGGTTCTGCTGGACGGTCGCCTCCTTCCCGGGGGCTTTCATCGCCTGGTTTATCAAGCGGGATGACTGGATCGTCACGGTGATCCTGCCCGTGGCGACAGCCATGCTGATCTTCATCGGCAGCGGCTGCCCGCGGGGTCTGCTCATCACGCCCCCAATATCTGGTATCCGCGCTCGTCTGTTTCGGCGCGGTCCCGGTGTTGATCCCGGCCATTCTGCTTAAATGAAATCCCCGGCGCATCGCGGCAGGTATAGCGGCGCTTGCGCTGATCTCGTGCCTGGTTTTCCAGTTCCGCTGTGGGATGAGCAGGATCGTACGCGCCGTATCCCTCGGCTTGGATGCGGAACAATATCCCGTCACGAAAGAATGGGCCGTGCGGCTGGAGAGCCCTGAAAACGGCATCGTTTCATTGTTTGCTGGGGATGGCCACATTCTCAGCGCCATCCCCGTCAGCATCCGGGATACGGACGAGCCTGCCGGCATCATACTCGCCGACCCGAAAGGGAATGAATCGGATATACACATATAGCAAATGAGGAGGATTGAACCAAATGAAGACTACAATGATCGCACGAATCGCAATGCTGTTGACCCTGGCGCTGGCCTTTGCGGGATTTGCCTTCGCGGAAGAGGCAACCGCCGCGGAGGGAATATATGAGGAATCGTTCTCCCAATGGAACCCCGACGCCCCGGCGCTGAACGCGCTGATCGACTATGTAGAGGACGTGACTGATCCCGACTCGCCGAATTACATTGATGAAGAAGACCGCATCGCCGTATTCGACATGGATGGCACGCTGATGGGCGAGCTCTACCCCACCTATCTGGAGTACTATATGCTGGCCTGGCGCATCCTGAAGGATCCGGATTGCCAGCCCGACGCCGAGATGCTTGAAGTGGGCCGGCTGCTGCGGGACTGCGCGCTGGACAACTCCTTCCCGGAGGACATGGCTATGCGCCACGCCGTGCAGGCCGCGCGGGCCTATTCCGGCATGACGCTTAACGAGTTCGCGGATTTCGTCACGCGCATCCTCATCCGCGAGGTGGACGGCTTCGAGGGTATGACCTACGGTGAATGCTTCTATCTGCCCATGGTGGAAGTTGTTGATTACCTTCAGGGCAACGGGTTCACCTGCTATGTCTGCTCAGGTTCCGACCGTTTTATCTGCCGCGTGTTCATTGAGGGCATGCTGGACATCCCTTATAACAACATCATCGGCATGGACGTTCAGTTGGAAGCCACCGAACAGGGCGAAGACGAAGGGTTGAACCACACCTTCTCCATCGGCGAGGACGTAGTGCGCACAGACAGGCTGCTCATCAAGAACCTCAAGACAAACAAGGTACTGCAGATCGCCCAGGAGATCGGCCAGCGGCCGGTGCTGTCCTTTGGCAACAGTTCCGGCGACACCAGCATGCACAACTACGTGATCGGCAACAACCCCTACCGGAGCATGGCCTTCATGCTGGTGGCGGACGACGATGTGCGCGACTACGGTAACCCCGAAAAGGGCGCAGCCCTCGCGGAAAAGTGGACTGCGGCGGGCTATCAGGTTGTTTCCATGGCCAAGGACTGGAAGACCATCTATGGCGAGGACGTGACCAAGACCGGCGAATTCCACTGGATGGAGGAGCTGGCGGAGGACCGCGTGCCCGTGGATGCCGACGAAATAGCGCTCGGCATCGCCAATCCCTGGACAAACATGACGAAGGAGGAGCTTGAGCAGGTATCGGGCGTTCCCTTCGGCGTGCCGGAAGGCGCGGAGGAGATCGCGTACCGCTGGCTAGAGAGCGAGGCACTCGCGGAAATGCAGTTCACGCTGGACGGCGACGAGTATTGTGCCCGCGTCAAGCCCGCCGCGCTGGAAGCGGGCCAGTTGGAGAACATTTCCGGGATGTATTACGGCTGGGAAAATGAGGAGAGCGTCACGATCAGCCACTGCGATGGAACGATCGGCCAGTATCAGACGGGAAGCGAGGAATGGGTTGAACTGTGCCAGTGGTATGACATCGCTCCCGGCCTGATGTACTCCCTGTCCGTGTACACGACGGGAGATCCGGACGGTCTGGACCTGGCTGCCGTCGCGCAGATGGTGTATGTTCCCACGCAGGGTGATGCGGAGCCGGAAAATGCTTCGGACATTCAGTACGTCATGTACCTTGGCACCAATGACAAGGATACCAACAAACCCGTGTACACCCAGCAGGAAGCCATGGAAAAGGCGCGGGAGATTCTGATAGACCACTTCGGCGGCTATACCATCCAGGAAGCCTTTGGCGGTTGGATAGACGGCGATACGGAATATCAGGAATACACGCTGGTTATCCACCTGTCGGATACCACTGAGGACGCGGTCCACGCCGCGGCGAACGAACTGATTGCAGCTTTCAACCAGAGCTCCGTCCTGATCCAGGCCAACCCAACGACGACGGAATTCTATTCCGCGGAATGACCACGGAATAAGCAGATCGAGAGGAATGTTGCCTGATGGGTACCCGTCGTGCTGCGACATTGAAGCTGACGCAGGGGGCTGTCATCTCGGCGCTTTATGTCGTACTTACACTTGCCTTCGCTCCGATTTCATTTGGCGAGATGCAGGTGCGCGTTGCGGAAGCGCTGACTATCCTGCCGCTGTTCACGTCTGCGGCGATACACGGACTGTTTGTTGGCTGCCTGCTGGCCAATATAATCGGCGGCGCAGTCGTACTGGATGTGGTCTTTGGCAGCATTGCGACGCTGATCGGCGCGATTGGCGGATGGCTGCTTCGGCGGAATCGCTGGCTAGTTCCAGTTCCAGCCATCGCAGCCAACACGATCATCATTCCCCTCGTGCTGAAACACGGCTACGGCGTGAACCTTCCGTTGCTACTGTCCGCGGCCTAATATAGCCGTTGGCGAGATCATTGGCTGCGGCGTTCTGGGCGAACTGCTCGCTTCGGCCCTGCTGAAACGCAGAAGCATATTCGATACAAAGAAGGGGAAGTAGCCACAGGAGGGGTTGCATGAAGCGCTTTATGAATCTGGTCATCGGCGGCATCCAGAGCAAGGTCTTTAACCTGATTCTGATTACGGTCGTCCTGCTCACCGCCGCCTTCATGGCCGTGTCCGTCCACCAGAGCCACACGCTCACCCAGTTGGCGGGGCAGTCCAGCCAGCAGCAGCAGGAATCCATCGGTGAAATCACCGGCAGGGTAATGGACGCCGTGGTGGAGCAAAGCCTGGCGCGCTCCAACCGGACGGATGCCGAAATCGCCGACGCGATGCTCGACGGCGCAGCCCAACGGGTGGCTTTCGTGGCAGATTGCGCTGAAAAGCTTCTGACCCATCCCGAGGACTGCGCTCCGGCTGCCTATGCCGGGCCAAATCCCGCGGACGACGGCGTGTGGACGGCAAAGGTAATCTACGCGGACGGCATTGACCCAGACGATCCCGCCGTGTCAGCAAAAGTCGGGCTGATGGCCAACCTGTCGGAAACGATGATCTCCCTGTGCCCCGCCGTAGGCGCATCCACCGTCTACATAGGCATGCCGGAAGGCGTCCACCTGTCGGTGAGCGCGACTTCGTCCAGCTGGTTCGTCGACGGTCAGCTCCGCGGCTACGATCCCCGCCAGCGCGGCTGGTACCAGAAGGCGGTGGAGACAGGCGCACTGGTGTTCACCGACGGCGAGTATGACGCCAACACAGGCGCCTACTGCGTTGAGTGTGCCATGCCTGTCTACGGCCCCGACGGCAGCCTGCAGGCAGTAGTCGGCACTGATCTGTTTCTAACCGAAATGGAAGCGGTCTTGCAGGGGCTTGCGCTGGAGGGCGAGTTCTTCCTGCTGGTGAACCAGAATGGCCGCGCCGTGCTGGAGCCGCAGGCGGAAGCCTTCCCCATAGCCGAGGCAGACCGCAGCGTGGACCTGCGTCAATCACAGAGTAAAATGCTGGCACAGGCGGTGGACAGCGCCCTCAGGGGCGAGGAAACGGGAGTCTCGGTAGGCACATTGGCGGACGGTGATTACTACATTACCGCCGCTCCCATAGAGGCCACAGGCTGGGTGCTGGTGTCGGCCTTCCGCGAGGCGATCTCAGCAAAGCCCATTGCGCTTTTGCAGGAAAGCAACCGGCAGATCCAGACCGAGGTCGTATCGACCTATCGCGAGAAGACATCGAAAACGAAGCTGACGGCCATCGTGCTGCTGATCGCAGTGATGCTGGCTGCGCTCGGCGGCGCGCTGGCGCTGGGAAAGAAGATTGTAAAACCGCTGAACACGATTACCAAACGCATTTCCGAGCTCAGCGACAGCAATCTGGAATTCAAGATGGAGGACGCCTACCGCACCGGCGACGAGGTGGAGGAGCTTGCGGAGTCGTTTGCCGCTATCTCCCACAAGACCGTGGCCTATATGGGCGAAGTCAGGCGCGTTACGGCGGAGAAGGAACGCATCGGGGCTGAGCTGTCGCTGGCAACGAAGATTCAGGCGGCCATGCTGCCCCACGTGTTCCCGCCCTTCCCGAATCGCTCGGAGTTCGACATCTTTGCCAGCATGGATCCCGCAAAGGAGGTCGGCGGCGACTTCTACGATTATTTCCTGATCGACGACAACCACCTGGGCCTGGTGATTGCGGACGTGTCCGGCAAGGGAGTGCCTGCGGCGCTGTTCATGATGGCATCGAAGATCATATTGCAGAGCGTGGCCATGCTGGGCAGATCTCCGGGGGAAATCCTCACCAAGACAAACGAGGCAATCTGCTCGAACAACGAGGCTCAGATGTTCGTGACCGTGTGGCTGGGCATTCTGGAGCTGTCCACAGGCAAGCTGACCGCCGCCAGCGCTGGCCACGAGTACCCGGTGCTGAGGCAGCGTCCGGACGGGGCGTTCGAGCTTCTGAAGGGTAAGAATGGCTTCGTCATCGGCTATATAGAGGGCATGTGCTATGACGAATATGAGCTTCAGCTGGAACCTGGCGCGAAGCTGTTTGTCTACACCGACGGCGTGCCGGAGGCTACAAACGCTCAGGGCGAGCTGTTCGGCACGGAGCGGATGCTTGCCGCTCTGGACGCGCAGTCGGACGCTTCACCGCGGGACATCCTGAAAAACGTCCGCGCGGCTGTGGACGATTTCGTAAATGACGCAGAGCAGTTCGATGACCTGACCATGCTGTGCGTGGAATACAAAGGGTCCAAGGAAACAGCAGGGAATGGTATATGATTTCGCTTGTTTTTTCCATGGTCGTGTTGCTTGCGGGATTTGCCGTGTACGGCAGGATCGTCGAAAGAATATTCGGCCCGGATGAACGGCAGACCCCGGCCATCGCCGTGAACGACGGCATCGATTGCGTGCCCATGAAGCCGTGGAAGGCGTTCCTGGTGCAGCTTCTGAACATCGCGGGTACGGGCCCGATCTTCGGCGCGCTGATGGGCGCCTGCTTCGGGCCGGTGGTGTTTCTCTGGATCGTGCTGGGGTCCATACTGGGCGGCGCGGTGCACGACTATATGTCCGGCATGATTTCCTGCCGCCACCGAGGCGGTTCCCTCGCGGAGCTGTCGGGCGTGTACCTGGGCAGCGCGGCCAAGTGGGTCATGCGCGTGTTCTCCATCATGTTGCTGACGCTGACCGGAACCGTGTTCGTAAACAGCCCCGCGGCGCTGATCGCCCGGCTGACGCCTTCTTTTATGGGCGAGCAGTTCTGGATCATCATCATACTGACCTATTACGTGCTGGCAACGCTGCTGCCCATCGACAAGCTCATCGGCAAGCTGTATCCGGCGTTCGGCGTGATCCTGATCGTCATGGCGCTGGGCATGCTGGTCGGCACGGTCTTCGGCGGCTACACGATCCCGGAACTGACGCTGAAGAATCTGCACCCGGAAGGGCTGCCCGTGTGGCCGTTTATGTTCATCACCGTAGCCTGCGGGGCGATCTCCGGCTTTCACGCCACGCAGTCCCCGATGATCGCGAAGTGCATCACCAGCGAAAAGCAGGGCCGGTCGATCTTCTGCGGCGCGATGATCGCCGAGGCGGTGATCGCGCTGATCTGGGCAGCCGCGGGCGTGGCCTTCTACGGCGCGACCGAAGCGCTGAACGGGGCTATCTCCACGCTGGGCCAGTCCGGCACGGTATATGAAATGTCGAACACTATACTCGGCGTGGTCGGCGGGGCACTGGCGATGGTCGGCGTCGTGGTGTGCCCCATTACTTCCGGCGACACAGCATTTCGCAGCGCGCGCCTGATCCTGGCGGAGATCACCCGTTTGGATCAGAAGAAGATCCGGAACCGGCTGGTCATAACTCTCCCGCTGCTGGCGGTAGGAGGGATTCTGACGCAACTCGACTTCAACGTGTTGTGGCGCTACTTCTCCTGGAGCAATCAGACGCTGGCGATGATCTCGCTGTGGGTGGCATCGGCTTATCTCCTGAATGAGAACAGGAGCCGTTTGGGCTCGCTGATTACCGCGCTGCCCGCCGCGTTCATGTCCGCGGTCAGTCTGACCTATATCCTGATGGCTGGAGAGGGCTTCGGCCTGTCGGCATCCGTAGCCTGCCCGGCAGGCATCGTATTCGCCATTGCGCTGTTTGTCGCATATGCGGTCATGCTCAGGAAGAAGTATGAGGAGTCGTCCGGGGAACGCTACAACGTGGGGAAGTGAGGGCGACTGAAGGAACTGTCTTTGGAAGCGGTGTCGGATAGCATTCCAAAGGCGACGGCTTGTATCGGCGAACAGTTGGAGACGCCGGGTTGCCCGATGAAGGCCTGGGTGCGGATCAACAAGCTGTTCGGCAGCATCGCCCGCTGCGCCTATGGAGGGGAAACCCGAAGCGCTAATAAACGGTACGGTTTGCTTTCGATAAAATCTCGCAAACGACGTCTGTCACGTGCCTAGACAGCGTCACAGCCGTTAAGCCCTTGAAGCAGCCAACTCCGGATGTGACGCTTCCCGCAGAAAAGCGTGAAGTGGGAGGACTGGGAGTTTTCCCAGCCGGGAAGACAATGGAAAATGCGGTATACCGTCGTGAAAACGGGATGAACACTTTGACCAAGTATAAGCACATATAACGAGGAGGACAACACCATGAAGATTACCAAGAACAAGGACGGAACCAACCTGACCATCGCCCTGGAGGGCCGCTTGGACACTACAACAGCGCCGGAGCTGGAAAAGGAGCTCAATGCGTCCATAGCCGGCGCGGAGAGCCTGACACTGGATTTCAGCATGCTGGACTATATTTCTTCCGCCGGCCTGCGGGTACTGCTCTCCGCCCATAAGACCATGAGCGCCAAAGGCGGAATGAAGGTGACGCATGTCAATGAGATCGTGAGCGAAGTGTTCGACGTGACAGGCTTTGCCGACATACTGACGATTGAATGAGGTGAACGCTATGAAAACAGATGTGATCCTGGTTTCCAGCAAGGGCAGCGGCATCGAGGCAGCCCTGAGGCAGACTGAAAAAGTAGCCGTATACAAGGACATGACGCACAAGGACTCGCTGCACCTGCGCCTGCTCGCGGAGGAAATGATGAGCATGCTGGGCTCCATCGCCGGCAATGTGGAGGGCAAATTCTGGATCGAGGACGACGACGGAGTCTACCAGCTTCATCTGCAGGCGCAGACGGATATGGACGCCGAACAGCGCAAGAAGCTGATCTCCGCCGCGTCCAGCGGACAGAACGAGGCGCACAAGGGCATCATGGGCAAGCTTCGCGCGTTCTTTGAAACCGAGGATGATTTCCCCGTGTATTACGAGGCCGGCTTAGCTGGGGCGGACAGCTTCGCCAATGAAACAGCCTGGTCGATTCGCGTGTACCGTGAACAGATTGAGCGCTATCTTCTGGAGAAGCGCAAAGGCGCGGAGGAAGCCTGGGATGAGCTTGAGAAATCCGTGGTCGCGCATGTCGCCGACGATGTGAAGGTGAGCATCAAGGGGCGTACGGTCGAAATGACAATCTTCAAAAAGCTGGCGTAACTGCCCCTGTTGCGCCTCCGTGAACCCACCCAGAGGCTGGGTGGGTTCACTCTTTCTGTTTCGCGGATTGAATCAAAGTCGGGTTCCAGAGTCAGAACCGCCGTGAAGGAAACTGCAAACGGATGCTCTCCCCCATCCCAGGCATCATTCTTTTCCCATCTTCTTCGACTGAACGCCGAAACCGGACATAACGGTCTCCTGAAGCGAAAAGATCGGCATGACGTCGGGCGGACAACAGGAGCAGGGAAAAGCGTTATGATAACTGAGCGATTATACAGAGATATGCTTCCCTGCTCTGTTAAACCATGTTTCTCTGCCAATGCATCATAAGCCGGAGGCAAATCGGACTTTGCCGAACCGCTCAGCGCGCTCTGGATTTCTTCGCCGCCCTCGGAATGCGCCCGGAAGAACGATTCCGCAATCCCGTAGGAGCCTTCGCCAACCTCCGGCAGATCCTCCCCAAAAGAGATGCCGTATTCCCCGAAATTGCTCAGGAATACGCTTTCCGCGCATTCTACGCCATCCAGCCGCTAAACATCTTCTCGGGATATGTTATTCCTCGTGCGAGAGCGTCAAAACTGCCGATGCGCTGTCCGCTGATGACGGTTTGTATGCCCTCGTTGCCGCCATGCCTGTAAATCGTGTATATGCCTCGGCACCATGGAGCGTTGGGTCCCGCCGCGACGACGCCGGCATCCCATTGAACGAGTATTGAGCCATCCTTCAGTCGTTCCGCATACAGCCGTGTGGAAACGCCTCCGGTTTCGGACGGAGGGGCGGGGAGGTAGGAGAAATTCTGATCCGTAAGCAGAGTGCGGTACGTCCAGTCAGCGGATCATCGCTTTTTTCCGCGATGATATGCCCGTCCCCAGCCTGCATGTATATGGTTATGGAGCCAAATGCGTATCGGGGAACCGCATCAAGGGAGAATACAACGGTAGCGTCTGCATCCGGTCAGTTGAGAAAGAACGATTCAGTATGAATTGATCGATTTTTGATGGCATTTTCGATGTTTTCCAATCGCTTCCATATGCGACTGCATAATCAGAAGCGATCCCTT
>JAEEGL016235092.1_pt1 | contig 12729 bp, 11 predicted proteins | sample 9134231 | NCBI WGS metagenome assembly JAEEGL01 (sample SAMN16246548, study PRJNA631951) | gut metagenome | biome: gut microbiome; feature: rumen; material: fiber-attached | host: Bos | place: Iran: Karaj | collected 2018-10 | reverse complement strand
GTTGATTCAACCCACTCTACAGTATCTGTAATAGTAGGTGTCTCCTCCTCAACATCCTTAACAGCTGTATCCTCAACACCAGTGGCGTTCTCGATAACTTCGTCAGCCACATCAATTACGACATATTCAATTTCACCCTTTACGGTTGCATAATCAGTTTCAAATATGAATGTAATACCGTCAATATCAGTTACTTCAACTGTGTAATCTCCTGCTTTCAGGTCGCTCTCATAGATGATTCCGTCAGCATTTTCATCTTTAAACTCGTAAACATCTCCGTCTGTCTTGTGAGTAAGTTTTACTTCAAACTCTGTACCCTTTACGAGCTTGTCATTTGCTGTATTGTAAAATTTAATTCGAAGATCCTTATCAATGGAAGTATATGTCAGTTTAACCTCGCTGCATTCCACATCTTCCTCTTCTTCAGGCACTTCCTCTACTGCAGTGCTCATGTATGCTTTTGATGCAATGGCCTGAAGCGTATTTACATCAGACACCTTAAGACTAGCATATTGGGCGCCTACATTTGCGAGCATATTTTCTGCATTACGCTTGGTGGAATTAACAGTTGCTATTATTACAATAATTCCTATAACAAGTATTAAAAGAGCTCCTGCTCCTATTCCGTACTCTGCAGGTCCAAGATTTGAAAAGAATTCTTTTACTTTATCAATGAAACCTGTTTTCTCTTCTTCCTCGTCATCATCTTCTTCAGAATCTTCTTCGTAATCATCCTCATCATCTAGATTTGTAAACTCAAGGTCTTCCGTTGTTGCAATTGTTGATGCAAAAACTATCTCCCCCTGGTCGTTGTATACAACCTCTCTGTCCTTTGCATCATAGAGACGCATTTCGCCCTCTTCATCATATTCAATACGATAACCGTCAGGATTGTAGAGGGTATAATCACCGTTTTCATCATAGACAGCCCGGTTGCCGTCCTCGTCATAATAAAACTCGTTTCCATCCTCATCAGTTTCTATTCTGAATCCATTCTCGTCATAAAGAACGTTTCCATCCTGATCTCCATCAATAAAATCAGTGCTTTCAACAACACCCTCTTCCTCTGTATCCTTAACTGAATAGTCTTCCATAGAAGCGATAGCTTCATCCACTACATTTGAGCTGATGAGCTCAATTTCTTTGGTGTCAAACGAGTTTAACTCTTCGGAATCATCCTCCAAATCATTAATGGTTTTTGCTTCTACATCAAAAGCATCCGTGAATTCAGATTCTTCCTCCACAAATTCCACATCATCCAGATCTGTTTCATCCAAATTCAGGATATTCATTGTATCCTCTGAAATGGCATCCTCTGAATTGTTATTCTTACTAATTTTGTCAAAAAGGTTATTTTTCTTTTTCAAAGCAAACTCCTTTTGTCATAAATGACACTATTCTTCCCCCAAAAGCCAGAAAATGTTATGTAACCCATAATCCGTTACATTATATCATAAAAACATAATATTTTGCACATTATAATTATTTATGTAAACAACGGCTTACATTTCCTCGAAAAATATTTTTAAAAAACCATTGACAAAATAATTTTGTCGTGATAGTTTGAATTCACAAGTGAGGAAGACAATAGTCTGATTTAATTCCGAATTTATCGTATTCGTTCGAATTCGATAATCCCCCTTTAAAGAATTAATCCACTAATTTTTTATTATGCATTTCTTTTTGTTTTTTGCGAAAGGATTGTTATATGATTTACTGCCTTTATGGGATACTTTTTGTCGCGGTAATCATTGATTATCGCAGTTATAAAATTCCAAATTGTTTGATTTTTGCGGGCCTGATGGCTGCAATGACATACCATGGGATGGGGTCTGGGCCACCAGGCATCGCAAAAGTATTATCAGACGCTTTACTGACATTCCTAATAACATTTCCCTTGTTCGTCATTAAAGCTCTGGGCGCAGGTGACTGTAAGCTGTTTGGCGTGATAGCTGCATTTACCTCATTCAAAATAACACTTAAGATAATTCTCGCATCGCTTATTGGCGGAGTGGTGCTAGGAATAATAAAAATCTTTTTGGAAAAGATCTTTAAAAATCATGCACCCGTTGTTTCCCGGGTAAATTCAATTAATTACAACAGAATATCAAAAAGACTAGAAAAACTCATTCCCACTTTTTCGTATTGCCTTGTTATGCCGTTTTATTCAAAACTGTCTTCCCTTATCGGGAAAAACGGATTTCATATAACACATTTTTCTATGGCAATGCTTATCGGAACACTTACTGTTATCGGATTTTAATGATCGGAGGTTATTTTTGAACAAAAAAAATCTCGCATTATGCGACAAAGACAATCGATATACATGCAGGCTTCAGGAATATCTTGAAGAAAAAGAATCATTTCCTTTTTCTGTATCAGTCTACAACAATTTGGACTCTCTCGAAAAAGACGTTAGGCGTGGTCTTGTTAACGGAGCTCTCATTAATGATGAAATGCTGAAAGACAACTATGAGGAAATTGAAAATATCTTTAACTGCAAAAATACCATGATGATGATTTTGGGTACAGGCGCGCTTATAAGGGGAAGGGCACCGGTTATCCGAAAGTTCCGGTCAGGAGAAACTATTCGAAGAGAAATTCTCGTTTGTTTTTCCGACTATAAATCGGGAAGCGAAAAGGAAGGGCTGGCTACGGATTCGTCACCTTCTGTGGCAGGCCACAGGGAAACAAAGGTGATTAGTGCCTACACGCCAATTGGCCGAAGCCTCCAGTCCTCCTTTTCAATTCTACTTGGGCAAATATTATCAAAAAAATATCCTGTTCTCTACATGTCACTGGAACCATTTTCATATTTGCATGAATATACGGACAAAGATGGTGGAAATGATATAACTGATCTCATTTATTACATGAGAAGCAATCACGAAAGACTTATCCTGCGATTGGAGAGCATGACAGAGAGCATTGGCGGACTCGACTGCATCCCTCCGGCAAGAATGTTTTCGGATTTGCAGGAAGTGTCCGGTTCAGACTGGAGCGAGCTTATTAAAGTTCTATCCGACTGTGGATTGTATGAATACCTGATACTTGATCTGTCCGATGCCATTCATTCACTGGCAGATATTTTAAGAAACAGTCACATAATTTACACCATTACAAGGCCGGACAATATTGCCAAAGTAAAACTAATGGCATATGAAGACTCACTTAAAAATATGGAATATGAAGATGTAATTAATAAAACAAGAAAACTTGAATTCCCGTTTTTTAAAAAAATGCCTTCTAACCCGGCATCGTTAATTGAGAGCGATATGACAGCCTATGTCAGGGAATTAATCGTGGAGGATTTTGATGCCTGATATCAATGAAACAAAGTCTATATTAAAAAGACAAATCATGGAAAAGATTGATTTGTCCAGAGAAAGTACGGACGAAGAAATCAGAGAACTGATCGACTCTGCTATCCTGTCATATTCATCTCAAAACAGATTATCACTCCAAGAGAAAACCAGATTATCAAAAGAGCTGTTCTATACCATTAGACGCCTGGACATTCTTGAAGAGCTTACAGAAGATTCACTTGTCACAGAAATTATGATTAACGGAAAAGACAATATCTTCATAGAGCGCAAAGGTCATCTGTATAAATGGGAAAAATCATTCGAATCTTCCGAGAAACTATTGGACGTCATTCAACAGATAGTCGCCGGTTGCAACAGAATAGTCAACGAAAGCAATCCAATAGTCGATGCCCGACTTAAAAACGGATCAAGAGTAAATATCGTTCTGCCACCAGTTGCTCTAAACGGCCCAATAGTTACCATTCGAAGATTCCCTGATAAACCAATACAAATGGATGATCTAAAAAGATTCGGAGCTATAACAGATGAAGCTATCAATTTCCTGGAGAAGCTTGTTCGGGCAAAATATAACATCATTATCAGCGGAGGAACAGGTTCAGGAAAAACAACCTTTTTAAATGCTTTATCCAATTACATACCAAAAGATGAACGAATCATCACTATTGAAGATTCAGCCGAGCTCCAGATTATCGGAGTCGATAATCTGGTACGGCTTGAAACCAGAAATGCAAATGTTGAAGGCTGTAGCGAAATATCCATAAGGGATCTGATTAAATCATCCCTCCGAATGAGACCTGACAGGATAATTGTCGGTGAGGTTCGTGGCGCTGAAGCAATCGACATGGTTCAGGCACTTAACACAGGGCATGACGGCTCGCTCTCAACAGGTCACGCTAATTCAGCTGCAGATATGCTGGCAAGACTTGAAACCATGATACTAATGGGTATGGATCTGCCCATTCAGGCAATACGCGGCCAGCTGGCCAGTGGAATTGATATCATCGTTCACCTCGGAAGACTCAGGGACAAATCAAGAAAGGTTCTTCAGATTGTAGAAATACTATCCTTGAATCAGAACAACATAGAAACAAACATTCTTTATGAATTTGAAGAAGAAGGCGAAGATAGTGACGGCAAAATTATCGGAACACTTAAAAGAAAAAATGAAATACAAAACACATCAAAACTCAGGGCTGCAGGAATCAGTTCAGCTTACTGACTATAACGAATACAGATTTTCTCTATCTGAAATAACTGTATCTCTTGTAAAAGGAATCGGAATTACCGCTTTATTCGCTTACGTTTTTTACAGATCGACTATCGCTTTCTTTTTACTAAGTCCGCTTATCATCTTTGTAATAAAAAAAGAAAAAAAGAAATATATGGCAAAGAGAAAAAGTGATCTTTCTCTCCAATTCAGGGAATTAATGAATTCATTAATAGCATCACTTGGTGCAGGCTACTCGATTGAGAACGCCTTCTCTCGAAGCTATCAGGATATAGCCATGCTGTTTGGGGATAAATCATATATCGGTTCGGAATTATCATACATGCTTAAAGCCATGAAAAACAATCGCAATATCGAAGACCTTCTATATGATTTCGGAGAAAGATCTGGTGTGAAAGACATAAAAGATTTTGCGGAGATATTCAGAATTGCAAAAAGAAGTGGTGGCGACATGCCATATATGATCAGACAGACAGTAGATATTATCAGCGACAAAATAGAAGTATCAAGAAAAATAGCAACTGTCATTTCATCAAAGAAAATGGAACAGTCAGTTATGAATGTTGTTCCATTCGGTATAGTTTTGTATATTGATGCTTCTTCACCGGGATTTTTTAATTCACTTTATCACAACCCATTCGGAATCATGATAATGACAGTTGTCCTAATAGTATACATATTTGCCTTTCTGCTCGCAGAAAAAATAACTGACATTAGTCTCTAAAAGGAGAACAAAATGTACCCTGCCATAATCATACTAATACTAATAACAATCATATTACTTATCTCGTGCAAGGAAGCTATCCCTGACTGTTTCGAGACTTCTGCTGTAACAAAACCGTTTTATAAATCAGGAATTCTACTATATAGAATTATCTGTAATTCAAAATGGAAAAGCGGTCACTACTATAGAAAACTGTTTGATGCAAATTCAGCTCTTCACCCTGGTGGAAAGACAGACAAAGAAACCGGTATGTTTTTTATAAAGAAATTATCTCTTTGTCTACTGATGCTCTTTTTTGGAATGGCTCTCGTCATTGTAATTGATATCAGCAGCAGAAACGACTCTGTTTTGGAAAACGGGCACCTCCTTAAAAGAGAAGATGTCTCAGGAAAAGATTACAAAATAATCCTGAATGTCACAGCCGACTCAGAAGAACTAGGAAACACTGAAATAGAAATAGAAAACAGACATTACACCGAAGAAGAACTCAATGACTTATTGCCTTCTTTTGAAAGAGATTTGGAGAAAAGCTTTCTCGGAGAAAATGAAAGTCCGGATTTTATATGTCATGATGTAAATTTTCCTGACAGTATTGATAGCTACCCTTTTCACATTACATACGAATGGGATGATAAAGAAATCATAAAGCGCTCCGGCGAAATATCAGATACAGGTTCAGAAAAAGGAAAAATAGTCACTATCGATGCACTGATTACATATGACGATTATTCCGTCATTTATACCTTTGCTGTAAATGTTTTTCCAAAAGATTATACAAGGACTGAATATCTAACAAATCTGATAAATGAAACCATTACAAAAAACAATCAGGAAACCATCACTGATGATTACTTTTGTCTTCCAACAGATATTGACGGAATAAAAGTTATCTGGACTGAAGAAAAACAAAATAACGCCATTATTTTTTTCATAATGACGATCGTTGCAGCTTTATGTCTCTTTGTCGGTTCTGATAAAGACTTGTACAAAAAGCTGGACAAGAAAGATATTCAGATGATTGATGATTATCCGGAAATTGTAAGTAAACTCACGTTATATACAGGGGCAGGCATGTCGATTCGAAATGCCTGGAAAAAAATAGCAACAGATTATAAATCACAAAAGGAAAACGGCTTGCCCGAAAGATTTGCATATGAAGAAATGCTTTGTACACTCTATGAAATGGAGAGTGGAACAGAGGAAAGCGTATGCTACAGTCATTTTTCCAGACGGGCAAGAGTTCAGAAATATGTAAAGCTCGTATCACTCCTTGATCAAAGCCTGAAAACCGGCCAAAAGAACCTGTGCACAATTCTAAGGTCTGAATGTAACGACGCTTTTGAAGAGCGTAAAAATCAAGCTGAGAAAAAGGGTGAGGAGGCCGGAACAAAACTGTTAGTTCCCATGATGATGATGCTTCTGGTTGTCATGGTAATAATAATGGTCCCGGCATTCACATCCATGTAAATACGGATGTGCCATAAACAACAAACCCATTTTTCCTGAAAGGAGGTCAAACATGAAAACAAGTCTTAAAGATACTGTCAGACAATTATGCAAAGATTTTGCATATGAGGAAGACGGAATGGGAACCGTAGAAATTATTCTTATTATCGTTGTTCTCGTTGGTTTGGTTATTATCTTCAAGAACCAAATCACAAGTATTGTAAATGACCTGTTTGATAGTATAACTGACAAAACCGATACAATTACAAATTAAAAAAAAAGTGGATAAAACAGATTAACTACTCACAAAAAACAATCTTATTTAAAAAGAATTAAATGTATATATTTCATGTAAAAAACAGAAAAACAGAATTATTGTCACTCTTTAATAACAAAGGGGTCATCAGCTTATTTTTATGCTTAATGCTATTTGTATTAATTCCGATTATTTTTATCATGATCGAAACTACCAGATACAGTGCAATGAAAACAGAAATAGAATGTGTGACAGATATGGCAATGGATTCTGTATTGGCAGAATTCAACAGAGAACTTTTGGACAGATATGATCTGCTATTTGTTGATACTGCTTATGCGTACACTTCAGGTTCTCCAGATTTTACCGGGGAACATTTGAAAAACTATATGGAATATAATCTCAGTCCATCAGACTCCCTGCTATCATCAAATAGCAGGGACCTGTTCGGACTATCCGTTGATTCGGTAGATATCACACGGGTTTCCAGGGCTACTGATGATAATGGTGCCGTGTTTAAATACATGGCAATCTCTTACATGCTCGAATATTACGGGTATTCATATATAGAAAATGCCAATGATATGGTTTCACAGGTATCTTCAAGTGGATTGCTCGATATCGATGTATCAGGAAATCTTGAAAGTGGACGTAATGAGCTTGAAAACCTTGATTACCAATCAGATGAAAACGATTCCGGTGAAGATTTTGAAGATATCAGTATAAAAGATCCAACCCTAAGCATGAACGGCCTTTCCGATTCAGGTTTTCTATCTGTTATATGCAGCGATGAAATATCCGGTACTACTACAGATCTCTCATTTTGTCCTTCCGTAAGGGATCTTGTATCCGGTGACGGCATCTATGAAGAATGGACCGATTTTAACGATATTGCAGATGAACTATTGTTTAACGAATACATTATGCTCCATTACGGATCATATAAAGCTCATAAAGATGGCAGTGTCTTCAGCTACGAGACTGAATATATAGTCTCAGGTACTGAATCTGATACAAACAATCTTGAATCTGTTGCAAAGAAAATATTGTTTATCAGATGTGGAGCAAATGCCCTGACCTACATGGCGAGTCCTTTACTCCAGTCAGAATGTGCTTCTCTTGCTACTACACTGACTCTGATATTCCCTCCGGCCCAGCCCATAGTTCAGACTATTCTTTCTGCCGCCTGGATTTATGCAGAGAGCATTTGGGATCTTCGCATTATATTTAATAATGGCAAAATACCACTTATCAAAAACCAATCAGAGTGGAATATGACGCTTGAAGATGCCATTAATAATCTTGGCACGCTTTTATCCGGCAGCACATGTGATTACAGTTCTTACTCAAATGGTTTTGATTACAGAGATTATCTTCGTATACTGCTTTACCTGACACCATCTGAAGAGAAAGTAAAGCGTGCTATTGATATCACAGAAATGGATATTAGAAATATTACCGGAAATATTTCTTTTAAAATGGATAACTGTGTAGCATCATTTTCAATGCAAACCGTAGTAACAAGTTCATATGGATATGAATTTCTTGTACAAAAGGATTTCGGATATTGGTAAACAATTATAATCCGGGAAAGTGTTTCTCCGGTATCCTTTCGGAAGTTGTAATAAACCATCCCTCCCCCCCGCCTGTAAAGTATTCGTTTTAAACCAGGTGGCCGATTTCCGCAAGGATACCCGAAAAGAATTTTCCCATACTCCTCTATTATTATGCGTTGTTATTTTTCTTTAATAAAAAAATCATACTGTAACGAAAGAGGTTCGCTTTCTCTTGAAGCAGCTTTCACTCTCCCACTTTTCATTTTCGCCATCATTACACTTTTGTCATGGTTGGAAATATTCAGGGCATATACAGACATTGAAACAACAATGTGTCAGGCAGGAAGAGAAGCAGCTCTGTATGCTGCAGCCGAAGACATAATAGATAATTATACAGATACGGACGGTAATACAGGAGACCTTGTCTCTTCTGTTCTGGCAGATGGCTATGCATATGCAAAACTGACTTCAAACTACACTGAAGACAATGGGCAAAGCACGAAAGTAACAAAAGGAACTCTAAGTATTCTTTCATTTGCTGAGTCAAAGGCTTCAGTATCAGCTGGATATATAGATTATTCTCTCGCCTATACTGCCAGGCCACTTTGTAATTACTTTAACCTTTTCGGTGTTTCCTTATCTCACAGATGTTATCTGCACACATGGACCGGTTACGATGTTTCCGGCAATTCGGTCTCAGACAACAATGAAAGGATGGTTTATATCACCGAAACCGGTACTGTTTATCACCTTTCAAGATCATGTACATATCTTGATTTATCCATACATGCAGTCGATGCATCAGTAATTAGTGATATAAGAAATTCGTCTGGAGCAATTTATTACGAATGTGAACTTTGTAATCCTTCTTTAGAGGGTGTTGTATATATTACCGATTATGGCGACAGATATCATTCTTCACTGACATGTAGCGGATTAAAGCGAACTGTATCGGAAGTTCCTCTATCCGAAGTTGAGGATACAATGAACTGTTGTTCAAGATGCCGATCCAAATTCGAATAAATACTGGTAACCATAATATGAACAATAAAGGAATGTCTACAATAGAAACTGTTATTATCATACCTGTTTGTTTTAGCATAATTATGCTGCTGATATGGACCGGAATATTTTTCTATAACAAAAATGTTCTGTCACAAGCCGCCTCAAGAGCAGCTATATGTGGCAGTCAGAAATCCTATTATGAAAACAACGAAATAGCAGACTATGTCACAGACTCTGTTCTTAAAATAACAGATGGAAAACTGATACTACTTGATGAAGCCGATGTATCTGTAACAGTTTCATCTACCCAGATATCTGTGAATGTAACGGGAACAATGAGCATTCCGGGATTTTTGATTTTGGGAAATGTATATGACAGTAATATGTGGAACATAGATATTACAGAGTACGCTGCCAGACTAAAAAATCCAATGGTCGTAAGAACTGTTAACAGGATTGAGCATTCTCTGTAAATATCATTAATAATTGAAAGGAAGAGTTTATGAATACTATATCTGAAACAGGAAGTAATAAATTATCTGAATTTAATATTTCATATAAACGGGGACTTGACCATAATTATCTGATTATCAGATATGAAGGAGATACTCCCACTGATTATCAAATTAATATGCTTTATGAGAATGATATCCCCGGATTTCTTAAGTTAAATGTCAAGAACAGCAACGCTGGATATGATTTTAATTATGAGATCAGCTCTCTGCAACCAATAGGAAGATTATTTGAAAACAAGACTATTTCATTTGATAAATTATCAAATTTATTAAAAGGGTTAATTCGGTGTTTTAAGTCTGCTCACGAATATCTGCTTGATGAAAATAATATAATTCTTGAACCCGGACTGATTTACATTAATGTTGAGACCCATGATTTGTATCTGCTCCTATATCCGTATTATGAGAGCGATTACAACAAGAGTTTTCTGACTCTCTCCGAATATATTCTGGAAAGAGCTGATCATAGCGACAGCAGATGCGTCATGATGTCATATAACCTTTTCAGAATTATTAAAACAGGTTCATTCACTATCGGAGATATTGAAAAGCTTATTCAGGAAATACCCGGAAAAGAAACAACTGAAGAAATTCACCCTGTCAAGAATACTCCGCCCAGGGAAGAGTCTTTGTCCAAGAAAGAGCCTTTGCCCAAGGAGGATTCTTTGCCGAGGATACCTGTAGTGCCGGCCACAAAGAAAAAGAAATCTCTGCTTGGAAACCTGCTCTCGAAAAACAGGGTTCCCTTTAACATCAGCAGGAATAATTCTGTACCACTTTTTGACGATGATATCCCAGAGAAAAATATTAATTTCCACGATAATAAAAAAATATTTGAATCTGATTCACCAAATATGTTTTTTGAAAATTACGAAGAAGAAATCTCAACAGAATTTAAAGATGCATATGATGACGATAATGAAGAATATGGTAAGACCACTCTATTGAATACAGAAAACAAATCATCAGGCTTATCCTCACACAAATTGATATATAAAGAAAAAGGTAATGAAAAGGTTATTGATTTGTGCAACCTGCCTCTTACAGTCGGAAAAGTCAAAGACTGCGTCGATGTTGTAATCAAAGATCCTTCGGTAAGCCGTGTTCACGCTAGTCTTTATACTGACAACGGAAAAATCATGCTAAAAGATCTGGGGTCCACAAACGGAACCTGCCTAAATGGACTAATACTCGAAGAAGAAAAACCTATTGAACTTGAGGAAGGCGATGTGATTAGTTTTGGCAAAGTAACTGCCACTTATGTATAAAGAATTGTAAATAAACACTTACCAAGTGTTACTCTTTATCACACACCACCAGTACAACTCCATCCTTAACAGTAACACACGCCTCTTTGCCACAGAATTCATTGCTGACGCCGAGTGCATAACTGTTTTTAAGCACTCCTTCATATTCATAATAAAGACCTTTGATGGATATGTCGGATTTATCAGTGAGGGAAAACAGAGAAATCATCCCTGTCTTTGTTTTATCATATTTTCTATCTTCATTCATCAGGCAGTACATTTCTGTACTGTCTGATATCATTTTAAGATTAATATCCTCTAGCTTGAAATGATGAAGAAGCTGGATGTTGGCAAGGCTGTGATCCATACGGTCTCCCTTAAGGCCACCGTAAACAGTGATTTCTTTACAGCCTTTTTCCACTGCTTTCTTTACGGCGATTGCCATATCTGTGTCATCCTTAATTGGAGAACATGTCTCTATCTTCATATCGGGATAAATACTTTTAACTACAGCCAGCATGTTGTCTCCTGCAGAGTCCATATCTCCTACCCACAGGTCAGGCTTAATATCTCCTGCCATACACTGTTCCATGCCTGCATCAGCTGCAACTATATATGCATCTTCACAATCTTTTTTCAGATTATCCATATCAGTATCAGATATGACAGATGCTCCGATGATTATTGCTTTTTTGTAATTATTTTCTGTATTCATGTTTTTAATTATACTACATAGCTACCTAATAAAAAATATTCCCCATCACGCTGCGAGCTTGCTTCGCAGCTCAATGCGTGACAGGGAATATTTTTTTATACTGTATTAATTATAAATAGTTACTAGCAAACGCCCTGAGCGATCATTGCCTCAACAACCTTCTTGAATCCGGCAATGTTTGCACCTGCAACGTAGTTGCCTTCCATACCATACTGCTTTGCAGCATCGTCGATGTTGTGGTAGATACCAACCATGATACCCTTAAGCTTTGCATCAACCTCTTCGAAGCTCCATGAGAGTCTCTCAGAGTTCTGGCTCATCTCAAGTGCTGATGTAGCAACACCACCTGCGTTAGCAGCCTTACCACCTACGAAAGGTACGTTGTTCTTCTGGAAGTACTGAGTAGCCTCGATTGTTGTAGGCATGTTAGCACCTTCTGCAACATACTTAACGCCGTTAGCTACGAGCATCTTTGCATCTTCGATATCAAGCTCGTTCTGTGTAGCGCAGGGAAGAGCGATATCTACCTTGTACTGCCATACACCGTGCTCGCCGTTCTTCTTCTCGAAGTACTTAGCTGAAGGCTTAGCTGCAGCATACTCTGTAAGACGTGCTCTCTTAACTTCCTTAACTTCCTTAAGAAGTGCTACATCGATACCGTCCTCATCATAGATCCAACCTGTTGAATCAGAAACTGTAACGACCTTAGCG
>JAEEGL015721862.1_pt1 | contig 12729 bp, 15 predicted proteins | sample 9134231 | NCBI WGS metagenome assembly JAEEGL01 (sample SAMN16246548, study PRJNA631951) | gut metagenome | biome: gut microbiome; feature: rumen; material: fiber-attached | host: Bos | place: Iran: Karaj | collected 2018-10 | reverse complement strand
GATTAGTCAGTTTCAATAACTGATTAACCCTGGTTTTGTTTATTCTCACAAGAGTCCCTCAAACCAGCCCCTCAAACCAGCCCCTCAAAGTAGCCCCTCACGACAGCCCCTCAAACTAGACCCTCAAAATGATTTACCCTCAAAAACTTTGAATACCCTTTTTTTATTGCGTAATCCATACGCCTTCTTCAAATCAGTTGTTGCACCGGGGAATTTGTAATATAATTTATTTATGGAAATACGCACACCTTTTATTGCAATTTTGGTACTAGCAGTACTGATCATTATCTACCTGAGGAGGTCGATGCCTCAGGTCTTTTCTTCACGCATGTTTTTCGCATTCCTTGTGGCAGCATGCGTTAATACTGTGTGCGATATATTGGAGTGCGCAGTCTTTGATTACCTTGATAGTACCTTCTATGTTTTGAGAAGAGCTTCTCAGGGATTATACATTGGAACCCTTATTATATGTGCCTATCTGATGTGTAATTATGTATATGCAAAGGTCATCAGAGGTAAAAAGGCTAATAAGCTGGTTGTACTGTTCATGGCTATTCCAATGGTCGTAGGAATAGGCGCGGTATGTTTGGGGAAAATATATTACAGCAGAACCAGCGCAGGATATTACTATAATCATGGGCCTACAGTACAGTTTTGCTACCTCTTAGGATTTGTTTACATTTTTGGAACACTTATTATGGCGGTATTCAGAAGAGGAAAGCTACGCAAGGAAGAGGCAATTGGTATAATTATTGGCCTCTTTATCTGGACAGCTCTTTGCTCATTCCAGTTTCTGGTCCATGGATATCAGGTCAGCAGTGTAGCAATGATGCTTATGTCCCTTATCCTGTTTCTTTCTGCTGAAAACCCAAAAGAGTATTACGAGAAGAATATCAGCAATGTAAGGAACAAGGATGCTTTCCGCATGATGCTGATCGACAAGTTCGGATATAAGAGGCATTTTTTCATAGCATCAGTTATATTTACAGGCAAATCCACTGTTCTCACGGGAGAGGACAGGGAAATGCTTGGAAATCTCCAGTTCGGGATCGCCAGGCTGGCCGAGGATGTAATTGGAGAAGCTGCGTATCTTTCTGAGTGGAATACCCTTTCCTTTGCCATAAAGAGTCCGGAGAAGGTTGAGAGGCTCATGTCCCTCATCAACAACTACAAGGACGAGAATAGCAATTATAAGCTTACCTACTCGGTTCTTGAGGTTCCTAAATGCACAGATGACCTGGATGAAGCACTTCAGATCCTGAGCTTCGTTTCCGGAGAATATGTCTACACCCAGTCGTCACCTAATCTGGTGGTAAATGACAGGATTGTGGACAAGATGACCTACAGAAACAGTGTAGAGACCATCGTTAGGAAGGCCATTAAGGATAAGGCTTTCGATGTTTACTACCAGCCGATCCTATGTGTTGCGGATGGAAAGTTTACATCCGCAGAGGCTCTTGTGCGACTTAGAAGAGCTGAAAGTGAGAATTTTATTTCCCCTGAGGATTTCATTCCTGTAGCTGAAAAGTGCGGTCTTATCCGTGAAATTGATGATTTGGTATTTGAAAAGGTTTGCTCCTTCATAGCAAGGGAGAATCTTTCAAGCTATGGCCTTAAGACAGTGGAAGTTAACCTTTCTGGAAATGAAGTAGTGGACAGACAGACCTACTCAAGGCTCATGAGCAAGATGGAGAAATATCACATTCCTCCTAAATTCATCAATTTCGAGATCACAGAGACGGCCTATATCAACAACGATGAGATGTTCAAGGAGAATGTCCAGAAGTTAAAAGAGCTGGGAAGCACCTTTTCAATGGATGACTTCGGCTCAGGCTATTCCAACCTTCTTGAGCTACTTAAAATGGACTACGCTTTAGTAAAGATGGACAAGGAATTCATCTGGAACTGCCTTGATTCAGGAAAACCTGAAAACATGAGGATGTTGGAATATTCCATAAACTTTCTTAAGGACTACGGACTTCACGTTCTTGCAGAAGGTGTGGAGACCATTGAACAGGCACAGCTTTTGATAGACAAAGGCGTTGAATACCTGCAGGGCTTTTATTATTCCAGGCCCATACCTGAAGACGAATATATTGAGTTTCTTAAAGCACAGAAAGGAGAAAGGCTATGAACGAGGCTCTTTATAATGCAGTATTTTGTTACGGTGAGGATAAGGTGGATCCATTTGCAGCCTGCTGCGTGGATTTTGACAGGATCATTGGTGATATGAAACTGGTAGGGTATGAACTTACTCCTTTTAACATCGCCCATCATATCTTTTTGGAGAAGGTTGATGAGCTCATAAAAGCAAAAAATAAGATCATCGCGGAAGCTATGGATTTGCCAAATAAGGATGATTATTGCAGAGAAAAGTATGGGATTTCCTTCAAGGATATCGATGCCCTTGACCCGAGAAACGACCTGGAATTTGATATTAAGAGCGGACAGGTTATTTTTTACCTGACTAATGATGCGATTCATATGCAGCAGGAGTATAACCTCGTTTTCAAGAAGGAATTAGATCAGTTTGTGGAAGAGACAGGATTTAAGTTCGTTAGTCTGTAAGGCGGGGAAAATGGTACTGGAAACTGAGCGATTGATACTCAGAGGCTGGAGAGATGCAGATGCTTCCAGCCTCTTTAAATACGCTAAAGATGAAAGAGTGGGTCCGCCGGCAGGTTGGGCTCCTCATTCTGATGAAAAATACTCAAAAGCCGTGATCCGGACGATCCTGGCGGGAAAAGAGACTTATGCAATCTGCCTAAAGGGAACTGATGAACCCATTGGCAGCATAGGCCTGATGTTCAGGGACTCTGATGAGCGCGGTATTCCTGACAATACCGCGGAACTTGGCTACTGGCTTGGGGTTCCTTTCTGGGGTAAAGGCATAGCTTTTGAGGCAGCAAAAGAGATATTGAGACACGGCTTTGAGGACCTAAAATTAGACACTATTTACTGTGGTTATTTTGAAGGTAATGAACGCTCAAAAAAATTGCAACAAAAGTGTGGTTTTAAGTACCATCACACCAATTCAAAAACACATGTTATTATGCTGGACGAAATCCGTACAGAGCATATAAACACTATATCTAGAGCCGATTGGAGGAGTGACCACTAGACACAAAAATAACACACTTTTTAGTGATTTTAAATGTTACAAAAGGCGTAATATTATGTTATAATTGACATGCTGAGGCGCTCATAATTGAGTTAACAGTTGTGTGCTTTTACATATAAGGAGGAACGGGATGCTAAATGTTGGTGAGTGCGTAATTTATGGCAGTCACGGCCTCTGCAGCGTACGTGATATTCTGATTCCGTCTTTTCTTGAGAGAGGAAAAGAGAAAGAGTATTATCAGATGATCTCAGCAGTTGACGCCGGAAGTGTTCTCTATGTGCCTGTAGATGGCGCTGAGGACAAGGTGAGGGATGTTATTGCTGCAGATGAAGCAGAGGATCTGATCGATGAGATCGAGTTTGCTCCGGATCTTGAATTGCCGGAAGGGAAGAAGGCAGAACCGGCCATTATGGAAGTTATCAAGCGTAACATGGCCGAGGAGATGATGAGCCTGGTTAAAGCCCTTCGCAGGAACAAGGCTATCCGCGAAGCAGAAGGCAAGAGATTTGCCAGCCTGAACGAGAAGTACCTTAATATCGCTGAGAAGCTCCTTTATACGGAGCTGGCGTTCTCACTTAAGGCAGAAAAGGATGACATAAAGAGAAGAGTATTAGAGGAACTTTCCCAGCTACCATTAGAGACTGCATGATGCAGTCTCTTTTCTTTTTAAACGGGCTTTTTTCTGTTTCCACCACTGCTGTAATGTGATAAAATGTGTTCTATGGTTAAGACAAGAGAACTTTATTATGAAGATGCATACACATACAAATTTGATGCCATGGTTCTTTCCTGCACAGAAGGGAAGGGTGGCACTTTTTTTGTGATTCTGGACCAGACGGCCTTTTTCCCGGAGCAGGGTGGACAAAGCTCTGACGTAGGCGTTATAGAGGATGAAAATGGCACCAGTATCAAGGTGACACACACTTCTATAAAGGATGGAATCATAACCCACGTGACAGATGCACCTCTCCGGGAAGGCACAAAAGTTACCGGCAGGATCGACTGGGAACACAGGTTTTCCAATATGCAGCAGCACACTGGAGAACATATCTTTTCCGGGATCGTGCACTCTGAGTTTGGCTACGACAATGTGGGCTTCCATTTAAGCGATTCCGAGGTCACCATGGATTACAGTGGTCCTCTAAATGCAGATGATATCAAGGCTCTGGAGCTTAAGGTCAACAGGGCTATCTGGGAGGATATTGAGGTTCAGTGCACATTCCCGTCAAAGGAGGAACTGGACAAGCTGGAATACAGAAGCAAGAAGGAACTGACCGGCGATGTGAGGATCGTCACCATTCCGGGGTATGATGTCTGCGCCTGCTGTGCACCACATGTAAGCACAACTGCGGAGATAGGATTCCTTAAGGTTGTTTCCTTCCAGGCCTACAAGGGCGGAGTAAGGGTCAGCATCCTTTGTGGCAAAAGAGCCTTACGCTATATTCAGGATGAACACGATATCCTGTCAGAGATTTCCAGAAGCCTTACAACCTCAGCAGATAAAGTCATGGATTCTGTGACTAAGATGAGAGAAGAAAACCATGAGCTTAAGGGGAAACTTATTGAAGCTCAGGAAAAGCTCCTGGAATATGAGCTTCAGGCCATAGATAAGAACCTTTCAGATGTCTTTCTGGTGAAGGATTCTGGAATGGACGGAAACCTTATGAGAAAGACTGTAAATGCCCTGACAGCGGAACATGGCGGATGCTGCGGCGTATTCTCCGGAACTGATGAGTCAGGTTACAAGTACATTGTTGCCACTGGCGCTCAGGGAAAAGAGCTTAAGGCGCTTCAGGAGGTACTGAGGGAGAAGTTCGGTGCTAAGGGCGGCGGAAACGTTGCTATGATACAGGGGAGCATTGGACCGGTTGTGATGGAAGACGTGCTTTCGGAATTAGGAAAGCTTTAAGTAGTTGGGAAGAGAAGTATGAAAAGTAGTGCAGGTAGTTTTGAGGAATTTCAGAGGGGCTGTAAAAATGCCATCCCCATCTGTCTTGGATATATAGCAGTTTCTTTTGCCTTTGGAATTGAGGCCTCCAAGATCGGGATGACAACCTTTCAGGCAGCTATGACATCTCTTTTAAATGTCACAAGTGCAGGGCAGTTCTCAGCCCTGGAGCTTATAGCCAGAAACGGTAGCTTTGTGGAGCTGGCTATATTGCAGTTCATTATCAATCTGAGGTACATGCTCATGAGCTGTGCCCTCTCACAAAAGCTTGATCCAAGTGTTTCAACGGGCCACAGACTGGGAATTTCCTATGGTGTGACCGATGAGATCTTTGCCCTCAGCGTACTTCAAAAGGGTAAGCTCTATCCTGCCTATTCCTACGGCCTTATAGTCACTTCCGTATTTGGATGGGTGTTTGGAACCACCCTTGGAGCCATCTCCGGACAGATCATGCCACAGCGCCTTATAAGTTGCCTTGGACTGGCGATTTATGGTATGTTTATTGCGATCATTATTCCTGATACAAGGATCAACAAGGCTGTACTTGCTGTAGTGGTTTCAGCCATGGGACTGAGCACGGTGTTCACCTTTGCGCCTTTCCTTAAGGACCACATTTCCGGCGGTTTCAGGATCATTATAATAACAATTGTTGTTTCTGCTTTGGCGGCTGTTTTTGCCCCTATAAAGCATGAAGATAAAGAGGCAGGAGGTAAAGAGGCATGAGTAGAGTTTACCTTTACATCCTGTTGATGGCAGTAGTAACCTATCTTATCAGGTCACTGCCACTGACTCTTATAAGAAAAGAGATAAAGAGCAATTTTATCAGGTCCTTCCTGTATTACGTGCCCTATGCCACACTGGCTGCCATGACATTTCCTGCTATTTTGGGAGCGACCAATTATGTTTGGTCATCGCTTGTAGGGTTTGCAGTAGCTCTTTTCCTGGCCTTTAATAAAAAGAGCCTTCTGACTGTTGCAGGGTTTGCCTGCGGAGCAGCGTTTATAGTTGAACTTATCATAGATTTTATCTGATATAGAAAGGAACTGGATTTATGCGTATTGGAATGGGATACGATGTACATAAACTGGTAGAGGGAAGAGATCTCATTATGGGAGGCGTTAAGATCCCTTATGAAAAGGGACTTCTAGGCCACTCAGATGCTGACGTACTCCTCCACGCCATAATGGATGCCCTTCTTGGAGCAGCAGCTTTGGGAGATATCGGAAAGCACTTCCCGGACACTGATCCTAAGTACAAGGGAGCTGATTCAATAGCTCTTTTAAAAGAAGTGGGCACCATGCTTGATAAGAATCATTTCGTCATCGAGAACATTGATGCGACCATCATTGCACAGGCTCCTAAAATGAGGCCTTTCATCGATGAGATGAGGATAAACATAGCTCAGGCACTGAGAATTGAGATGTCTCAGGTTAATGTCAAGGCTACAACCGAGGAGGGGCTTGGCTTTACAGGCTCTGGGGAAGGAATTTCATCACAGGCGATATGTCTTTTGACAAATCCGATGGACGCTTATAGCTCAGTGATGAATGCTGGCGGTTGCGAACGATGTCAGGGCTGTGACAGAGGATGAAAAGAGCTTTAGGAAAGGATTTTTGGGAAATTAACTATGGCAGAGAAGTTTGAGTTTTACAATTCACTTACTAGAAAGATCGATGAGTTCGTGCCAAACGAACCTGGAAAGGTCTCCATGTACACTTGCGGACCTACCGTTTATCATTTTGCTCATATTGGAAATATCAGAACCTACATCATGCAGGATGCGCTTATAAAGGCTTTGGAGTACGCAGGCTATGAAGTTAAGCGTGTCATGAACATCACTGATGTGGGACATCTTTCTTCTGATGCAGATACCGGAGAGGACAAGATGCTTGCCGGTGCAAAGCGAGAGCACAAGAGTGTTATGGAGATTGCGAAGTTCTATACAGATGCTTTCTTCAAAGATTTTGAGGCTGTTGGTAATAAAAAACCAGATGTTATAGAACCAGCAACTAACTGCATTCCTGAGTTTATTCACATGATCGAGGTGCTTCTTGAGAAGGGATACGCTTATCAGGCAGGCGGAAATGTATATTTTGACACAAGTAAGCTTGCTGACTACTATGTATTTTCTTCAGCAATCGAGAAGGAGCAGCTTGAGGTTGGCGTTAGAGATGACGTTGAGGAAGATGTGAACAAGAAGAACAAGACAGACTTCGTTCTCTGGTTCACCAAGTCAAAGTTTGAGGACCAGGCTCTTAAGTGGGACAGCCCATGGGGCGTTGGATATCCCGGCTGGCACATTGAGTGCTCATGCATTTCCATGAAGCATCTTGGAGATAAGCTTGATATCCACTGCGGCGGAGTTGACAATATGTTCCCTCATCACACAAATGAGATTGCCCAGTCTGAGAGCTATCTTGGACACAAGTGGTGCGGATACTGGTTCCACTCCAATCACCTTAACGACAGGGCTGGAAAGATGTCCAAGTCAAAGGGAGCAGTGCTTACTGTTTCTGTCCTTAAGGAAAAAGGCTATGATCCTCTTGTTTACAGGTTCTTCTGCCTTCAGTCCCACTACAGGAAGCCTCTTGAGTTCTCCTTTGAGGTTCTTGATAATACAGCAGCAGTTTACAACAAGCTGGTCAAGAGAGTGGCTGAGCTTAAGGCTGAGGGAGCAGTTGACGAGAAGGTTAAGGCAGAGTTTGAGGCTAAGTTCAGGGAAGCTGTTTCTGACGACCTGAATACTTCAATGGCTATTACAATCCTTTACGATGCCCTTAAGACTGACACTAACGATGCTACAAAGCTTGCTCTGGTTGAGAGCTTTGACAGGGTACTGTCACTGGATCTTATCGGACATGCCAAGGCACTTTCAGAAGATGTGGAAGTTGATCCTGAGCTTTTGGAGTTTATCAATTCCAAGATACAGGAGAGGGCTGAGGCCAAGAAGGCAAAGGATTTTGCAACTGCTGATGCTATTAGACAGGAGCTTCTTGATAAGGGCGTAGAGATCAAGGATACCCGTGAGGGAGTTAAATGGCAGCTGATTTAAACGAGTATATAAACGAGAAATTTGACGTGGAGTCCAAGGACATCAGGACCTATTCGCCTCTGACATTTGCGTATATCGGGGATGCGGTCTTTGACCTGGTGGTTCGCTCCGTTCTCGTTAATAAAGGAAATACAGCGGTAAATAATCTCCATAAAAAAGCAAGCGCTATTGTTAAAGCGCCCACCCAGGCTGCTTTAGCAGCTGCTATTATGGATGATCTCACCGATGAGGAAAAAGACATTTTCAGGCGTGGACGTAACTCCAAGCCCCACACCAAAGCCAAGAATGCATCTACCATGGAGTACCTGGAAGCAACTGGCTTTGAGGCTGTTATAGGTTTTTTGTATCTGTCAGGAGACATGGACAGGGCACTGGATCTGGTGAAAAAGGGCTGCGAGAAGCTTGGAGCATTGGTGAACTGATTGCTGCGATGTATCAGGCATTGAATAAGAGGATTTAGATGGATAAGGAAAAAGAAATTACCGGAATAAATGAAGAGAAAATAGAGGGCAGAAATGCCGTAATAGAGGCTTTTAGGTCAGGAAAGACCATTGACAAGATCTACATTCTTGATGGCTGCCAGGATGGACCTGTATCCACCATCAGACGTGAAGCCAAGAAGCAGGGCTGCCTTATAAAGTTTGTAAACCGTGACAGACTTGATCAGATGTCTGACACAGGGAAACACCAGGGCGTCATTGCTATTGCTGCAGCTTATAAGTACTCAGAAATGGAGGATATCTTTGAGCTGGCAAGTGCAAGGAATGAAGATCCCTTCGTGTTTGTTCTTGATGGAATCGAAGATCCACATAACCTTGGGGCTATCATCAGAACGGCCAATCTTTCCGGAGCCCATGGAGTTATCATTCCAAAGAACAGGGCAGTAGGACTTACAGCTACTGTGGCTAAGGCTTCTGCCGGAGCTCTTAACTATACTCCTGTTGTAAAGGTTACTAACATAGCAAATACCATTGAGGACCTTAAAAAGAGAGGCTTATGGTTTGCCTGTGCTGATATGGGCGGAGAGACCATGTACAAGCTTAACTTAAAGGGTGCGATCGGACTTGTTATTGGAAATGAAGGAAGCGGAGTTTCAAGACTTGTAAGAGAAAAGTGTGACATGATAGCATCAATTCCTATGAAAGGTGACATTGATTCCCTGAATGCATCTGTTGCTGCCGGAATCCTTGCTTTCGAAGTTGTAAGACAGAGAATGATGTAAAATAAGGGCTGGCGCCTCAATTTTGGGACGTCAGCCTGATTTTTTAGTGCTTGAGATATTTTTTTAGTTTGGAGCGAACTCTCTGCATGGCGTTGTCAGTGGATTTTTCATCCCTGCCAAGGACTGCAGAGATTTTTTTTACGCTCATTCCTGTGATATAAAGGTCAAGGACCTGCCTCTCCAGGTCACTTAGTTCTTTTTCAATCTCATCTTCAAGGGTCCGCAAACTCTCCTGGTCGATAACGTATTGCTCGGGGACAAAGTTGGGGTCTGCCTCCAACATATCCTCTAAGGGAATATCCATTCCTGCATCCAGGTCTTCGCGGCTTGCATAGATGGAGATGTAGCTGTTTAATGGGCCGTGCTTTTTCCTTGCCTGGGACTTGATGGCAGAGTACATCTGCCTTGAAATGCAAAGGTCAGCAAAAGTAGAGAAGCTGGCATCCCGACCACAGTCATAGTCGCGGATGGCCTTGAAAAGACCTATCATGCCTTCCTGGATAAGGTCATCCTTATCAGCTCCAAGGATATACATGGAAGTGGCCTTTTTTCGAACCAGCTCCTTATATTTGTTCATTATGTAATCTACAATAGCAGGCTCATCGCCGTCGTGAATACGGACGATGAGCTGCTCGTCATCAATATCACTATATTTGCTCATGTTTCAATGATACCATACTTTTTATCTCAGAGTTTAAGCGAAAATATCAATACCCATGGAGGGGGCTCCGGAACCATAAGCGCTAGGGATGGTTACTGTTACAGGTGATATTCCTCCGGATAATGCATTACCCGGCAAAAATGCTCCGCTTCCGGATGTTATGTTAATTCCTGCGATGCCTTTTTTCTCATACTTATCCATGATGGACTTAAGATATTCACCGTCAGCCTTGGCGATTTCCTTCATCTCCTTGGTGCGGTGCTTAAGCTTAAGCATCTTAAGATCGGACTCTGACATGTTGGGATCAGGAGCAGCAATGGTGTTTGCCAGATCATCAAGGTTAAGGTCCTCAAGCATTTCCTTCATGCCTTCCGAAAGCTCTTTCATCAGCTGATCCATGGAAGTCATTGAGCTTTCCTGTATTTCGTCCATTTGATCCTGCATCTGGACTGCCAGCTCTTCCATACGAAAGGCTATGGCATCCTGGGCATCCTGGACTAATTCATGCAAGCTGAGTTCAAACTCTTCAGGGTAGTAGACATCGGGATCAAGGCTCTGATCGGCATTCATTTCTTCCGCAGAAAGTTCATCTTCAGGGTCTTCTGGTTCCTCGTCCTGATTCTGCTCATCCTCAGTTTTCTCTTTTTCTTCAAGGCCTCCCATTGCGGATTTATGGCCACGTTCTATCATTTCTTCCTGCTCTAAGTGAGCAAGTTTTTTCTTTGCTATGCGCTCCATGGACTTGGCGTGATCAATGGAGATCTGGATCTCTTCATCGTCATACTCGCCGCTGGCCTGGAGCTTTTTGAGCCGCAGCACCTCACGTCTGGCAGCAGTTACAGCCATCCTTGCGCTGTTAGAGTTTTTGCTGGTGATGATCTGGGAGGAGATCTTTTTGAAGTTATACTGGAGCTTTTTCTTTTGCAGAGAAGCTTCTTTTGCCTTGGATCTGGACGCCCTTAAAGAATCAGCGTAGCTTATACTCTGATTTACAACACTGTCTTCTTTTTTATTCTGAACTCGCTGCTGATGCTCAAAGGCGCGCATAGAAGAACCGGTAGTTCCGGATAAATCATTACGGGCGCTATCGGCCCATTTATCCGCCTGGTTCTGGTTTCTGTCTCTGATAGAAGCGTATATTAAATTGGCATTCATGCCTACGCTCATGATCGTCCTCCGTGACGTTAAAGAATCCCTAAATCCATTTGGGGTATATTTATGGCTTTCTAACTCTTATTTCGACATTTTTCGGGGAAACTTTAGTCCCGGTGATATTATTTTTTGTCGTTACCCTGGTTTCCCATGAAGTACATTTTTCCTCTCATACCAAGGCCGTTGGGATTGTAGAGACTCTGGAGCAGTTCTTTCTTCATGTCTTCAAAGCTGTCCTCATCCTTTTTGGTGTAGGAGTTGATCTCATCGCTAAGAGCCATGATCTGATGCTGCATGATCGCCATGGTATGAGCCATGTTCTTCATGATCTGGAGAGCACTGGAGTGGTTTTCCTGGATGAAATTGCCCATGCGATCTTCTGTGACCCTTATGGCATAGACATCAGAGTAGGCTATAACTGTATAGATTGACGGAGCTTTTAATAAAAGGCCCAGCTCACCAAAGCAGGTTCCGGGGCCTACAATTCCAAGAAGAACCTCCTTGTCTGTTCCGTAGCCTACATACATTTCAGCCTTTCCCTGTATTATCTTGAACATATCGGGATTGACGTCACCTTCCTTCAGGATAAGTGATTCCGCAGGAAAAGAAACTATGGCCTTTCCGGCAAAGGAATTGTCGCTGATAGTACTCTTTTGATCTATATCACCCATGAAGCACCTCCTAATAGAAAGAATGATGACCTTTTGTCTTGTCTTCTTAAATTATACAATATTTATACGTGATTTCGAAAAAAAGAATAGAAATATGATACAATATAGTTCACAGCAACTGATGATAATTTTTGTTGGAAAAAGCTGATGGACAAGAAGTCAAAGGAAATTCAATACAGGCTGGATATTGATGCTCATGTCGATAACCTTCCCAAGGTGATAGATTTTATTGACAGGATAATCAGCAGTCTGAAGGTTTCACAGATAGAGCTTTCCCATATCTTTATTGTGGTGGAGGAACTGTTTGTGAACATAGCCAGCTATGCCTACAAGGATAAGGGTAAAGTTGGCAGAGCATCCCTGATCGCAAAGCTATTCCCCAAGGATAATTCCATAGAGATCACCTTCATTGACTCCGGAGTGCCGTACAATCCATTGGAAAAGCCAGATCCCGATATAACCCTTGACGCCTGCAAGAGAAAACAAGGAGGACTGGGAATCTATTTCGTTAAGAAAAAAGTCGACGAAATGCTCTATAACTTTGAGAATGGCCAGAACATCCTTACCATCAGAAAGAAATTTGAAGTACCTGCAGAGGATGAAGACGAATAATCCTAGTTGGCTCCAAGCTATTTTATGCGTTTGTCGGCTACAGCGATATGTTGATCATCATTCAGGCCGATTTTTTCGGGTCTAAAGGCTCTCTCTAACTCTTAATTGTCGGCTCAAAGTATTATCATAAGTTTATAAAGCCGAAATACTACCCCAAAAACAGCTCAACCAAGCTAAAATATGCTTAAAATATCGGCCGGGCATTAAACCAATATTGTTCTAGGCCGAAACCAATAACTTTTTGGGGATTTTTGGAGTAGCAATCCATGTTTCTTGGAATCTTTATGAAT
>JAEEGL013051398.1_pt1 | contig 12729 bp, 11 predicted proteins | sample 9134231 | NCBI WGS metagenome assembly JAEEGL01 (sample SAMN16246548, study PRJNA631951) | gut metagenome | biome: gut microbiome; feature: rumen; material: fiber-attached | host: Bos | place: Iran: Karaj | collected 2018-10 | reverse complement strand
CCTATGATATAGGAGAGGATACATTTAAGACTGCCATAGACGAGGCGGGATATGAATTTACGGGGGTGGAATAAAGGGGCACCATATGTTATAATCTTAATGTAGTAGTTGATCGATTTTTACAGGGAGGTGTTATTATGAATATGCAGGAAAATGCAAGATTTGTTTTAGGGCTTCGCGCTGCAGGTTGGTCAGAAAAAAAGATCAATGATTTTATGCTCTATATTGAAACAGGTGAGGATCAGTATAAGCCAAAAGAAGATGATATAAAAAAAGAAGATGATCAGTAATGTTATCCTATCTTGGGCTTTTTGTCCTGAGATAGGATTTTTAAAGGAGTAACAATGATAAATAAAAAATATAAGGAAATGCTGAATGCAAAAAATGTCATCCGGGTGCTGTCGGAATATGCCACTGCCCGTGGACAGGAGATAGGATATGAGAATGTTTTTGACTATAGTCTCGGCAATCCATCCGTGCCCTGTACGAAAGGCTACACAAAGGCTGTCATAGACATACACGAAAACGAGGATCCCATGGCCATCCATGGCTACAGTCCCTCTTTGGGAAATACCATGGTGAGGGAAAAGGTAGCGGCGCATCTTAAAAAGAGATTCGGCCTTCCCTATGAGACAAAGCATATCTTTATGACATCCGGAGCGGCAGGCGCTGTTGCCCATGCCGTCCGTGCGGTGACGGTTCCCGGTGATGAAGTGATCACCTTTGCGCCTTATTTCCCGGAATACAATCCTTATGTTAACGAGACGGGAGCCATCCTCAAGGTAGTGCCTCCCCGAACAGAGGACTTCCAGATCAACTTTTCCGAGTTTGAAAAGATGATGAATGAAAATGTCCAGGCTGTGCTTATTAACTCGCCCAACAATCCAAGCGGTGTGGTTTATTCGGAAAGCACTTTGGAGCAGCTGGCAGCATTTTTATCAGCCTGCGAGAAAAAGTACGGACACGAGATATTTATTATCAGTGACGAGCCCTACAGGGAGATCGTATTTGACGGGGCGAAGGTTCCCTATCCCGCAGCATATTACGACAACACCATCACCTGCTATTCATTCTCAAAGAGTCTTTCCCTGCCGGGAGAGCGAATAGGATATCTGGCGGTCAATCCAAAAGCAGTGGATGGAGATATCATTGCGACCATGTGTGGGCAGATCAGCCGGGGTATCGGACACAACTGTCCTTCATCCACACCCCAGCTTGCTGTTGCCAGGGTCTTGGATGAGACCAGTGATCTGTCGGTGTATGAGGCCAATCGCAACATCTTATATGATGAGCTGGTAAATCTTGGTTTTACCGTGGTAAAGCCCGGCGGCACATTTTATATCCTGCCGAAAGCCCTTGAGGATGACTCCGTAGCCTTTTGCAACAAGGCCAAGGATTATGATCTGATCCTTGTCCCTGCTGATGCCTTTGGAGCACCCGGATATTTCAGAATGGCATATTGCATCGATACTGAAAAGGTGCAGCGTTCCATTCCGAAGCTTAGAGAGTTTGTGGAAAAAGAGTACGGGAGATAGTATATGACAACATTTTCACTTTGCATGATAGTTAAAAATGAAGCGGCCGTGCTGGCCAGATGCCTTGATTCCATAGCTGATATTATGGATGAGATCATAATTGTTGACACCGGATCCGCCGATGCCACAAAGGAGATCGCCAAAAGGTACACCGCCAAAATTTACGACTTCCCATGGGTGGATGACTTTTCCCTTGCCAGAAACTTCGCTTTCGAGAAGGCCACATGTGATTATATTTACAGCGCAGATGCTGACGAGGTTTTGGATGAGAAAAACAGAGAAGCTCTTAAGAATCTCAAATCCGTGATGATGCATGAGGTGGAGATAGTCACCATGTGGTATGCTGAGACCGGCGTGCAGACTGTATTAAATGCCAGGATGGAGCGCCGCCCCAAGCTTTACAAGCGCCTCAGGAAATTCGTGTGGGTGGATCCTGTTCATGAGACAATACGCACGGATCCCGTAGTTTTTGACAGTGATATAGTGATCCAGCATAAGCCTGAGGGTAATCACTCCGACAGGGATTTTGAGATTTTTGAAAATGCCTATGCTACTTCAGGCAGGCTTTCCAAAAAGCTTTATCGTATGTATGCAATGGAACTTTACAAATGGGGAGATGCAGAGAGACTTGCCCACGGTGCCAGGATCTTCCGCCATGTTTTAAAAGATGGGGTTTCCGATAATGATCTTTTTATGATGTTCTGTTCTGTTATTGCCAGGGCCGAAAGGAAACTGGGCAATCATGGGGAGTTTATGAAGTACTCCATGAAAGTGATCTCAGTGGGAGGCTGCTCCGAGGTATGCGTGGAGCTGGGAGACTACTATCGTGACAAGAACGATATGGAGGAGGCGGTACTGTGGTATTACAATGCCTGCTATGAGACCGAGAGTGTGATCGACAGCCAGACCTCGGGCTCAAAGACGCTTCTAAAGTTATCGGATTGTTATGAAAAGCTTGGGGACGGTGACCTGTCCGCCAAGTATCTAAAGGCTGCGTCAGACTGGCAGATGCCTGATCGGCAGGTGTAGCATGGTTTTTTCGGGGCTGCCTTTTTTATTCTTTTTTTTGCCGCTTACCATGGCGGCATATTTTTTGGTGCCCCTGAAGTTTAAAAAGCTTGTGCTTTTTGTTTTTTCCATTGTATTTTACGCCTGGGGCGAGCCGGTGTATGTGGCGTTGATGCTTCTGTCCATTGCGGTAAACTTTGTCATGGCGCAGCTTATGGTAAGAGGACAAAAAGCCGGCAAAGTCGCTCTTGCAATTGCCATATTATTTGACATTGCCATGCTGGCAGTTTTTAAATACGCAGGGCTTTTTTCTGCCACAGTATCCGGCATCACCGGTATGTATGTCCCAGACCCGGCACTGACACTTCCCATTGGCATCAGCTTTTATACTTTTCAGGCCATGTCCTATGTGATAGATGTTTATCGGGGGGATGTGGAGCCGGCAAAAAATCCCGTTGACTTTGGTGCTTATCTTACCATGTTCCCGCAGCTTATTGCCGGTCCCATTGTAAGGTATAAGACCATAGAAGAGGAACTTAAAGATCCGGCAATTAGTTTTGAGAATTTTTCCTATGGAATAAGCAGATTTGTGGTTGGTCTGGGTAAAAAGGTGCTTTTGGCAAACTCCATGGGAAGAGTGTGGAGCGAGATCAATACTGTGTCGGGGGAGAGGCTTTCCATGGCCACCGCCTGGATCGGGATCGCGGCATTTATGCTCCAGATATATTTTGACTTTTCGGGATACTCGGATATGGCCATAGGAATGGGGCGGATGCTGGGCTTCCATTTTCTGGAAAACTTCGACCATCCCTATGAGTCAAAAAGCATTACGGAGTTCTGGCGCAGATGGCATATTTCTCTTGGTACCTGGTTCAGGGAATATGTATACTATCCGCTGGGGGGGTCGAAAAAAGGTTTTAAACGACAGATATTTAATATATTTGTGGTGTGGATGCTGACGGGTATCTGGCATGGCGCAAGCTGGAGTTTTCTGATATGGGGTCTTTATTATGCTCTCATATTGTTTGTGGAAAAGCTATGGCTTTATGAAAGACTTAAAAAAGCACCGGCAATGATCTGCCATTTATATACCATTTTTTTTGTGGCCGCAGGCTGGGTGATCTTTGCCTGGCCCGACATATCGGACTTCCCGGGATTTTTTTCGGCGCTTATGGGAGCCGGAGGCAGGGGATTTGCGGATATGTCAAGTCTTTACTTTTTGAAGTCCTATGCTATACTTTTTGTCATAGCGGCAGTGGGCGCTACAGGGCTTCCGAAAAAACTGTGGGAGACCATTACAAAAGACTCCCACATTCCGCTTTTGGTATTTGAGATATTAGTGTGCCTGCTTTCGGTGTCGTGCCTGGTATCGGATACCTACAACCCGTTTTTGTATTTCAGATTTTAGCAGGGGGATCATATGAGGAGTACTAAAAAAATTACAACCGCATCCATAGCGCTGGTGCTTTTTGTGATACTTATTGCAGCAGTAAAAACCGTTGATGTGGAGGCCATCGGGCCGGAGGGGACGGCTATCGGACTTTCCACGATAAATGGGGAGGTCCATGGAGCTTTGGGTGAGAGTATGCTTTGGTATGAGATCACAGAGGTTTTGGGCTATCTGGCCATCGCCATCTGCGCTCTTTTCGCCCTGGGTGGACTGATACAGTTTATCACGAGAAAAAGTCTTAAAAAGGTGGACCGTGAAGTGTATGCCCTGGCGGGATTATATGTTGTGATGGCGGCCTTTTATGCTGTTTTTGAAAAGGTGATCATAAACTACAGACCGGTGATAATGCCGGATGAGACATCGCCCGAAGCATCATTTCCTTCATCACATACCATGTTGGCCTGCGTTGTTTTCGGCAGCACCGTGGTTATGCTGGGCATATACATGGAGGCAGGGACAAAGCGGCTTATAATGCAGATCGTTTTGGAGATACTCATTTTTATCACTGTATTCGGCAGGCTGCTTTCCGGAGTGCACTGGTTAACAGACATAGTTGGGGGAGTACTATTAAGTATATTTCTTGTGTCGGCTTTTGATGCCGTCATATCAAAATTCGAAGAGGAGTGAACCTGATGGTCAGTTTGTTTTTATGTGAAGACGAGATAGCTATGCGAGAGGGCATAAAAAACAGGATTGATTGGGAAAGCGAGGGAATAGAGTTTGTGGGAGAGGCCGGAGACGGAGAGATGGCCATACCCCAGATCATGGAAAAAAAGCCGGACATTCTCATTACCGATATCAAGATGCCATTTGTGGACGGACTTATGCTTTCGGAGATAGTTAAGAAAAATCTTCCCGATACCAAAATAATGATACTTTCGGGCTATGATGAGTTTGAATATGCCAGAAGGGCTGTATCCCTTGGGGTTACGGAGTATCTTTTAAAACCCATTTCCCCGAAGAAGCTTATTGAGAACATCCGCAAGGTTCGGGACAAAGTGATCGAGGAAAAGAACCAAAAGGAATATGTCAGCAAGCTCATTGAGGGAGCAGGCGGAGAAAAGGTTTCTGCCGGTGCAAAACCCGAAAAGAAGTTTCGCTCCAGAAGCCTTACGGCAGCAGTTAAATATATTGATGAAAATTTTTCCGACGAGGATATTTCCCTTAACAAAGTTGCTGAACATGTTGGGGTGTCTCCCAACCATCTTTCATCCACTTTCTCCAAGGAGATAGGCACCACCTTCATCGAGTACCTTACCAGGTGTCGTATAGACAGGGCTAAGGAGCTTTTGGGTACCACGGATCTGCGAAGCTCTGAGGTGGCCTATGAGGTGGGCTACAGGGATCCTCATTATTTTTCCGCAGCATTTAAAAAGGCCTGCGGCATGACACCAAAAGAGTACAGGAGCAGTATTTCATAAATGAAGAAGCTGATCACAACTCTTGATAACCTTCTTAAGAAACTGAGGCTAAGAAAGCGCATGGGGCTGATCATAGCCTCCCTTTTTGTACCTTATTTCATCATAGGAGTGATCCTTTTCTACACTCTTATGACATTTTACAGTGAGTATGACAGGATAGGTGAGAACATTGTCATAGCCAACAAATATAATGTAGAGTTTAAAGAGGATATGGATGCGGTGATCTACCAGATGATCATTCGTGCCATAAACAAAAATGAGGTTGAAGAAAAGCTGGGGATGAAAAGCCCCGACACATTGATCTATAAAGCCATGGATGACTTTAAAAACCTGCAGTCCGACTCTTATTCCAGACGGGCATCGGAGACGGCGGGCAGTGTGATAAATCTGCTCTCCACTTTGGGAGACCGGGTGGATGACATCAACCTTACGGTAAAGCTTTCCGGATATTACGAGGAAAATATGCTTTCTCTTGATACAAACATCCGTATAATTACCCAGCTTATCCAGGAGAGGATCTCCGAGTACAACTACTACGAGGCGGAAAGTCTTGAACAGCTCAGGGTGGAGCTTTCTCACAGAGTGGATGTCATTATACGGTTTACCATTATCCTGTTTTTGGCGGTGACTGTTTTTTCCCTGATCCTTGTCTATTCGGTATCCCTCAGTATTTCCACCTCAGTGGAGGAGCTGCGTCGGCTGGCTGAGGAATACGGCCGCGGTAATTTCGATACCCGGGCCAATGATTTCGGTGATGTGGAATTTGCGGTATTGAATCAGACCATGTCCGGTATGGCCTCCCAGATCGGAGATCTGATCGAAAATGTCAAAGAGGAGCAGATCAATTCCAGGGAACTGGAGCTTAAGCTTTTGCAGGCCCAGATCAATCCCCACTTTTTATACAATACCCTTGATAATATAATCTGGCTGGTGGAGGATGACCGTAAGGAGGATGCGGAAAACATCGTAACCTACCTTTCGCAGTTTTTCAGGACCACCCTTTCCGGAGGCCGGGATTTCATCCATTTGAAAGAGGAGTTTGATCATATAAAGGCCTATCTTAAAATTCAGTCCTTCCGCTATCGTGACATTCTGTCCTTTGAGCTTCATCTGCCGGAGGAGCTGGAGGAGTACATGATAATCAAGATGGCCCTGCAGCCAATAGTTGAAAACGCTCTTTATCATGGTATAAAATACAAGCGATCCATGGGAAAGATCACCGTCAGCGCAGCAGATGCGGGGGAAAATATATCCATTACCGTAAATGATGACGGAATAGGCATGGATGCAGATGAGTTGTCACAGCTTAGGATCGCGGTTTCCGAGGGGCATCCCAATCCGGATGATTCGGGATTTGGCATGGCCAATGTTTCCGAGCGCCTCAGGATGAACTACGGCGAGTCCTACGGATTGTTTATTGAAAGTGAATACGGCGTGGGTACCACCGTGGAGATATTGATCCCTAAATCGTAACAGTAAGTTGTTGTCTTGCGAAGCATGACAACTTCAGAGAATGCCGTCAGGCATTCTTACATCGGCATGAATATAACCGCCCGGTGACAATACGGATCATACACAGGTAAAAGCATTTGAAAAAAAACGGCAATGGCATGATCATATATGTTCTCATCGCGCTCATCATCCTTACCTCCGGTATAGGCATGGGTATTTTTCTGATGCAGAAAAACCTGCTGTCCGGCGTCCAGAAAAATGTGGATGAGCGCACCTATGACAGGTACTATGCTTTTATAGTGGGAGATGATTCTGATTTCTGGCAGGACGTATATAACGGCGCCAGAACCTACGGCGAGAAAAACAATGTCTATGTGGAAAATTTCGGCACAGACCTGGCCGGAAACTACACAGAGGAAGAGCGCATAGATATTGCGGTGGCAGCAGGAGTTGACGGGATTATCGCCGAGGGGGTGCAAAAGAGCAGTTTAAAAAAATCAATTGAAAAAGCCAATGAGGCCGGGATCCCGGTGGTGCTGGTGGGAGAGGATCTGGTGGATACTCCCAGAGTAAGCTTTGTGGGAGTGGGCCAGTATGATCTGGGCGAGCTCTATGGCCGGCAGGCTGCGGCCCTTTCCAAAAAGATACTGAATAAAAAAGAGAAGGTAAGGGTTACCGTGCTATCATCTTCTGGCAAGCCATCAGAGGGGGAGCGGCTTATCATTAGCACCATTAGAAAGGTTATTTCTTCTGATGCCGACCTTTATGGCAGGGCCACGGTTGACTTTTATCCCATAGGCGATGAAGGACTATTTTCCTCCCAGGAGATGGTGTACGATTTTCTCATGGCGGAGGATGTGCCGGATGTTATCATCGCGCTTTCCAGGGAGCACACTGTAAGTGTGTACCAGGCGGTGGTGGATCTCAACCTTGTGGGAGAGTGCAATATAATAGGATATCATGACTCGGAGACCATTAAAAATGCCATTAAAAACGAGGTCATTTATTCCACTATTGCCACCGATACACAGCAGTATGGCAAATATGCTGCTGATGCCCTTAATGAACAGATACTCTATGGTAATGTTAACGGGTATTATTCCGTGGACAACAGGGTTCTGGATGCAGCAGTGCTTTTACAGGAGGACAGGCAATGATAAAACGCATTGAGAATACCTCCATCAGAAAAAAACTGATCCTTATCTATCTTATCACGGCGGCAGTGGTTTTATCCTTAAACATTTTTGTCTTTGCCAACATAAACCGGCTGGTAAAGGAACTGGACAGCGTGTTTTTAAGTAATATCAACATAGGTGAGTTTTCTGCTGCCCTTGATACGGTGCACACTCAGATGCTGGGATATCTTAACACGAAATCCACCGATGATATCTACGGATACTATGAGGCATGTCAGGAGTACGAGTCACAGATTGCCCTGCTTTCGGACGAGATTTCCTCCCAGCCCCTAAAGAGGATGGAAAGAAACATCCGGCGCATGAGTGAAAATTATCTTGCACTTACGGAAAGCGCCATTGATGCCAAGCGCGGCAGAAACATTGAAAAATACAGGAGCTGCTACGAGGAGGCTGACAGACTCTATGGCTATTTAAAGACCTATATCAACAGCTTAAACAACGAATATTTTAAAAACAATTCCGCTGACTATTTACGACTTTCCAACTCCCTTAGTTATGTGGAATTCATCAACATGTTTGTATTTGTAACAATATCGGGCATAAGCATTTTTTTGGTCATCATGCTTGCAAACAGGGTGACCAGGCCTCTCGTTTCCCTTGCGGAGGTGGCAGAAAAGGTGGCAGAGGGAGACTACAACGTGCGGGTTGAGCCGGTGGAGACCATGGACGAGATCGGCATACTAAACGCTGCATTTGACAGAATGCTTAACGGTATCCGTCAGGGATTATTGATGGAGATGCGGCTTCGTGAGGCGGAGCTTAAAACCCTGCAGTCCCAGATCAATCCCCACTTTTTGTTTAACACATTAAATGCAGGCGCCCAGCTTGCCATGATGGAGGGGGCGGACCGCACTTACTCCTATGTTCAGGCGGTGGCGGATTTTTACAGATATAATGTTAAAAAGACCGACGGCCCGGTGACTCTTGAGGAAGAACTTTCCATGGTGGATACCTATATCTACATATTAAACATCAGGTTTTCCGGGGATGTGGGATTTGAAAAGCATATAGGGGAGGGGCTTTCGGATGTTAAGCTTCCTACCATGACCTTACAGCCCATAGTTGAAAATTCGGTTAACCATGGCATCAGGGATATTATGGGCACAGGTAAGATTGAGATCACGGCAGCATCCGACGGAGATATCTGTGAGATCCGCATTTCGGATAACGGAGTGGGCATGAATGAAAAAGAGATAGAGGATGTGTTAAACCGTCGGACCGCCATGAAGGACGAGCACGGAGGCATAGGGCTTCGAAATGTTATGGAACGGCTCTATCTTATGTACGGCGACCCGTATGTTTTTGGTATTCAAAGTCAGGGGAAGGATACAGGCACCACAGTAATACTCCGGCTGCCGAAGGACAGTGACTATCCTTTGATAAAAAACCCTGAACCCATTATTAAATAAAAACCCTATAGGAAAAGGAGATAAAAAGCGTTGTATCGTATAATGATCTGTGATGACGAGGGAATCGTTATCGACGCCATCAAATTTATCATAGAAAAGGAGTTTCCTTCCGAGTGTGAGATCGCTTCGGCTAAAACGGGCCGGGCAGTCATCGAACTTGCGGAAAGCTTCAGGCCGGATATTGCCTTTATGGATATCCAGATGCCGGGCATTAACGGTATTGAGGCCATGCGGGAAATCAGGAAAAACAATGAGTCGGTTATTTTCATTGTGCTTACCGCCTATGACAAGTTTGATTACGCCAAGGCTGCCATCAATGTGGGTGTAAAGGAATATTTGAATAAGCCCGTGGACCGCACCAAGATAATCGAGGTTTTGCGTTCCGCAATGGGTGAGATCGACACCAACAGGAGCAACCGTGCCAGGGAGCTACAGATAAAAGAGAAGCTTGAGACCGTTGTGCCCATGCTTGAAAACGGCCTGATCTACAACCTGCTTTTCCAGGAGTATTTCGAGGAGGACATAGAAAACTACAAGAGCCTTCTTGGCATCGAGCAGAAAAAATGCTTTGTGGGCGTCATAGTCTTCGGTGAAAAAAGGGATGGCAACCACATGACAAATGCGGTGGGCAGCTCCATCAGGCTCCACCGCTGCTACACCGAGGTCAGGGAGCTTATCAAGACCATGTACGACTGCTTTGTGGGAGAGGTTACGGGTAATAAGATCGCCATGCTTTTTCCCACGGATGATGATACTCATGCCTACAATGTCAGGGTCAGGCTTATCGAGGACGCCAGAAATCTCATTAAAAAGATAAAGGACCGCACCGACATCGACGCCCGCATTGGCTTCGGACATATCGTGGAGCTTACGGACGCCATGAACTCATACAGGGATGCCCTTTGGGCGCTGATACAGACCTCCGGTGGCGTGGCTCATGTGGATGATGTTTTCACCGGTTCCCTCTACGAGGAAGATTATCCGGCCCAGTCGGAGCACGATATCTTAGAGGCTACGGAGAAGGGTGATGAGACAGCCCAGCAAAGTTCGGCTATGGTGTATTTTGACTGGATGATAAAAAGGTATCCGGCTGAGATCTCCAACATCCAGCTTAAGGTATTGGAGCTTGTTATGAGGGCTGAGACCATAGGCTATACCGAAAGCAACGACACATATAAATTCCTGTCCAGGGCTGATTATCTGCCCACGGTCATGGATGCGGGAAATGATATGGAAAGGCTGAGGGGATGGTTTTTGACCAAGCTTTCCGCGGCGGTCCACCGTGTAAAGGAAAGTCGCAAGGACCGTGAGGTCAACACCATCGAGAGAGCCAGGATCTACATAAATGAAAATTACGCCAAAGACATTTCCCTGGATGATGTTTCACGGGTAGTCAATATAAGTCCCTATTATTTTAGTCGCGTATTCAAGGATGAGACCGGGCAGAACTTTATTGACTATCTGACTGAGCAGCGCATTGAGCGGGCGCGGGAGCTTTTGCTTTCAAGTGATGACCTTACCATGAAGGAGATAAGCGTTATGGTTGGATATTCCGATCCAAACTACTTCTCCCGTATCTTTAAGAAGAATGTGGGTGTCACCCCCACTGAGTTTAAGGGAGGCAAGAATTGAGGAAATTGTTAAAAAAAGGATTGGCCTTTGCCTTATGCTGCATTTTTATCCTGACAGGCTGTGGGGGAGCCGGAGCCGAGGGGGATGATGGCAAAGAGGAGAAGGATGGAACAGTTGTCATAGGTTTTTCCTTTGACTCGTTTTTGATCGAGCGCTGGGAAAGGGATAGGGACATTTTTGTCTCCGAGGCAAAAAGTCTTGGGGCAGAGGTAAATGTTCAGGATGCCGGCGGAAATGTGGAAAAGCAGATAGAGCAGATCAATTATTTTATTGATAAAAAGGTGGATGCCATAGTGGTGGTTCCCATCGATGCCGACAAGCTTTCGGATGTAATAGATGATGCCAGATCCAGGGGCATAGTGGTGGTTTCCTACGACAGGATGGTTAAAAATGCGGATGTGAACCTCTATGTATCCTTTGACAACCGTCGAGTGGGGGAGCTAATGGCAGAGGCTTTGGCTGCACAGGGCAAGGTCAAAAAAGTGCTGATGCTTACAGGACCCCTTGAGGACAGCAATGTGATAAGCGTAAATGAAGGATTTGAGGAGATATGCAAAGCAAAGGGAATTAAAATAGTTGATGTCTTTAACACTCCGGAGTGGAAAGCGGAAAATTCCGAGGAGTATTTAAGGGAAAACATCGGTATATTAAATGACATAGACGCGATCATGTGCGGAAATGACGGCCTTGCCACAAGGACGGCGCGGATTTTGGCGGAAAGGAGACTGGCCGGAACCATTTTTGTGACGGGACAGGATGCCGAACTTGAGGCTTGCCAGAGGATAGTCCAGGGCACCCAGCTTATGACGGTATATAAACCCGTGGAAAAGGAGGCCAGGATAGCGGCGGAGTCTGTAATTGCGCTTATTGAGGACAGGGTGCCGGCGGGTATAAATACTCAAATAAACAATGGAAGTTATGATGTGGACAGCATAATATTGGAGCCTGTGGCAGTGGATAAGGACAATATTGACAATGTCATTATCAATGCGGGCTTTCATACCAGGGATGAAGTTTATATGTACAAACGCCAGGAATAGCAAGGGCTTTCGAAATTATTCGAAAACGTATTAGCAAAATTTTGACATAACACAAAAGGAGGTGGAGCAAAATAATCCACCTCCTTTTATTATGCATTTGTAATCTTGAAAAAAATGTGAAGATATTTGCAAACAATTCAAGAAAACAATGTGATAGATTATTTCCATGAGGGCGGTGCAGTACGAAATTTACACCGTCGGATACACTTAAACAACCTATAAGGAGGAAAAATCATGAAGAAAAGGATTCTTGGAGTACTTTTAAGCCTTGCTATGGCAGCTACATTATTCGCAGGCTGCGGCGGTGGCGGAAGTTCAGCACCCGCAGCTGACTCAGGCGCAGCTACAGAGGAGGCAGCTCCCGCAGAGGAGGCAGCTCCTGCAGAAGAGGCAGCACCCGCAGCTGCAGCAGAAGGCGGCAAGGTTGGCGTTTCAATGCCTACAAAGGACCTTCAGAGATGGAACCAGGACGGCGCAAACATGGAAGAGCAGCTTAAGGCAGCAGGCTATGAGGTTGATCTTCAGTACGCAGCAAATGATGTTCAGCAGCAGCTTTCACAGGTTGAGAATATGATCTCAGGCGGAT